>OCTX012063075.1_pt1 | contig 24027 bp, 28 predicted proteins | sample 1539691 | NCBI WGS metagenome assembly OCTX01 (sample SAMN02144231, study PRJEB22623) | gut metagenome | biome: sheep rumen | host: Ovis aries | place: New Zealand
TTTCGATAATCCAATCAGTATTTCTTAGAGATACTAATTGTCATGGTTTAATAGAGTAGTAATTATAATTTCAATTCACTGATAACTTATAATTTCTTTGAATATCCTGTTCTTTTAAGAGTGTATTCAATCTTAGTCTAGCAGTATTGAGATCTTTAATATCTGTTTCTTCTACATTTAAAGCATTCACTCAATATCTTTCAATTGAGATTGCGTTATCTAAACTTGTACTTCATCATGTATAAGTAAGCGTAATTCTATTGTAAAAACTTGAGCTATCTTCAGCTAATTCAACGTTATAACAATCATCATTGAAGGTAAGAATATGAGTAGTTTCATAAGGTGTAAACCAGACTTTATTCTCAGCATCGATAAATAAACAATAACTTCATGTCTGTTTTAAGACATCTTGCAAGAATAATAACTGATTAGAACTATTAGAAGAAATAGAAATCGTTTCAGGATAGTTTTGAATTCAGGAAACATCATATCAATATCATGAAGAGTTAAAAATATTCCTTAGGATATTCGAAGGATTATCGTTTATAGTTCATGATGAATGAGGAATAAAAGATAATAATCCTATCGTTCATGAACAATTTACTATCTGTCTTTTTCAGTTTTTATCTGCCTTTTTTGTAAGTCCTGTTATAAAACCTTGATAGATACTTTTTCATTCTTTATAGATCTTGATTCTTTGTTTATGATCTAACTCAAACTCTCAATAATACTCAAATTTAAGAGCAGTATATCCTCAGTTTACAGATGCAGAAAAGCTATACTCACATGAGATTTCTTTCTCATTAAGCGTTTGAATAAAGGTTCATAATCTGTTGTAAACTTTGATATTATACATACGTATCTCTATATTGGATAAAGACAGAGTAGTTAGCTACTCAAGTTTCATTGATAACTATTGGATTTTCTCAGAACTCTAATTCTCAAATTTCTCATACCCAATCAATTCAGTATCTTCAGTTCTTTGCTACATCTACTTTTTCTCAGTCTAGAAATAATATATCTCAGGCCGTAAAACTCTCATTTACTCTTACAGTTCTATTACCAATTAAGAGACTTATTGAAGAACAATCACTTCACCTTCAAAACATTACAAAGATTCAAACCTTAGCAGAATGAGATCATGTTTCATAAAATAAAGAAGTATAAAAGTCTGTTGAGATTCAATAATAAGCTAGTTCATGCTTATGAACCGAGTAAAAGAAAGGATCCAGAATTGTAAAAACTATCTTAATTTCTATAGCATTTATAGTCCATGATTCTCTAGGAATAGAAATACTAGATACTACCGCAGTGGTTTGTAAAATTTCTGAAGCTCTTTTTAAATATAACACAGATTGTCATTGTAAGAGGTTAGTTTTTATTCTTTTAATTTTCTCTTCGAGCTGAACCTGATTTTCAGCCACAATTCGACCATTAATTGAAAGTGTTTTATTCTTTATCAACCAATTTCATAAACCTTGCCCATGTGTAGATAATTGATATGTTTCTAGAGTGAGAGAATTTCATGCATAATCATCTGGAATATTTGAAATTATAATATCAGAAAAATTATATCAGTTGAATCAAATTACATCAATTCATCCTCATCATCAACCACCTCAAGAAGAGGCTTTTGGAGGTCTACAGTACAAATTTGAGTTATAAAGAAAACTGTTATACATTAGTAATTATGAAGATAAATATTAGAATAAATAGCTTTTAATTTCTCCTCAATTATGTCTCAGATTTTTATAATATCTGATTCATCCTTTACATTCACATCTCAAAAATTAATAGAAACATTAGGAGCTTGATTCATTGATTTTGCTGGAGTAACTATTCAATTCACTGCAGGAGTAAAATATTCTCAATGGATTTCATTTACTCTATATGTCTGTCATGCAATTACCTGTCATCATGAGGCTCTTCATCAACTAGATCCTCATCACCAGAGTGAAGCTATAGCATCTCTTGCAGCATTAATCTTATCTCGAACTTTAGAGACTTTATCTGATATTCGGTTTACTGCAGAAGTACAAATATCCTTTAATGAAGTAAAAAGATTAGTCCAAATACCAGTAATCGTAGTCTTTAAAGTCTCAAAAATAGCGGGTAAATCGATTCAAAAATCTGAAAAGATATCAAGGAGCATCTGTATCCAAGTATCAGTAATATTTTTAAGATTATCTAATGCTCATTGCCAATTTCATGTGAAAACATTCCTAAAGAAATCAATTATTTCATTAAAGATCTTAGTAACTCATCTAACGGTATCAGTAATTGCATTAAAACTAGATTTAACTAATTCAACTACGAATAATAAGGCCCATTTAACTGTTTCTTTAAAGATATTTCGAAGAGGAATAAGAATTGGTTCTAACTGTTTATACACTTCTTTAATACTTTCCCAGATTTCTCAAAAACATTCAATAAAAGCATCTTTTAATTCTATTAGAACTGGTTGTATTAATTGCCATGTTTCATTTACAAAGTCTCTAAATCCTCAAAAATTAGTAGCATAAGCAACTCATAAAGCTGCAATTGCAGCAATAACTATTCAAATTGGAGAAGCTATAAAGCTAATTGCAGAGGTAATAGCAGGAATAACTGAAGACAAAGAACTTATAACAAAGATTAATCATGTTATAGCAGTAGTTACTAATAAGATATTAGAAGCTAATTCTGGATTGGCTTTTACCCAATCAGCAATCTTATTAATTATTGGTTGTATAGTCTCTAAAAGTTTTTGAATTACAGGTAATAAAGCTTCTCAAATTCTAGCTCATGTATCTGCTAAAGAGTTTTTTAACTCTGCAAATCTTTCGGCCATAGTTTGAGCTGGTTCTCAGAATTCATCTAAGGCTTTTCTTCATTCTACTAAAGTAGCATTTACTAAAGCTTGAGTTTTCTCTGCTTTTGTTAGTTCTTTTGAAGATTTTCATAATTGAGTTGCATAATCCTCATAAGCTTTTTCTGAATCAATAATAATTCAAAGATTATCTAGGATCATTGGACTTCACCTTCATAGTCAGGTAACAATATCATTAAAAGATTGCGTTACATCCTGTCACATTTGTTGTCAGTAAAGCCTTGCAATCTTCATTAAATCAGTCATATCATCCGTATTTTTTGTTACTCATAACTTTAAGGCTCTATTGGCAGATAACATTAAATCGTATTCAGAAACAGCTCATTTAGAGGCAGTTTTTAAAGACTTTAACATCTCTTCAGAACTTTCTCAAACTGTTTCAGTAAGGTTTTCAAAGGCTGTTTTCACTGGTTCTATATCTGTAGCTTGTTTAACCATAACAGTTCAAAGTCAAACTAGAGCAGTAGTAGCTATTCATGAATATTTCTTTACATTCTTCAAACTATCAGATAGAGATTGAGATTTTTTAGAAACAGCATCAAATTGTTTTGATGCATTATCAGTAGCATTAATTAGAATTTCAATTTCATTCTTCTTTGCCATTACTTTTGCTTAGATTCTAAATCCATTCTTACCAGGATAGCTTGAATTAAATCATAAGGAGTATTAAGGTAATCTTCATAAGACCATCACATGTATTTCATCACTTCTACAGCTAGGATTTCTTTATTAATTGATCCTCACATTTTCTTAAAAAGTTTAGAGTACTCATACTCTAATTCTTTTTTTTTACTGAATTGACTTGATCGTTTATTCTCTTAGCAATCTCTTCATTAAGCTTTCAATAATCTTCAATACTTTCCATATCTAAAACTAAATTCAGAATTTTTTCTTTATCTGTTTCTCAATTAATAGAAAGAATCATGAGTTTAAATAACTCATTAGATAGGGTAGTAGAGTCTATTTCTCAGGAGTTAAACTTATCGTTTAATCTATTAATATCCTGGAATTGCCTTACAGTAAATTTCTCTATAAAAGTAATGTTTAGATTTCATAGTTGCATGAGATAAGGTTAGAGTATAAAACTAATTTTGTTTTAATGAAAAAAGGAGAAATCTGAAATTTCCTCCTATATTTCACTTCGATTTCGTAGTAGTTTTTTTTAGTTACCGCAGCATGCATGATCTCAATAAACTTTTCCTCATGCTTCATCTATATAATAACAACCTCATCTAGGTCATAAAATCCAACTATGGTTTAAACATACATTACTAGGAGCAACAGTTGAAGTAGTATCTACTTCTTCAACAGATGTCCTTTCTCAATTACATGCGTTAGAAGACCGTAACCCTAGATTATTTTTTTCTGCGTTGCTCATAGCTTCTTTAAATTCTTTTTGATATTTATAAGGGAGATTATAAGTATATTCCCACCCATAACCATCAGCTATCATTTTCTTATTTATGTTTTCTCCATTAAGAAATACATAAGCTAATAGTCTATCATATTTATCTCTTTCTCATTGAGTAGAATCAAATTCTAATCCTATTTGAGTTGCTCAATTAAGTAATTCTTTGAGATGGTTACTAGCTTCTTTTCAATAACATTCAGTATATCAATATCTAGTAGCATAACTTTCAGGAGAATCTAATCCTATCATTCTTACTGAAGAAATAACTCACATATGGTCTTTAACTTTAATAGTATCTCAATCAACTACTGATTCTAAAAACCAAGTAGCATCAACAGGATCTCCTTTTAATCAATCTAAGAAATCCTCATTATATGTTTCAATTATCTTTGCTGATGCTAATTTACTTAATTCATTTTTACAAGTTTTAGCACAACCTACAAAAATATCTTTGAAAACTAAAGAATATTTTTCTTTATTCTTAGGATTATCAAAAATTAGTTTAACTAATCATTTAATTTCTGTAGCCTTAGCTTCTACTTCAGCATCAGTATAAGCATAAGAAGGAACTGAAATTCATAAAGATAATACTCATAAAGTGAGTAGGATTAGAGGTTTTTTCATAAAGTTTTGTATAGACTAAATAAGATTTTTATATGAATATTTTGAGAAAATAAAAGAAAAAATGAAAAAGGGAGGAACTTTGAAATTTCCTTCTATATTTCACTTCGATTTCGTAGTATTTTTTTTTAGTTGAAAGAAAAAAACTTCAAAAATTTGACAAAGGGGAGGGGTAATTTTTAAAATTATTATAGTTTTAATCTATAATAAAAATCAAGATGAAGAAGTTATTATGTGTATTTTCTTTAGGAGTATTATTATTTAGTAGTTTAGCTCCTAGTTTTACATATGCAAATGCAAATACAGATATAGAGGAAGTAAGTTCATTATTAAATTCAATTCTAGAAGAAACAAGTAATGAATTTCAAGAAACAACATCACAAATTAAGAGCACACCAAAACTAAGAACATATTGAGTAGATGAAACAGGATTAGATGAAATTGAATATATTAACAATAATGAACATTTTGTATGGAATAAAACAGCAGAAACTATTACAGTCTATAATAATGACTTTAGTAGTTGAGTTACATTAAAAGATAAAAATGTTTGAGCGACAAGCACAGACATAACATCAGAAGACTCATATTGAAATTATTATATGCGGTGATATTTTACAGGATACGATTATTCTGATTTCAATAATTATAATCCAACGTGACGGCAAATTTGAGAACAATGAAATTGTGATGAATGATTTCATATTCCACAATTTTCAGAATTTGAAAAGCCGAATTATCGATTATATCAAATTTCAAAATGAGAAGAAATTTATTTATATGATTATTTAAGATTGCCTCTAGCTTGATTTATGAACTATCAATGAGAATTTCAAAATGAATCTGTATCTCCTGCATGAGTTCATTTTTGACAATATTTGGTAATTGAACAAGGTAGAACAATATGACCCAGTGAAAATAGCATGTATCTTTCACCATGATGATGAGATCCAAGATGATGAGGTGTTATCCGTTGTTTTAAAGATGATTACTTAGAAACACTATCTCTAAAAGTTTGAGATGCAACTATTCTAACACAATTTGAACATTGAGAATCCTTTGATAAAACATTAACATGACAATTATTATCTAATATAGATATACCAGAATGATATCATGTAGAATGGTATATTACATGAGATAATAACGAATTAACATGATTCGATTTTGATAATGAAGAAATTACTACTACTATGACATTAATTTGAGAAGTAGTTAATGATAATAACTGAATTTTTGATTTAGGAAATTGAATTAGGAAAGTAGTATGGAACAATAAGAGCATAAAATATGATACAAATTTAATCGGATGAATACAATGGTGAGCAAATGCTTCATGAGAACCATATTCAAATGATAATAATGCATGGTGATGAGCAAATGATGATATTGATAATCAGTTTTGAGCTTGGAATAATTGATTTTGAAGACAATGACCATGCCAAGATTGATGGCATGTAGCAAGTAATTGAGAGTGGAAAACATTGGTTAATTATTCATGTTACAATAATCCAAATTGTAATCCTAAAGAAAATATTAACGACGATTACTGAAGCCCGATTATATTAAGTAATTATTCTAACCGACAAAGTCTTTTATGATTTAATCTCGAAGCTTGAAAAGCAATACGAACATCATCTTTTATAAGTTGAATAAATTTCGTATGAATAGGTAATAATTATATTGAAGTTTATGATACAGTAGTACAATATTACTATATAAATTATAGAAATACTAATGTTAATGCTAACATACCAAAAAATGCTCCAATAAATGTCCTCTGTATTGATAATTATTATGCAACTATTACATTTAAAAACAAAAAAGATGAGACTATAATTATAGACTCTATCTCAGATATTGAAAAAGATAAAAAAATAAATCTCAATCAACTTCCAGAACAAGAAGAATGATATACAAATCATTACTATCTGAAAAATAACGGAGAGTTTGAAGAAATTGAAAATATATTAGAATTAATAATTACATCAGATTTAGATATCTATGTTGAATCTGTTCAAAATATTATTCCATCAGAACCCGATTCAGTATCATCTCCAGTATCTCATACATCAGGCTGATCTGGAAGACCAATCTCTACAATTAAACAAGAAACTAAATTAGAACAAGAACATAATTCAGCAGATACAGAAGAAAATAAAACTCAAGAACAAACTGCTACTTCAGTGACAGCTAAATCAGAAAAGAAAACAGTAGAAGAAAAAATAGAAATAATCAAACCTAAAGCTCTAACAAGATGAGAGTTGGCTGTATTTTTAAATATCTTAACAGAAGTTTTTCCTCAATTAACTGAATGAAAGAAAAACGTTAATGAAGTATGTAATGAATATACTGACTATAAAGAATTCTCAGCTAAAGAAGAAAAAGCTGTTTCTAAACTTTGTAGATTAGCTATTATGGGTATTAATGAAGATGATAAAACTCCATTAGAAACATTTGGTATTAATAATCTATCAACGAATGAAGAATTCATAAAAGTAGTTAATAGAATGACTGATAAATATTCTGAAAAAGAACTAAAAGATCTTAAATCAGCTCTATCATCACTTGAAAATGATAAAGAAGATAATCTTGTATTCTGAACAGTTTATGATGTATTTATGAAAGTAGAAGCATTATTCAATTAATGGTATCATATCACACCTACAATTAGGATGTAATGGACTTCACATTACATCTTTTTCAAATTCTTCATCCAATCTTACTTTCTTTTTATGTAAAGCTTTACAATTATCACATGCTCTTTCATCTGGAGCTGTCCATCGTTGTTTATACTTAACAACTCATGATTGTTTTCGAGCTTCTTCTTCTGCATATGTTCAATATCTAATAGATTCAGTTCTTATTATTTTATCTAATCTTGTAGTTTTAAGATCCTTAAAAACTCATTCTAAAACTTCTTTTGTTTCAGAAGGAGATAATCATTCATTAGTGGCTTTTCATATAGCATTTAGTAGGTTAGTATCTGTAACAGAATCAACTTCTTTAGCTACTTTAGTAAGCATATCTTTTACTTCTTTAGCTACTTTTTCATCATATTTGAAAGGAGATTTAGAGTCTACTTCTTTAGAAGCTCTTTCTCATTCAGATTTTACAATATCTTCTATAGTATCTTTTAAGAATAATTGATATACTCAATAAAACCTTTTATCTAGCTTTAATTTTATAGCTTTATCTGATATAAATCACTTATTTTCAAACTCAGAAATAATAGCTTTTTCTTCTTTAGAAAAGACTTTTAAAAATCATTCTCTAAGCCTTTTTTCATAAACTAAGAATCTATTATTTTTTAGATAATGTCTTTTAATCATCCATCCTTCTGATCGAGGAATATTAGATTTTACTATAGATTTAAAATCAATTTTGATTTCACTCTTTTTACTATCTTCTACTTTCTCTGCTTCGGTTCAATCAAAGAAAACATCTCATCATTTAATAGGATTATAACCTAATTCTTGCCTATACTCATTCCTTGTAATTCCTCATGATAAGTAATGTTCTCTTACTGCTTCTTCATCTGTTGGTAAAACATTTAGAAATTCAAATATTCCTATTCAATCGAACAATTTATCATTTAAAACTCTAGCTATTTTCCTTGTTAAAGGCTCAATACACCTAGAAGAATAAATCTGATTAAATGATTTTACGTTACCTACATTTACTCATTCTCATATTCCTAATATGGCTTTAGGTACTTTATAAATAGCTAAGATTTTATCTCTATCCCAATTTTGTTGAGAGACAAAATCCATTTCTTTTGGAGAAGCTTGAATGTTATTAGGTTTAATTCAGAATGGTAATATTGCTAGTTTACCTACATTTTTAGCTCATGTATGATTAGCTTCCCAATTAGATTTAATAGCTTTTACCTGTTCTTCCGTTAGTGGTTGATCCGTAGTTAAAACCATACCAGGAGGAACATCATTAGTAAGAAGAGAATAATTCCATTCTTCTATTTCTTTTTCTCATCTTACTGTCATTGCTATAGCTTGAATAGGTGAGTAACCTCTAGTAATATATGGATATCTTTCATAAGGATTAAACTCAGCAAATACCATAACTTCATCTACTTCTAATCTTACAGATTTATTATTTCATATATAATTCCAATATTCTAGATTTCAATAACTATCAATTACAGGAGAAATACACCATGGTAATAAGATATCTAATCAAATAACTTTTTCTCATGCTTTAACTTTCCATACATATGCAGAACCTGTCATTTTCATAAAAATAGTAATATTCTGAATAAGTTCTGGAGTAACAAATTCTAAATATGGATGAAAAATCTGGTTATCTTTTCAATCTGATAACCTAAAATTTAATCAAGATACACTATCTCAAATAGCAGTAATTGCAGCATATTGCCAACCAATAAAGAAGTTCACATACTCATTATCTCTTATATTTCTATGTTCTATAAAATTTCATAGAAAAGAGATTCGATTATGAGAAGATGTAAATTTTTTAAATATGAGTTTTAATCGGCTCATTAGATATTGACATTATATAGATAAATATATATAGTATGTTATATAAACAAATACTAAAATGTAAAGCTATGGATTCATGTTATTTTGCAATGACGCGGCCATCCGCAAGTAAGATTGATTGGACTAAACGTCCAAAAGCATTAGTTATTCGATTTGCCTATTATTATGGTGATGATTACTGTAGAGATGAATACATCACAATAAAGGTTGTATTCAAAAGGGGATTAAGACGTGCTCCTGTTCAAAGGACATATTATTTGGATGACAGATGTCTCACGGTAAAAAGTGTAAAATCCTATGAGGTGCTAAAGGAAGAATCTAGTAAACATTATTCGACATTCTTCCATATTATAAGTGCCTTAGATTGTGATATGTTTAGCCATCCCTCAGAACTAAAAGTTTATACTTCCCCAGAATATGGAGAAATGTATTACCAAGTACAAAGGCAAGTGGAAGAGTAATTAAATCCACTCAAGATGTAAAAGGAGTTCAGAATTCTGGCTCCTTTTCTCTTTATCTTAAACTATGAAACGTATGAATTCCTAATAAAACTATTCAATGTAATGCAGGTCAATTATCAGTCTCTACTGGTTGAATATTTCATCAAACAGCCTCAATATAATTAGCTAATCAATCTAAGTCACTTCTATCAAAACAATTTATTACTGAATCTAATAAGTTACAAAGATTCTTTTCTGATTGAATATTTCATAGAGTAGTAGTCTCTTGAAAAATATTAATTCTGAAGTAATATATTCTTTCATGATGATTGGAGTCACTTACACTGCTTTCTATTCTATCAAAGATAAAATAGATAGAAGGGAATCATCAAAATTTAGCAGGAATTCAATCAATTACTTCTGCTATTCAATTCAAGTTATTTAATTCTGATAATATCTTTTCTCTTAGATTATTAATCATTTGTGTATTCACTAATTATCTCATAAAACCTGTTCACAATTCTCTTTTCGTTATTTTCTACAGCTCTAGTAAAGAAAGGATTTCATTCATAACCAGGATGATGAACTAATTTAGCAAATCTATCATCTCATGTATTAGGATCTATCCAATGAAGAGCTTTTTTAAATTTAGGCATGATAATATGAGGAGCAGTTCATTCATGAACAAAAGGAGCATAGAAGAGGTTAGTAAATACTACTGCATATTCTGAATAAGCTTTAGAAGTAATTGATTTTCTAAGTATTCAATTCTTTATTGGAGCTTCTTTTTTTGATTCTCATTCTAAGATAATAGAAGCTTCTTTTAGCCGTTTTTCTCTAGCAGCAATCAAATCTTTTTCTCCTAATTTCTTCAGTTTTTTAGTAACTTCTTCATCTCATCTAACTTCTATACTTAAACTCATTTCCTAGCTGAATAATTGATAAATATTAATTTTTTGTTATAATTTTATCATCATTTAGATTATTCATAACCCCAATGATTAAACCAAATAATCCAGATTCAAAGTCATTCAAAGTACTTGTAGCTATTATGATTATGACGTGAATTATAATGATTACTACATTATTACATTTTTACCTTTTCTTATGCTTCGAATGGATCCAGTTAGAATGACATATTATTCCATATTTTGTATCAAAGACAGAATTTGAAACTAGTACTATATCCGAAGATCAAATATCATGAATATATGAATATAATTGATATTCTACTGAATGAAAAAATTTGAGAACTAACTATATCAATTTTATACTTTCATGAACAGAATATGATCGAGACAGTTATTCAAGTCCTGACTATTCCAATAATTATGTCTCATTAGCAGTTAACCAATATTATGAATTTATGAATTTTCCAACAAGTTATTGAGATGACTTTCTATTTGATTTTGAATTTTCAAATTGAAGATTAATTCATTGTAAAGTTCTAGATAAATCAACTTGAAAAGTTTTATGAGACCCTCGTAAACTGTCTTGGATTGAACTTCATGATATGATTTCTAAATAACTAAAGTCATAGTTCTAGAATAACAGTAGTTAAAAGAAGACTTCAACCTTTTCTTTGAGCTACTCATTTAACAGTGAATTCTACTCAATCAATAACTACAGAATCCGATTCTCTAATCTCTGTTAAACATTGAATAGAAAGCTTATACAGTTTTCAAAATTTACCATCAGTCATTAGTTGAGAATTTTCATTTACAGCAGTAAGATATCAAGAATATGTAGCTATGGTCTGTTTACCTCTAGCTACATTATCTTGATACACTAATCTCTTTATCTCTGCATGGCAATTACTCAACATAAATAATCCTATATCTATCTAAAAGAATTTTAGCATCAGAACTTAAATCTTTGCTAGTATAAGTGATAGAGTAGTCTGATAACCTTTCACTTTCTATTCAGATTTTTTCATAGTATTTATCTTTCACTAATTCGATAATTACCATAAAAATATCGTAAGGAATGCTAGGAAGAGAATTAAGAGAATAATTCTGAAAGGTATATCAATTCACATAAGCAATAGCAGAATTAATAAAGATAAGAATTTTACTTTCGTCATTCTCTCAAAGTAATGATTTTAAAGTGTTGATTAATTCTTCTCTAGACATTCTTTCTTCCTTTTTTGTTAGGTTTTAAAGCTTTATTCTTAATATTAGTAAAGTCTTTTATTGTTTGAACGATACTAGGTTTTCATAATGGTTTTAGATATTTAGAACCATAAGCATTTCATACCTTTTCATCCATTTCGATGACTTCACCGACATGGTGTCAGGCTATTTTTCACCTAAGGATTTCATATTTCATTAAACTTAATTTATAGGATAAAAGAGGGACAAAAGTCCCTCATATTAGTCACCATCATCATTACCATCATTAATCTCTGGATCAGTAACTGCTGGAGTTTCTTCTGTAGTTTCTCATGCAGCTGTTTTAATAACAGAGAAAGCTTCATCTACTAATGATAATCCACAAACTCTACATGAAGCTTTAAGAGATTTAATATCTTTCTCCCAATCTCCAGATTTATATCACATCTCAAAAGTAAATCATCTCTTAATTCAGATGTTATAGAACTTTAGAGATCCAAATACGATGAAAGGAGTATCAGTTGAGATAGAACCACTAGGCATAACATCAGTGAGTTCTACAGGATATCCTAGAAGATAACCTTTTTCTCAATTATCTAATGTTCTATAAAGAGGTCTTCAATCTAAATCTTTAAGCTTCTCAATTACTGCAATAGCATCTTGAGACATATACCATTTAGGTTTATAATTTCTCTTATACTTTAAATCGATTTTCCTTGTAGCATCAATTAAAGCATCATGATTAAGAGTATTAATACCTCATGATAATGTTACAACGTTTACATTAGTTAGGTTAGTAATACCAACCATTTCAGAATTGTGAGTAGAATCACCAGTTCCTAATAATACTTCAGTATCTAAGAACTTAGCAAAAGCTTCAGCAAATTCTAATTGAGCTGCAGCCCAGATTTCATCTGAATCAGCTTCATCTTCTATTAATTCGTAAGTAGAAGAGAGGATTGCACCAACTTTTTTAGCAATCATTTGTACTCTATCATAAGTCATTGCAGTATCTTGATAAGCTGCAGCTTGATCCGTATAGAATACTTGAACTCAATCAACTCTTTTAGTGAAGTATTTAGTATCAGATTTCATTCTTTGGACATTACAATCTTTCCAGATTCAATAATCTCACATAATTCTAAATACTCATTTTTCGAATTCAGGATGAACTAGATAACCTCAATCTTGAGCTGTACCTGTATTCATTGCCTTAATTCATGAAAGGTCTCAATTTCTCAAACCTTTAAGAGCAGAAACAAATAATTCTTTTGTTTCATGTAAATCATCTTCCTTAGAAGTTCAGAATTTAGCTTTTTCAACTAATTCTTTTAATTGAGATTTAATCTCTTTAATATCAGCATTTTCTGATAAATTAATCTCTTTAAGTCTAGCTTCTACTGCTGCATCTACAGCTTCAGGGACTCAATCTTCTAGAGATTTTGCAATTAAATCTGCAATTTGGTTTAATTGTTCTGGTGTCATTACAATAAAAGTAATAAATAAAAAGGGTAGTTAAAAAGGGGAGTCTAAAGACTCTTTTTAAATGATGCTAGTCCTTGATTTACAGTTCTAGCTACATTTTGAAGTGTTTCTTTAGCTACTAGATTAGCCTCAGATAGTTTTTTAGTATTGCCATCTACTAAGGTTTCTAAGAGAGCTTTAATATCATTGAGCGTAGAAAGTATTTCTTTTGTTGAATTTTGAGGATTTTCCTCTATACTTGAATTGTCGGTGGAGTCGTTCACACCTCCATCACAACAATTTTCTAAAGATGAAGAGCTTCATACCTCTTCATTTTTTATTAATCAAAAAGATTGAAGCAGTTGCTTCTGATCTAAACTTAAAGCATTAGGATTACATGGAACAGCTACGAATGATAACTCTAAAAGTTCTGCACTTGTTATAATTCTCTTATTTGATTCATCTCTAGATTTAGGAATAAATCAAACACTTACTGTCTTTACCATTCATTCTTCATAGAGATCTGCTAAGAGTTTTCATAAAGGATTACTTTCAGAAAATACTCATTCAATAATTAATTGGTTATCTTTCACATAGATAGAAGTGGCTTTACCTACAATGTTTTCTATCTTGTAAACATGGTTAGCAATAATAACAGGATTCTTCATAAAGTTAGTATAATCCCAACCACTAGCTTTTATTATCTCTCATGATCTATCTGAATCTTCAGTAGAAGCTACAACCTTAAAGGTTCTTCATTGCTTAACTTCTTTTAAATCAAAAGAAGAAATCAGACTTTTTAATTCATTTATTTTTTCATCTGTTAGTAACATGGTGATTTTAATAAATACTAAAATTAATAACTCTCTTGAGTATTCTTTAAATAGACTTCTATGGCTTTATGAGTTCTTACATCATAATGTCATTTAAAGTTTATTGATTGCTTAGTTACATCATCTACAGTAAAAGCTGGAGTCCAATCTGTTATCTTTATCTTAGATAAATCTAACATAAATGTTGGATAAGAATTAGAAGCATATGGATGCTTAGTATCTTCAGCTAATACTCTTAAAGCTTTAGCAGTTCAATTAAGAAAATAATCTCTATACGTGTTATTCTCAAATAACATTTCCATAGAACCTTCTATAGAAAGTGAGCTATTAATATAATCAATAGGATCTATACTTGATAAACATTCAATATCTTTAATCTCTTTTTTGATAGAAACTGTTATTGATTGTAAACAAATATTATCAGCAATATCTAATCATGAAACATCATTAGCAATAAATACTTTTAGCATGTTAGCTACGAATCAATTCTCATCTGTATAAGTAACTGAATGTGTAGCTGTTTCTCATTTCTTAGATTTAAGATTAATACTTACAGTAAATTTTCCTCAAACATCTGCAGTAAAATCCATGCTTTCTATCATTGCTAATGGATAAGCATTTCATCCTAAAGGAGTAGAAGTTCAAACTGTAAGAGTAGGATGAGTATTAGATTCTAATAATGAAAAGATATGTTCATAAACTCAATCATCTCAATCAGATGTTACACTTCATAATAAAGCTTTTAAGAAAAATCAGATTCAATTTGGATAAACCTGTCCTCAAATCGTTCATTCAGCCCGTTGTTTTGTTACTTCTGAATTGATAGAATCAACAATAGTATCGACAACTCAACTATCTGCTTCTACATTAGCTTTATCTGAAAAGGTATTATCAGTTCGAGGAAATCGATACTGAATAGGAAGCTTTTTCTCTCATCTTGTAGTTTCTAGAGATACTCAAACTCAAACTTTTTTTCATGTAAATGGCATAATCTATAGATATGATATAAATTTATGCCATTAGTATGATGAAAACAAAAACTAAAACAAAAATCGAAGTATAGATCACTTCGATTTCGTAGTATTTTTTTATAATGTTTTAATTAATTCTGCAATTTCTTTCCCATCTTTAGTTGTAATCCATCATACAATATCTCATCTATTATTAGCTTCTTCTCGATTAAAATATCTATCTAATAAAATTTTACCATAATCCGAAATACAGATAATTTTACACTTTAATTTCTTATCTAAATATTCTTCTAGAAAAGTATCTCCTAAAGGTTCTTCCCATGTTTCTCATGGAAAGTAGTTATCTAATAATATAATATCTCAATTCTGAATTTTTTCTAAGAAAGGACATGGATCAAATACGTTATCTCTAACTGGTAAATCATATCAAGGTAACAATACTTTTAATTCTTGATAGATTCTATCTCAATATTGATCATCAAGGATTCGTATTCTCATACATTGTCTTAACTATAAATTTATTTCTAAACCATTCATATTTTTAGCTATTTCTTTTCAGTCCTTTATACATTTTTCTAAGTCTTTTTCTGTGTATCAATTTTTATAAACAGCTTCACGTACTCTTGAAAAGTATCTTTCAACTTCTTTATCATCAATTATTTCACCCATTCATTTAGTATCAATATAACACATTCTTATAAACTGTTCAACATCCCATGGCTTGATAACATTATGGATATGTTCTAATTTCTTATCCTTCATAATTGTATACAGAAATAAACTAAAATTCTTTATATGAATACAGATAAAATAGTCAAGATTAAGAGTTATTGTCATAAATATAAAATATGTCAACCTTTAAGATATTAATTAGTATTACTCAAATCTGCTCCCGAGGGTAGACGCTTTTGACATGTTATTGACATTTGCCTAAATTAATTATATTGTCAGTTAATTAAAATTTCTGCTCAAAAAACAGCTAATATAGAAAAGACAACACTTAATATGATATACAACAAAGCCATCCAAACTTTTCAGCTTTCTAGTAATCAAAGTGATTCATAAGCAAAAGTAGAGAAGGTAGTAAATCATCAACAGAATCATACCTTAATTAATAATACCAACTGAGGACTCAAAGAGCTATTCTTTAAACCAAGAGCTACAATTAATCATATAAGGAAACTTCATAACACATTAATAACTAATGTATTTAGAGGGAAAGATCATACGCTATCAACTTTAACTAATCCTATTAAATATCTCAATATTGCTCAAACAAATCATCAAGCTCATACTATCAAACAGTTAATCATATTTAATAAATTAATATAAACAAAAGAACTATAACAATAATAGTTAAAATTAAAAGAAAAAACTGACTCTACTTATCTCAAGCAAAGTCAGCAAAACCATGAAATTTACACATCTGTTAATATAACAGATCCAAGCAACATTCTTATACTGATTTCTGATTCTCTTTTCAATATGCTTTATTTACAATATCTTTAGCTATATGATCGTACTTATAGTAAGCTTCTTCTCATGCTATAAATAAATATTTTTTTATTATTCTTTTAGGTTGGTGAATAGTGTATTTAAAGTAGATAAAACATTGTATCTTAAATGGTTGCTTATAAAATAATTCCATTTTTCATAATGGCCGTCATTCTGGAGGAACAGGTTTTCGATACTCTGGATTAAACATTTAAGATTTTGTTTATATGAAATAAATCGTTGGTTCTGGCTGTTTATTAAGTTCAAACCACATTCTCATAGCTATAGAATCAGCAAAATCTGGAGAACGATTAATAAGTTGTTTTATTTCTTCTTTAGTTAGTATTTGAAGTTTTCATCACTTATCTGGATTCTTCTGCTTTATAACATCTAACTCTTCAATAATAGTTTCTTTACTATTATCGTTGTCTACTTCTAACCTCATCTTTCATGATGAAATAATAGGTTCTAATTCAAAATAACATTGATCTTTTAGATTTTTATAGTTTCTTATTCCTTTATCTTTTTCAGATAAAATAGGGGAGGAGTTGTTTACAAATCACCTACATTCTAATTGATCTACTACTCATCAACCTACTCAATCTTCATCACATATCGTATTAGAATTCTTTACATTGTATTGTTGCTGTAATCATCTTATAATATTAGAAGTTTCAGTAGTTCTATTCTTAGTATATGAGAAGACTTTTCATATCCATCAATCTCGAACTATTACCACAGTTTTATCGTCTCATAGTCTAGCTATATCTGAAGTAATATAATGTTCTCAGCTTTCTCATGAGTTAGTAAACAAATCTACAATATCATCATATTCATATAGTTTAGTAGGATCATCATCGTATTCCCAATTACCTTTCAATAATCTTTCTTTAGTAACTTTATCAGCTCTTTTAAGAGACTCTTCATATTTCTTATGATCTATATAAGGATTATCTTTGTATAATGATGATATAAAAACTCTATCAAAAGGCAGAGTTCATTCTTTATTTGGTTTAATAAAATCATTATAGAGATGACATTTCATAGGATTACAAGTCATGATAATCTTACCAACTAAATCGTATTCTTTCACTTTTTCAGTACATCTTGATAAAATAATATCTATTGCTTTACGGCTTACTTGCTGGGCTTCATCTACAAAACCATAGGTTATTTCATATGAACCCAACCAGTTAAATTCTGGATCTGAAGGCTGTTGTTTAAGGGGGACAAATAATACTTTAGAACCATTAAAGAACTTTAATTCTTTTGTTTGAAGATTAAGCGTATAATCTGAACCTGCTATTAGTCAATGATGATTAAGAACTTTAATTAATGTTGTTAAAGTAGTTTTTCTTAAATCATCCCATTCTTCTCTTCATACTAACCAAACAATTCATTCTTTATTAAGACAGGTCATAGTTATTATTTCACAAACTCACCATGACTTTCATCATCTAGCTCAACCTCAATAGAGAATCTCAGTAATATTTCTATCATTGAAACTATTCAGAAGGAGTTGTTGTTTCTCAGTTAGTTCAACTATTAGTTGAGGACTTTCATCCTGTTGTGGCATCGATTATTTTAATAGAACTAAATCTTGGAGTGTTATTGATTGTGATATCATTCTTTTTATCTTTATAATCTGGATGTCTTCTTGATAAAAATTCTAATGCTCATTTTTGAGATACAGCATCATTTTTAGAATCCATTGATTTAAAAAGTTTTTGTTTAGCATAGATAAATTTAAAATGTTTTGCTTCGGAAATTTTCTCTGAAAACCTCTTATTATTCTTCATATTTCTGTAATAAGTGTCAGGACATATTCCAGCATAAGAACAGGCTTCTTCTACTGTTCAATCTATCTTAAAAATATCTATGAGTTTTCAGAGAATCTCATCGTTAATTTTAGTAGGTCTTCATCATTTATTTTTAACGACCATTTTATTGTAAAATCGATTTAAAAATATGAGCTATAACATCTACTGTCCATCAATTTCATAACATTTTATAACGTTGAGTTTTATCTATTCATGCCGTATAATTATCTGGTAATGTTTGAAGTCTTTCACATTCTAAAGGAGTTAAAGTTCTAATTTTTCATTTATCTCGAATAAGAATCATTCAACTATGATATTCTCATGCACCTCTTGCAGTAAGTGTAGGAGATTTAGATTGTGGTAATAGAATATGTTTAAGAGGATTCTGATATGATTTTCGTTTCTTAATATTTTCTATTTCTTCTTTAGATAGAAAGTAAGATTTATCTACAAAGCTTTGCATAATATTTCTCATCTTAATGTTCTTATTAGGGGGAAGAGAAAGAGAAATCTGATCATAACCTCATGAAGGATTAAGCTTTCAAACTCGATAGAGTCTTCTACGATTTTGAGCAGAAACTAAGGATGAATTTATTTCTATTGGTTGGATTCAAAACAGCTCATTAGAAATAATATTAATCCATTCTTTCTTCATCACTACATTCTCTAATAAGAAGTATTTAGTTTTAGCTTCTTTGAGAATTCTAACATATTCGAAGAATAACTTAGAACGATGATCTTCAAAGTTTAATTGCTTACCTGCAAATGAGAATCATTGACATGGTGAACCTCCAATAAGTAAATCAATTCATTCATAATCAGCTCAATTCACTTTTTTTACATTCCCAATATGAGTTAATTCTGGATTATTTCTCTTAGCAATATATTTGGCATATCAATCAATTTCAGATGCATAATAATGAGTTGGTTGTACTCCTATTCTTTTCAGAGCAACCAACCCACATGCCATTCAATCAAAAAGAGATAAGACTTTAACCATTGCATTCTCACATATAAATGATGTTCAATAGAATGTCTTCATCTCATAATGAATTGTAGATTTCTCTTACTAGCTTCTCATTAAGATAAGGTTGATAAGAGATAATCCCTTTAGCAGCAAATCAATAACATCCAAAATACATAATGCTGTAATGGTACTTCTTTCCGTTTCTTTTTGACATAGTATAATAAGAAAAAAATAAAACTGATTATTTATAACGGTAACCTAATTCATCTAAGTCTTTCTTAAGGAGTTCTAACTCTGCTTCATCTTTAGCAAAAACAATAAGAGAAAAACCTGATTTCTTTTCTTCTTCATCTTCATCATCTGGTTCATCTTCTACTTCTCAGAACTCAGATGGATTAAATTCTGGAGTAGTAAATTCTGGGAAGAGATAATCTACAGAGAATTCTAATTCTCAGAAATTGAAGTCATCTAATTGTGATAATTCGAATTTTACGTTAGCTAAATCCCAATCACTTTCGTTTAGTTTATTATCCAGAATGCGATACTTTCTCTTTTGAGCATCAGTTAATCATTCCAAAATATTACATGGTACTTTTTCTAATCAGAGCTTTTGAGATGCATAATATCTTCAATGTCATGCAAGAATGCAGTTATCCTCATCAATTACGATAGGTTGAGTAAATCAGAATTCTTTGATAGAATTGGCTATCATTTCTATCTGTTCTTCATCATGAACCTTGTTATTATGTTCATAAGGTTTGAGAACTGAGAGATTGGTTTCGATAATTTTCATGGCTAATTAGTTAAGAGTTAAATTACAACAATCTTCTGGATTGTGATTGAAATGTTCTTTTCGATATTGGTAATGAGCTTCTACATCCTCACATACTGAAATCTGAGGCTTTTTAATTTTTGAAATCAGATTTATTTTCTTCTCTAATGGTAAGTGGTTATATCCTCATTCCTTGAGAGTATAATCTGAATAGTCTATCTTGAATCGTTGCTTTATAAATGCATTCACTCTAAGAAACTCCACAATGATCTTATCACACTTAATAGCATTGATTTTATTTATCTCTACATACTGAGGAATATAAGGAGATAAACGAATCTGAATATCGTATCAGAGAGACGCTAACTTTTCGATAGCTTCTATCCTTTTCGAAGGGGGAGTTGCGTTTTCATAACTGGCTGCAAGCTCATCATCTGTAGAGGTAATCGTAATTTGAATATGGGCTAATTTCGGATCTAATACTTCAATATAATCATCTCTAGCTATTAAATCTGATTTAGTAACGATGAGATATGGCTTCTTATAATGGTTAAATGCTTTAAGGACATTATAGGTTATTCTATGAACGGCTTCTACAGGCTGGAAACAATCGGTCATACCTCATAATCTGGTTACCTGTCATTTAGGAATTTCTTCAGCAATGATCTTATAAGCTGTCTTTAAATCTATGAATTTAGGATTATTAGGATGTCGAAGTCATCTAAAAGCTAGTAAAGACCTTGCATAACAATAGCTACAGTTATGTGAGCATCATTGTCAGTAAGTATCTAACCTAGTAGGGTAGAGGCATTTCTCTCATTCACCTCATCCTACTGTATTATATAAGGCTCAAAATTTTTTAATAGAAGGCATATGAGAACTAGGATTATGTAAATTTTATTTATGTCTGGATTATAAAAACGCGGTCCACTCGTAGCAAGTTTTTTTTACATAAAAGTTGTCAAAGTTATAATTACTGAAAGGCTTTATGATTTTGTCAAAGAAAAAAATAAAAATCTGATTAAAAAGCCAAAAATAGAGTAGTGGTGATTTTGACAGAGTAGTATCTCTAATTCTGCTGTGTAATTCAGATTTCTCAATTTTTTTATAGCTAGTTGATATGCTAACTTTTCGTTTAAAACCTAAAACCCCTATGGGGTTAGTTTGGGGTTTTTATCTGTTCCTCTGCTGTAAAACTATTTTGTCAAATTTCGTCTTGCAATTGAAAAAAATTCAGATAAAATTTTGAATGTGATTAAAACCTCAAAATAGAATGAAAGGCCTTTCGTTGCTTAAATGTTGGTTTTATCAGGAATACGTAAGTTGAAACAAGAATATGTACCGAGAACATGAAATCTATTTTCATTCTCAAACCATTTTATTTTGTTGTTTAATCACAGAAATGAAACTCGAAAACTATATTAATCGAATCAAAGTTAATAGACAATACGCAAAGTCTACTATCAGCTCATATACTAGAATTTTAAAGAGTTTTGACTCTTATATAGTCTCTATCTCCTTTTGAGATAGATCTATTGCAGACTCTGAAAAGATCAAACTATATGACGTTGAAAGCTGGATTTGATTAGAAAAACTAAAAGGCAAAACTGCCAGAACTTGTAATTGGTATCTTATTTGTATTAGGGATTTCCTCCAATATTGTGAACGTTGTCATGAGAAAGTTCTGAATTATAAAGAGATTCTTCTAATGAAAGAACCTCCTAAAAAAGTTGATGCATTGAGTGAATCAGATTCAGAGAAATTACTCCAATATATGAAGGCTGATATGTCTAAGGATGAGTTAACTAAGACTAGAGATTATGCTATCGTTTCTATTCTCATTTATACCTGACTTAGAGTTTCAGAATTATGTAATTTGAAAGTTGAAGACGTTAAGAATGAATTGCAGATTATATGAAAGAATCAGTCTCTAAGGTTGGTATTTCTTTTCCAAGAACATATCACTTTGTTAAGATTATATCTCTTCATGAGAGACGGTCAACATATTGATAGTGAGTATCTCTTCTGTTCCCATGCTAATAATAGTAAATGAAAGCAGCTATCAAGAGCTGCAGTTGATAAGATAGTGAGAGAAGCAGGGATAAAGGCGTGAATAACGGATCCTGTTTGGCCTCACAAATTGAGACATACTTTTGCTACTAAGCTTCTTAGAAGATGATGAAGTCTGTATTATATTAAAGAACTCCTAGGACATTCTAGTGTAGCTACCACACAAATGTATTTAACTGCAACTAACAATGATCTTAGAAGGACTCAAAGTCTACTTCATAAGTCTGTTCCTGAGGAGTTTAAAGTAGAAGAATTAACACCTGTACCTGAATCGATAGTATTCAAAGATAGGGGAGTATTCGATGCTTTTATGAGGTCATGCCAAATACCTACCTATCATAATTGAGTACCAAGTGATTATTATGCTTCACAAGTACCTACTTATTTTCACTAGGAAATAGCAGGGTAGTGATAGTATAGAAAATTAATAGATTTTATTTGAAGGCACTCCCCCGTTTGGGCGTGTCTTTTTTTGATAAGTTTATCATGATAGATTATAAAATTATTAAAATTATAAAAAAATAAAAAAATCTGATCCATGATGAGGGAAAAATTTTCGAACAAATATAAATATGATGTAAAAAATTATAAGATTAAAAAATGGAGAAAAACCTGTATGGATGCTAAAATATGTGTTTCAAATTTGTTAAAATTTTTACAAAAACCATCAGTTTTACCACCTTGATAAAAAATATGCGAGATTTTTTTCTTGCCCGCATTCCTTGATAAGACACTAATTAAGAACTAGTATTACTCGAACGTATTTTAGCTATTTTTAGCAAAATGATCAAAAAATAGAGTTAAAAAGATAGAAAGCATAGGTAGTAATTGATATTTATCTCTCATATTGTGCAAAGTAGAGTAATTATACTGCTCTTGAACAGTAGTTAAAAAATCTGCACTTTTATATTGAAATTATGCATTTATTTTTTATAATATTTGCAATCATCTGAGTTAAATTATGAGAATTAAGGAATCTACGGATTCCAAGAAAAAATACTGTATACTTTGCACAAGATACATTGTGCAAAGTAAAAAATACGCTTTTTACACCGCTTTTCGAAAAAACCAATATTTAAGACATCTTTTTTTATTTATATACACAAAATTTAAAAAAACAAAATGAAACACATGCTTTAAAATAAAAAATTTTTACATTTAGAGGGCAGTCTGATAATTTTTAAATAAGACTCCCCCTTTAATATATTCAGATTTTTCCACTTTCTCCATAAAATTTAAGAAACACTAGATAACAACTAACATATTATATCAGATGAAAATAAGACACGTTTTTATTCAAAGTGGAACAAATTATCCATCTCGAACAAAAAACGTCGCTTAAATTTTTCTCATTTCTTTGATTTTAACATATTTTCTATCATTTTCTGATCCTCATGTATTTTTATGTAATCAGATTTTTTATACTTTTTTTACAAAAATTTCATTACTCCTGGAACACAATTTTTTATAATTAGATTTAAAAAATAATTTTATTTACAAAAATATACTATATTTACATTTAAAAAAAAGTCACTCGAAACGGGGGAGTGACTTATGTAAAAATTTGTTGGACAACTACCCTAATATCCAGCTCAAAGAAACGAAGAGACTCCCCTTCCAAATCCAGTATAAAATCTACAATAACAACTGTACGCCTACCATTCATT
>OCTX012233246.1_pt1 | contig 24027 bp, 15 predicted proteins | sample 1539691 | NCBI WGS metagenome assembly OCTX01 (sample SAMN02144231, study PRJEB22623) | gut metagenome | biome: sheep rumen | host: Ovis aries | place: New Zealand
GCCGCCTATAGAGGCGGGGGACACCCCGAGTGAGTTGTACGTCTCAGACTGGTGCGATATAGCCGCCGCCCGCGACATAGCCGTCCCGGTAGAAAACGACCGACTGGCCGGGTGTGGCAGCCCGGACCTTTTCTGCAAAGGTCACATGGATCCTGCCTTCCTCCACATACCGGATGCGGCACGGCGTACTTTTCTGGGAATAACGGACCTTGGCGAGATATTCCCTTTCCTCCGAGAAGGGTGCATCGGCCATATAGGCCAGATCCTCCGCCAGCAGCGTATCGCTGAACAGATCCTCATTGTCGCCAAGCCGGACCGTTCCGGAAGCGGCATCTATTCCACAGACATACAGCCGGCGGTCCGCCGGAATGCCGAGGCCTCTTCGCTGGCCGATGGTATAGGCGGCCGTTCCCTCATGTCTGCCCAGCACATTGCCCTCCGGGCCGATAAAGCAGCCGGGCACGCCCAGGCTTCCGGTCTCTCTTTTGATGAAGGCCGCGTGGTCCCCATCGGGAATAAAGCAGATATCCTGGCTGTCCTTTTTCTCTGCCACCGGCAGTCCTGCCTCCCGGGCAAGACGCCGGACCTCATCCTTTGTCATGTCTCCCACAGGAAGCAGTGTGTGGGCCAGCTGGTCCTGGGTCAGACGGTAGAGCACATAGGTCTGGTCCTTTGCCGCTGCCGCGGAATTACGTATGGCATAACGGCCATTCTCCAATTGCTCCACCCGGGCATAATGGCCGGTGGCGATATATTCCGCACCCAGTTCCCGGCAGCGCTCCAGAAAGGCTCCCCATTTGAGCTGCGGGTTGCAGAAAATGCACGGATTCGGCGTGCGCCCCTGTAGGTATTCCCCGGTAAAGCGCCGGACCACCTCCTCGTGGAAGCGGTCCCGGAGATCCACCGCATGAAACGGAATATCCAGAACCTCGGCGACGCGGCGGGCATCGCTGACCGCAGCGCTCTCCATGCCGCTGCCGCCTTCCTGCCACAGCTCCATGGTCGCCCCGATCACCTCGTATCCCTGCTCTTTCAGAAGCCATGCGCAGACGGAGGAATCCACTCCTCCGGACATGGCCGCTACAACCTTCTTCATCAATTTTCCTCTTTTCTTTCCCTTTCGCCGCGGATACCGCACCTGCCTGTTCTCTTTTCAAAACAACCCTTTTAAGATGCTTTTCCTGCATGGCAAAGTTGCGGCTCCTAAAGCCATGATATAGCCAGGATATACCTGCTGCATGCCGCCTCTTATACCTGCCGGGCGTGTTCCGATCCGTTTAAAAACCGGCAGCGATCCGGCACAGCCGGATCAGGATCTCTGTATTTTTCTCCATAGACGGGATAGGCACATACTCAAATCTGCCGTGGGCGTTTTCATAGCCTGCCGAAAGATTCGGGCAGGGAAGTCCCCGGAAGGAAAGGGCCGCTCCGTCTGTTCCTCCCCGGAAGGGCTCACAGACCGGCAAGATCCCGCAGTCGGTGATCGCCTGCCGCAGGTCCTGCACCAGAGCCGGCACCGTATCGATCACTTCCTTCATATTCCGGTACTGCTCCTGGATACAGACTGTCACGCAGCCCTCTCCATGGCGCCGGTTCAGCTCTTTGGCAGCCTCCTGCAGAAACTCTTTTCTGCGCTGAAATGCCGCTGCATCGAAATCCCGGATGATCAGCGAAAGCTCTGCCCGCTCACAGGATGCCTGACAGGAAATCATATGGAAAAAGCCTTCCCTGCCTTCGGTGTACTGCGGACGTTCCTTTGCCGGGATCATCTGCATAAATTCTGCCGCGATGTCCACCGCATTAATCATGATGCCCTTTGCCGTTCCCGTATGAACACTCCGGCCCAGGATCGTGACCTTCGCCTCCGCGGCGTTGAAGGTCTCATCTTCATACCAGCCCAGATGATCCCCGTCTATCGTATAGGCTGTCGGAGAGCCAAATGCTTCCAGATCCAGGGTATGAGCAAGGCCGCCTACCTCCTCGTCCGGCGTGAAGGCCAGAGCGATGAGGCCGTGCTTCTCCTCCGGGTGGTGAAGAAAATAGTCCGCCATCGTCATCAGCGAGGCGATCGCCGCCTTGTCGTCACCGCCAAGGAGGGTCGTTCCATCCGTCAGGATCAGATCCTGTCCGGTATACTGCCGGAGATTTGGATAATCCTCCGCCCGCATCACGATGCCCTTCTCTGGATTCAGAAGGATGTCTCCCCCATCATAGTCCTCCAGGACCCAGGGCTTCACGCCCTCCCCAGGAGCATCCGGGGCCGTGTCCATGTGGACGACAAAGCCAACCGGCCTGGCGGCGGCCGCCTCCTCTCCTGGCAGATTGGAAGGGAGCCTGGCATAGAGCACGCTGTTTTCCTCATCCAGACGGACCTCATCTGCCCCCAGATCAATCAGTTCTCTGGCAAGCTCCCTTGCAAGGTCGATCTGACACCGGGTCGTCGGCCATGTCCCTGCATAGTGTGCCGACTGTGTATTGATCCGGGCGTAGCGGAGCATCCGCTCCTGCACGCCCTCATAGAATTCGCCCATTTTTCAGGCCTCCGCGCCGCTGCCATAGTGGAGCTTTGGCTCTTCCATCGCCAGAGTCTCCCACAGAATGGCGATCAGTCTGGCCGCACAGGCGGTAACCGCCTCTCTTGACAGCCGGCCATCCGAAAGTGCCTCCAGGATACTCTTCCTGTCCGCCTCATTGCCGGGCATGATCAGATCATTGCCGGCCTCCGCGCATTTCCATGCGGTGGCAGAGCCTGCGGTGGTTGTTGTCCAGTCGGTCATGACCACACCCTGGAAGCCCCACTCATCCCGGAGGACCTTTGTAATCAGGTCGCCGCAGTTTGCCGCGGGGACGCCGTTGATCATGTTGTAGGAGGTCATCAGGCACATGGGCTGCGCCATACGGACGGCAAGCTCAAAGCCGCGCAGATAGATCTCCCGCAGCGCCCGCTCCGACACCACGCTGTCCACGTGCATCCGGTTGTCCTCCATATTGTTGCAGGCATAATGCTTGATGGTGGTTCCGACACCCGGCCGGCTCTGGACGCCTCTGGTCATAGCCGCTGCGCAGAAGCCAGTCAGCAGGGGATCCTCTGAATAATACTCAAAATTCCGGCCGCAGAGCGGGTTCCGGTGGATATTCATGCCCGGAGCCAGCCACCAGGAAATACCAAACTCCTCCATCTCCTCTGCCACAAGGACACCGATCCTGCGGATCAGCTCCGGATCCCAGGTCTGGGCCAGCATGGTGCCAATCGGGATCGCCGTCGCGTACATGTGGTAGGTGGTCACATTCTCCCTGTTGTAATCCGGCGACAGGAAACCGCCCTGCAGAGCAGAAAGCAGACCGCTGCCATAAATCAATCCGGTCGCGTTGTCTACATCGTAGCTGGTCATCAGCCGCAGGCCAGCCGGTCCGTCCGCCATGGAGATGGCCGGGATGCCATAGGTCTCATCAAAGCGGCAGCTGGTCTCGCCTGCTGCGCCCGGCACGTAAATACCGGTAGACACCAGCTCGCCCTCTTTCATGTTATCCTGTCCCTTGGTGATCTCACCCATCAGCAGAGCAGCAAGTTCCTCGTTGCTCATACGCTCCGCCGTGGCTAGTGCCCGGGCATAGGCTGGGTTCTGGACTTTGCGCTTTGGCATTTCCGGTACGGGGGCAAAGACCACACAGCCAAGGCCCTCGCATGCTTTCTTCAGCTGCCGCCGTCTCTCCTCAAGGCGTACCGCATCCGGACGGATCAGATCCAGATGGTGAGAGGGCGGAAGAATGCGTGCCGTCTCTTCAAAAATCACATCCTCAGCCACAGCAAGGATGCCGGCCGGCTGGGCAGAGGCTAAAGTACCGCCAACTTCAATATAATATTCACCTTCTGCCACGATAAAGGCTGCCTTTTCTTCGCTGTACCAGGCCAGATCCTTCGCTCCGGCGAAAATGCTGACCGTCTCGCACTCACCCGGCTGCAGCAGATTGGTCTTGGCAAAGCCGATCAGCTTCCGGAATTCTCTGCCCTCCGACACCTGCGGACAGGAGGCATAAACCTCGGCGACCTCCCGGCCGGCCCGGTTTCCGGTATTGGTGATAGTAACATTCACCTCGATCATATTGCCAAAAGTCTTCACCTCAAAACCGGAGAAAGCAAATGTCGTGTAGGAAAGGCCATAGCCAAAACCATACAACGGCTTTACCTCAAAGGTATCAAAATAGCGGTAGCCGACATAGATTCCCTCCTGATACAGCTCCTTCGTCAGGTCGCCGTTCAGATAGCCAAACTCCATAGCCCCCGGAATATCCTCATACCGTACCGGCCATGTCGAAGTCAGCTTTCCGGAGGGGTTCACCTTTCCGGTAAGGATATCCGCAGCGACCTTTCCTGCCTCTGTTCCCGGCTGGGACAGGCAGACGATGCCATGCACCGCCTCCATGGCGTCCACATCGGCCAGATCGATCGGACCGCCCGTATTAATCAGCAGTACCAGTCTGCCGCCAAGCTCCGCGATGGTGCGGATCTCCTCCCGCTCCTTTGCGGTGAGCAGGAAATCTCCTTCTTCTACCCTTCTATCCATGCCTTCGCCGGCGATCCGGCTGACGATATAGATCACGGCATCCGCACCTGTGATCTCCTCCGGCACCAGAGCAGGCGTCTCTACCTCCCGCATCTTTACCGACTCAAAAATCTGGAAAAACTCCATGCCGCTGCCGCCCTGCAGACCGGAAAGCGCCTCAAGAAGGCGGTTCCGCCAGTCCACTCTGGCCTCCTGATAGTCCTGCATGCAGCGCGCTGCTTCCGCCTCATTGATCACGGAAAGGCCCGCCGCCTGGCAGCCCTCAAGGAGGGAGACGACCCGCCGGACATTGACATCGCCCGATCCGGTTCCTCCCTTAATGATATTCATGATGCCGCTGCCAAAAAGGAGGACCTTCGCCCCCACATGCAGCGGCAGGATGCCGTCATTTTTCAAAAGGACAACACCCTCGCTGGCTGCCTCCGCGGCAAGAGCGCGGTTCCTGATCTCCCTTTCGGTCTCTCTGTCACTGCAAATACCGCTTAATGTCCGTTTTCTGATTCCCATATAGCCTCCTGTCATGCAGAAAATATGTACGATCAACCAAGCCCCTGTATGTCAGGCTCTCTATCAGTTTATGAGAATATGGGCGGTATTTCCACCCCCTTTTTTATCTAATATCTTTGCCCCTCTCTCGAATATCTGCTATACTGTACTTCGCGTGCATAGCCATACCATTCTATGCATAGTCATACACGGGCGGGCCGCTGTTTGCGATCCCGCAGGAAGGACAGAGGAAATACCATGACCGGAACTATCGTTAACGCCGCAGCCATCATTGCCGGCAGCGCCGCAGGCCTGCTGGCCAGAAAAGGGATCCCCGCCCATCTGGAGGATTCCGTCCATAAAGCCACCGGCCTTGCCGTGATCGTGATCGGCCTGAACGGCGTCATCACCAATATGATTTCTGTCGGGGAGGGCGGTACCCTGTCCTCCTCGGGTGAACTGCTCCTTGTCTTCAGCCTGGTGCTGGGCGTCGTCTGCGGCGAGCTGCTGCGGATCGATGACCGCCTGAACGGCCTGGCCGGGATGGTGGAGACCAAATTCCATCTGACCGGATTTGCCGCCAGCTTTGTCAGCGGGACCCTGATCTACTGCGTAGGCGCCATGGCGATCATCGGCTCACTAAACGATGGACTGAAAGGTGACCCCAGCGTCCTGTTCGTCAAAAGCACCCTGGACGGCATCACGAGTATCGTACTGGCCGCCACGATGGGGTCTGGCGTCCTTTTCTCCTCTATCCCGGTCTTTCTCTACCAGGGAGCCATCACCCTTCTGGCCGGCCTTCTGGAGCCGGTCCTCCAGGGCGTTCTGCTCAGCCAGATCTGCGCGGTCGGCTTCGTCCTGGTCACCTGCATCGGCATCAACTTTCTGGGCATCGCAAAGATCAAGACCGCCAATTTCCTGCCGGCTCTCCTGGTCCCGCCGATCTGGGCGCTAATCTCCGGCCTTCTGCCCGGCTAAGTGCTCCAATCACAATTTCTGAAACAAACAGAATCACAAGAAAAAGATCCCCTTCGCAAGAGCAAACCGGCACTTTAGATGGGGATCTTTTTTCCTGTATTTTTATCAAGATATCGGTTGTAGAACTGCAGCCCACACTTCTGGAAGACATTAAAGCAAACATTCTGCAGGCCCGACAGAGCTTAAAGCCGTTTGCGTAATTCCTTCCAGAAGTGTGGGCTGTATGCAATCCTCAGAAGACATTAAGGCAAACATTCTGCAGGCCCGACAGGGCTTAGCTTAAAGCCTTTGCGTAATGCCTTCCAGAAGCGTGTGCGCTTATAGCTGATAATGCCTTCTACTTATAGAAGCGGGATTTTCAGTCCTTGAAGAAGCCTTCGATCCGGATCGTGTAGGCACTGGTCTTTCCCATCTCCTCCGGCAGGCATACGGTCAGACCGCCATTTTCCATACGGTACTCTGGTGTCCCTGCAGTTCCGTAAACGGTAACTTTGGCGTCTGCCGGAATCTGCAGCCCGGGGATCGTCACCTCTTTGCCATGGGCATCGTCCAGCACGATGGCGTTGAGCACATCGCCCTTGCGGGTGTAGCAGACCTTTTTCCCTTCGGCGGTCACGTCCTCCTGCTTCTCTGTCCAGTAGGTCGTCCCATAGATGGCATCTCCGTTTACGGCCAGCCATTCTCCCGTCTCCAGGAGCGGCCGGATCTGCTCCTCCTGGATCGTTCCGTCCGCGCAGGGACCGACATTCAGAAGCAGGTTGCCGTTTTTGCTGACCATATCTGCCAGCGACCAGATCACGTCTTTTCCGGTCATGAAGTTTGCCGGATCCTCGTTCCGGTTGTAGCCAAAGGCCATGCCGATCCCTCGGCAGGATTCCCACTTCTTTGCCGGTACAGAGGTGATATCGACGTATTCCGGGCAGGTATAGTCGCCTCGGGATTCTCCCTCTGTACGGGTGACCTCGCCTTTTTTCTCCAGCTCGCTGACATACTCCTCCAGTGTACGGCCGTCCAGGCTTCTCTGCGTCCAGCGCTCGCTGATCACACCCTCCGGTACTGTGTTGTAATAGTCCGCGAAAAGGGCGTTCAGGTCGCACTGCGCCGGATAGCCCATATCATTCCAGAGAACGGCCGGGTGATACCGGTGGATCAGCTCTTCTGTCTGAGCCAGTGAATAGGCGGCATATTCATCCGATGCGATATAGTGGTCTACCCACCGCATGGCGCTGTTCATCGGTCCCTTCTTGAAGGTCCAGTCAAGAATGCCGGAATAGTAGAGGCCCATCTTCATGCCCTCTGCACGGACAGCATCTGTAAGCTCTCCCACCAGGTCTCTCTTTGACTGATACTCCGGCTGCTTCGGGTTTTTGTTTTCGCTCGGCCACAGGCAGTAGCCGTCGTGGTGCTTGGTGACCATGACGACATATTTTGCGCCGGCCTTCCGGAAAAGCTCCGCCCAGGCCTTTGGATCCATCTTCTGGCTTTCTTTTTCAAAGATCTCCTGAAAACCGGAGTAGGGGAAATCCTTTCCATAGGTTTCTGCGTGGAATGCCTGCGTCGGAGATCCCTCGATCCGCAGAGTGTTCTGGTACCATTCCGCATATGGATTGTAGGTCTGTCCGGTAAATTCATCGGTCTCCTCGTGGATGTCGCGGATCGATTTTCCCTTTTCGGAGTATGCCCATCCGGGGACAGAATACAGTCCCCAATGGATGAAGATTCCGAATTTTGCATCATTAAACCACTGGGGAACCGGATGCTGATCTACGGACTCCCGTGTCGGCTCATATTTCAAGTTTTTGTCCTCCTTGCTATTTCAGCCTCTCCATGCAAGAACACGCTTCCTGTGATTTCCGCAGGATCCGGTCAATCGGTCAGGATCTGGAAGCAGACCGGATATTCGGTCCGGATCCCTGCCGGTCCCTGGATGTGCAGGCCATCTTCGTCTCTGGAAAAGGCGCATTCTGCACCCTGTATCGTCTTTACCGAGAGAACCGGACAGTCCGATCCGAGCCCCAGATCTCTGCCAAGGCTCTTTATCGTTATTTTTCCGTCCTCCGGATATTTAAGAACAAATGCATAGACCAGCGGCCCTTTGCAGGTAAACCGGATATCGGCAGATGTATAGGGCATGCGGTCAACATCCGTAAAGGAACCGCTGGGGATCTCGGTCGGTCCTTCCCCGAAGGTCTTCCAGTAATCGGTTCCGTAGATGCCCTCGCCGTTTTCCTTCAGCCATTTTCCGATCTCCCTGAGAACATAGGTGTCCTCCTCGGTAAAGGTTCCGTCGGCCTTTGGTCCTACGTTCAGAAGCAGACAGCCATTTTTGCTGACGATATCCACCAGATCAGCCACAAGATCCCAGGGGTTCTTGAATACATTATTATCTGTATAGCCCCAGGAATTCTTTGCGATGGCCGTATCGTTCTGCCACAGCAGGGGGCTGATCCCGCTTTGCTGTCCCCGCTCGATATCAAACACGGCGCTCCGGAGAGCGAAGGCGTCAAACTTATAATTGATCGTGACCTCCTCACCCCAGGATGCCGCGCGGTTGTAATAGTAAGCGGCGAATTTTTTCAGATATGGCTTCCATGCCGTGTTCTGGATCCACCAGTCAAACCATACGATCTTCGGACGGTATTTGTCAGCCAGCTCGCAGACCCGTGCCAGCCAGTTCTCCATATGCTCCACAGAGGGCGGGCAGGTGCTGATGTCCTGCAGGTTGTCGATATACTGCTGCTCTTCGTAAAAGTCACGGTATGCCGGATCCCGCACATCGGAATCATAGAATGTCCCGGCATTGAAGAAGAAGCAGTGCTCCGCCCGGTGATCGGAAACACAGAAGGGAATGCCTCTTTTGTCGGCCTCCTTCTTCAGTTCGCCGATCACGTCCCGGTGCGGTCCCATCTGTGCTGCATTCCAGCAGGAGAGGGCGCTGTCATACATCTGGAAGCCGTCATGATGCTCGGCCACCGGCATGATGTACCGGGCACCTGCCTCCTCAAACAGATCCAGCCAGGCCGCTGCGTCAAATTTCTCTGCCTTGAACATGGGAATAAAATCCTTGTAGCCAAAGCTGCTCTGCGGTCCGTAGGTCTCGATATGGTGCTGATACTCGGGCGTTCCGGGAAGGTACATATTTCTCGGATACCATTCGCTCCCGAAGGCCGGGACGGCGTAGACGCCCCAATGAATGAAAATGCCAAATTTTGCTGCCTGGTACCAGGCCGGCACCGGGTGCTTCGTGAGCGAAGCCCAGCTGTCGCTGTATGGGCCGGCTGCAATGACTTCATCGACCTGCCGGAGGATCTCCTCCTGTCTGCGGCGTTGTTCTGCGTTCATTTGATTTCCCTTTCTGTTTCGGCGGCGATGACCTTGCCGCAGATCCTGTTATCTTCCTCTTTGGCGCCGTCCGGGATGACATCTCCCTATGTCCGCTGCCGCGGCCGCTTCGAAGGACTGCTCCAACATTCTGCTCTCAGATCTCCCTGCCTTTGCCGGTATGATTTCCTGTGATATAAAATCAGCAGCCGCGGGACAGAGAATCGTCATCCCGGTCCCAGGCTGCCAAAATGGTTTTATGCGTTGAAGGTTCCCTTTACGTCGCTCCAGTTCTCCTCTGCATAGGAAAGGAGTCTCTGTGCGTCCGTCAGGGACATTTCCGGATAATAGAACATGATGCTGGAGGAGCCGTATTTTTTGACCAGACGATCGCAGTTGCGGATCCAGTCCTCCAGATCTCCGCTGTATACCTTGATCCAGAGAGATTTTCCGGCGGCGATGACTTTGTCATAGATCTTGTCCCACTCCTCGTAGGTGCCGTCCGGGCCGGCATCTCCCGGTGTCCACTGCAGGGCATTGATTCCCGGAATCTCCATCAGCTTGTCCAGATGGCGGATCGCTCCCGGTCCATCCAGGTGATACATGGCATAGTCCAGCTTCTCGGTCTGCTGCTTCAGGGATTCCCAGACGAATTCATTGAAGAACTCGGTGGACATCATGGCAGAAGCATCGCACTGCAGCTTGGCCATCCGTCCCGGTGCCCAGATCTGGAAGCAGGAGTAGGAATTTCCGCCTTCCGGACCCTTGACCAGATCGTAGAAGGCATCATAGATCGGGAAGTATGCCTTGGTAACCTGCTCTACACGTTCAGCGATGGAATCCGGATCCTCGATCATGTCCATCATCAGGGGCTGTGCGCCGCGGAGAGAGGAAAGGACATCCACGTTCTCCATCAGGTCGGGCATATCCAGGCAGAAGTCATCTCCGGCATATTTGCGGCAGCCGGCAACGACCTCCAGATGCTTCTTGAACCACGCGTTTTCCGGATCAAATTTCAGCTCCGGTACGTCCTCCCAGTCGGTGTCCTCGTCGATGCAGGGCTCAAACCAGATGGTGTCCTCCTTGAATTTGATCTCGGAGCCCAGGTAGCCGGCTGTGGAGCCGGGACCGAAGTGGGTCTCCATGTTCGGGAAGGACTCGCCCAGGAACAGGTGGTTCTCGCAGAAGCTGCGGTAGCGCAGGACCATCCGCTCGGGATCCATGTACTTGTCCTCCATGTCCTTCCACATGAGCTCCTCAGGCATGTTGTAGTATTTACCCTGGCAGAAGACCTGCTCGTAACCGCCGTCGGCCGGCTTTCCGTCGGTCAGTCCCTCGATCTCGGGGCTTCTGGCGATGACCTTCATCAGCGGTCTGCCTGTGTTGCACTGATTCCACCAGCCGTAAAATTTCTTCTTTGTCTCTTCCCAGTTTTCCTTGTATTTCATGTTGTCCTCCTGTTTTCCGCGGCCCTTCGCCTGCGGATGCCTATATCTGTATCAGGCCCCTTGACAGGCCAGATGCTTTCCTTCCTGTATTTTCTCTGACCGTGCATGTTTAATTCCGGATTCTGCCATCTTCAGCCGCTGCCTGCAGCGTTTCCTGGGACGCTGTATCCGGCATGCATTTCTGAACGTTTACGTCCAGCTCGCGTTTCTAACCATTTCGTCTCAGTTCAGAGCGATCGTGATCTCCTCTCCGGTGTAGGTGAAGATTGTTTCCTGTCCGCTGACGGTGATGGCTTTGATCCTGCGGCCGGCCAGGCCTCCCTTGATGCTGTGCTCTGACCTGCCAACTGTGAGTGCATTCCGATCCTCATCATAGGTGACCAGAATCTCGTTATAAAGGCCGTCCTCATAGTCGTAGCTTTCGCCGTCGTCCTCATAGTACAGCATAGTGTGGATGCCGCCCTTTCCGTCACCTGCCGGATACAGGTGCAGCTCGAAGGGCTCCTCCGTCTGCTCCTGGGCGTAGGTGAGGGCCTTCTCCATTGGAAGGATGCTGCCTGCCCGGACGTAGACCGGAATATGGCCGATCGGCGCGTCTGCGGCGATCTCCTGTCCGCCCTCTGTGTACTCACCGGTGTAGAAATCGTACCAGCCGCTGCCGGATGGCAGATAGACGTTCCATACCTTGGGTACGTCCAGCTCCACGCTCTCGCGGTCGTAATACATGGGCTCCGTGACGGGGCACACCAGAAGGCTGTCGCCAAACATGTACTCCGTATCCAGGGCTGCTGCTCTTCTGTCCTCCGGGAAGTCAAACAGAAGGCTGCGGATCATGGTTCCGTCCCTGCGGCTGACCTTGCCGGCCATGGAGTAGATGTACGGGATCAGGCGGTAGCGGTTGCGGATGGTCTCCGCAAGGGCATCGTAGAAAAAGCCGCCGGGCTCACCGAAATTCCAGATCTCCCTTGGCGTATCCGTTCCATGGGAGCGGAACATCGGCAGGAAGGATCCAAACTCAAACCAGCGCACATAGAGCTCGCGGTAGCCCAGATCGTTAACGCCATCTTCGTAATCGCCGTGCCAGAACCATTTCATGGTCGGATCGTTATTGCATTCGCAGCCACGGCCCTGCCAGTTCTTATGGACAACGAAGAATCCGCCGATATCCAGGGTCCAGTAGGGCATGCCGCTGGCGGAAATGCTGAGGCCCTCGACGATCTGCTTTTTCATCACGTCCCAGCGGGCGCTGATGTCGCCGGACCAGAGCATCGTGCCGTATTTCTGGCTTCCCGCAGAGCCGGACCTGGTCAGGTTCAGGACACGGCGGCGGGGATCCGCCTGCCTCTGGTTCTCAAAAATGCCTTTGGCGTGAGCCAGGGCGTACAGGTTTGCCCGCTCCGCGCCGAGGAACTTTTTGTGCTCGTCACCGACGATGCGGAAACGCTCCCAGGGCTCTCTCTGGTGCTCGCCGCCCCAGTCCGGGCCGGAGAAGGGCTCCGTCGAATCGCACCACCAGGAATCAAAGCCACCGGAGAAGAACTCCCGCTCGCACTGCTTCCAGTACAGCCGCCTTGCCTCCGGCTCGAAGGCATTGTAGGTGGCCAGGTCATTCAGCATAAAACCGGCCTCGGTCATCTCGGTATGGTCCTTTGTGCCGTAGTTCATGTTTGGCCAGACAGAGACCATGGTGTGCACGTTCATGCCGTGGATCTCATCCATCGCTGCCTTCAGATCCGGATAGCGGGTGCGGTCCAGCATCTTGCAGCCCCAGTCGTCCGCCTCCCAGGTCTTCCAGTCCTGCACGATGCAGTCAAGACCCAGGCCCAGCTCACGGTAGCGCCTTGCCACGCTGACCAGCTCCTCCTGGGTGGAATACTTCTCCTTTGACTGGACATAGCCAAAGGCCCACTTAGGCAGCATGGCCGCCTTGCCCGTCAGGCTCCGGAAACCGTGGATGATCTCATCCATCGTTTCGCCGAAGATGAAGTAATAATCCAGCTGATCCACCGTATCGCAGTACAGATAGGAGCCGCGCTCATCGTCATTGAAGGTCATCAGGCTTCCGCAGTCCACCAGGATGCCGTAGCCCTGGTCGGAGAGGAAAAACGGGATCGGGATGCGCATGTTGTGCTGATACAGGTACTGCACATGTCCCCGGTAATTCCAGATGCCTTCTTCGCCCTGTCCGAGGCCATGGATCTGCTCGCCCGGCCGCCAGCAGAAGCTGAGCTTTGCGTGATAGGCCTTGCGGTCCTCGACCTCATGCATGTTCTCGATGAAATTCCGCTCGCCGTCAACGGTCTTTACCCGGCGGATCACTGGTGCCTCGCCGCCGGTCGTATACTTCATGACCGGGGTCTCGGTCAGCTCTTTGCCGCCTTCCTCCAGCAGGATGCTTCCGTCCGCTTTTCTGGTCCAGACAAAGCGGCCGTCCTCCTTGTCGATCCAGAGGGTCAAAAGAGAGGTGGAGATCTCCAGACCGTTTTCCAGCTCCTCTGTGTGCAGCTTGGCACCGGGATCCTTTCCCTGGATCCCCAGCGGGGACACCGCCAGAGCGGCATCCTTTTTCGTGTAAACACACCGGATGATATTTTCTGCCACGCCAGTGATCTGGAACAGGCCGTCATCCGTACGCAGTGTGATTGGTTCGCCCATAGTACTTTGATTCACTCCTGAAACAATGGTTTTTATTTCTTTTTCTCTGCGGGTATAAGCCGCAGGGTTTCTCCGCATTGAATCGTCAGGCAGTACCGCTCTGCCAGTCCGAGATCTCTCCCGGCTTCCTCCATCCCGGCCATACCGGCAAGGATCGCTCCGCTGCCTGGCCAGGGATTTTCAACTGTGATCTCCTGATTCCTGCAGGAGGTGATCTGCACTTCCTGCACCTCTCCGCCGCAAAGCTTAGCGCTGACCTGCAGGCCTCCGTAAGCCCACAGATCCCGGAAGGCTGCATCCGGATGAGATTTCTTTGGCCACACGCGGAACACGCGGATGATGCCCTCATGGCTCTGGAGCATCATCTCCTGCAGCGTATTTGGCACCGTGCTCAGGTTTTCGATCCCATGAGGATTCCGGTTGATGTATCCGTTGGGAAGGCCCCGGTGGAGGATCCGTTCCGAGAGCTCCCGCCAGATGATCTCCGGATCATACCCGACCCGCACCGCTGCCGGGAAAAACAGACAGCTGAGGTTCGTGGCATTCCAGGCCGATGTCTTCAGGTACGTATCGTCCGGCGCCAGAGGGTCCCGGTCGATATCGTTTGCCCCGGTGTCATGCGCCTTTTTGTATGCAGCCAGACTGTCCTCGATCAGCGCATGGACATGGATGGTGTTTCGAGCCGTCTCCAAAAGCGCCGGATCCGAATCCAGGCCGATGGCGCCTCCGGGATAGATCTGCATGATGTTTCCCGGGAAATGATAGGACCATCTGCCGCCCTTTCCTTCGTTGTAAAAGACGTTGGCGTCCATCCACTCGTCCGGAAGCAGTTCCGAAAGAGGCACATCCGCCTCCGCCCAGAGGGTGGGATTTTCTGCCGCTTCCCGCAGCGTTCCGGCAGGGTATGGCGCCAGGTGTTCGCCGATCTCCTTCCACCGCGCCCGGCGGTCTTCATCCAGGTCCAGCTCACGGCTGATCGTCTGCATGAAGGAGAAGAAGCTGCGCAGATAGCCAAGGGTATTGACCGGATCCTCCGGGATCCCGTTCTCCTGCACATCCCGGTCGGTCCGCTCATGAACACTGTCGTCCACGACATGATAGCAGCCATCCCGCAGGACCAGGTCGCTTTCCCAGAAATCCGCCACGCTGACCAGGTACGGATAGATCCGCTTTCCGTATTCCCGGTCCCGGCTGATCAGGTAGCGCATCATCATGTTGGTGGAGCCGTGCACTGCCTGGGATTTCATGTGAAGAAGCAGAGACTCTGCCACCATACCCTTAGGTCCGAGCCCTAACGGCAGGTACATTCCTTCATGGCCAAGCAGCCGGCGGCTCATCTCCCTGGCGATGTCCGCCATCGCGAAGTATGGCGCATCGTGGGGATCAGCCTGTGCAAAATGGCCGGAGCCAAGCAGGCCCAGGTAGGAGGACTGATGGTTGTAGTTGATCTTGTAATCGGCATTCCATGCCGGCCGGTCAAAGGTGCATACCCCGAGGATATTTGGCGGATAGTCCGGATCCCGGGACATGCTGCCCATCATATATTGGGACAGATAGTAGCGCTGCTCCAGGAGCTCATCGTCAATGGCGATACCGGATACATTCCAGAAATCCCGCCACCAGGCGGTATGCTGGGAAAAGAGCGCCTCCAGATCCTTCTTTGTGATCCATGCGGCTCTGGACGCGGCCATCTCCAGGGGCCTGGAAACCTTGTCCCAGGTCCGCAGGGCAAAGACAAAGGTGCAGCTCTCCCCCGGCGCCAGCCGCATATGGGGATGTGCATCATCCTCCGTTCCCGCCGTATCCATGTCCGTCTCCAGGAACCGTCCGGCAAAGCCGGCCTTTACGGGCACATCGACCTTTTCCGAGAATTCCCGCCAGCCGGAAAGCAGTCCGCCGCGGCAGCGCTTTACCTGCACCGGAGATCCGCCCATCAGGCCGGCAAAGGTCCCTTTAAGATCCCTGCCGCTGCCATCTCTGCCGCCGGAGAGGTCAACCCCCTCGCTGCAGCCCTTTCCGGTCTCATCCGGAAAACGGAACTCCGCAGAAATGTCCACCGGCGTCTTCATCCCGGAGGTCATCCGGACGACCAGCAGATTTTCCACCGCCGCCACATAGCTCTGCATCCGGAACTCTTCCCCTGCAGAGGAATAGGTGGCTGCTGTCACCGCATCCGCAAAGGTTTGCCGGACGAGATAATCCATGCCCTTTAGCGCCGGTATGGAAAACACCAGTCTGCCCACCGGTCTGGGACTTCCCAGCGCCACCGGCGGGTCCACCGCTGCCGTTGCGTTATCATGGAAAAAGGTCCAGTTCGGATTGCTTTCCATCTGCCAGAAGTCGTTCGCCGTGACCCAGAACTGGGGGTATTCACAGGGACCGGCAAAAGCCGACAGCATGTCCCCGTTTCCCAGCACAGGGGCGTCCGTCTTGGTTCCGGCATACTGCCAGATCCGCCATCTGCCGTTTCCCGACACATCCACATCACCGGCCGGCACCGCAGAGGGCGGCTCGCGAAACTCGGTGCAAAAATGTTTTACCCGGTCATAGCCGGGGGTAAGATCCCTATGGCTCAAATTTCCCTGCCTCGTTTTTGGAGGCTGACACATCCGGCTTTCTGAATAAGCAGCCTGGTGCGTCAGCCTCGTCTTGGAAGTAGTTATTCGGTTTAACCCTTGACCGATCCGCTGGTCGTACCCTCGAGCAGATATCTCTGACCGATGAAGTAAATGATGACGACCGGGATTACAGTAAGGACGATATCAGCAAATACAAAGTTCCAGTAGCTCTGGTTTCTGCCGAAGAACTGGTAGACCGCCATCGTCATGGGGAACAGCTCGCTCTTGCTGGACAGGTACAGGGGGGTAAGGAAGTCGTTCCATACACCCATGAACTGCAGGATAAAGCAGGTGACGATCGTGGGCTTCAGCATCGGGAAGATGATGGCGAAGAACATGCGGAACGGTGAAGCGCCGTCAATGATCGCTGCCTCATCCATCTCCCTCGGGACGGTTTCCACGAAGCTGTAGATCGTAAACACGCAGAAGGGGATCATCGCGCTGGTAAACACGAGAATGATTCCGAACCGGGTGTTGGTCAGATGCAGCCACTTGAATACACGTACCAGGGTTACATAGTTGACCGGGAAAAACAGGCCGGTGATAAAGAAGTAGTAAATAAAGTTGTTGAATTTTGTACGGCTTCTGCTCAGGACAAAGGCTGCCATCGCGCAGACGGTTACGCCGATAACGGTCGCGACAAGCGCGTACAGAAGGCTGTTGGCAAAGCCCTGGACCAGATTTGCCTTCTTGATAACATCCGTGTAGTTGGTGAATACCCATTCCGTGGGAAGCCTCAGGCTCATTCTGGCTGCTTCCGATTTGGTCTTAAAGGAGTTGACAACGACCAGATAGAAGGGCATCAGAACGATAAGTGAAAGGAAGATACAGACGATCTGTTTGAAGATCGTTGAGAGAACTTTCTTGTTCATTTACTCTTCCTCCTTTCTGCTCATGACTCGTACAATAATGATTCCGATGATCGCGGTGGCGATCAGCAGGATCGTGCTCAGTGCAGTTGACAGGCCATACTGTCCGCTGCCGTACAGCTGGAAGGTATAGGTCGTGATGACCTCAGTTGCATGACCCGGACCGCCGTTGGTGAGAACGTAGATAATATCGAATACCTTCAGGCCGTAAGTGATACCGAATACCAGGTTGATCATGATCGAACCGCGCATCATGGGCAGCGTCACATACCATACCTTCTGCCAGAAGCCGGCGCCATCGATATCTGCCGCCTCATAGAAGGAATCATCGATAGAGTTCAGGCCTGCCAGGAAGATGGTCATGACATAACCGATACCTCGCCATGCGTCAACGCCAAAGATCGATTTCCAGACGACAGCCAGGTCAGACAGCCATTTCTGCTTGAGGAATCCAAGGCCAATGGCCTCCAGGCTGATGTTCAGCAGACCATTCTTGTAGTTAAAGATCGAAGTAAATACGATACCGATGATAACGAAGGGAAGAATAGACGGCAGATAGAATACCGTACGGTAGAACTTCTTGCCTTTCAGCTGAGTATGCAGAAGCATGGCAAGGAAAAATGCCGGAACCAGCTTGAGGATGTTGGAAATAAGGGTGAACTTGAGGGTATTGAAAATACCGGCTGAATAATTCCTGTTGGATGTAAACAGCTCAATATAGTTTGCAAGTCCCACAAAGTGCAGGCCGTTCCTTGATGTTACCTTGCTCCAGTCCGTAAAGGAATAGAAGACGCCCAGAAGGCTGGGGAACAGGAAGAACACGATATACAGGATCAGCGGGATCGCCACAAACCACTTCGGATAGATCTTACGCTTGTACATAACGCCTCCAGATACTTTCGATAAGAAAGGGGCACGAAGCATTGCTGCTTTATGCCCCTGAATGCTAGTTCTTCAGTAATTTTTTTCTCTGGTTTACTCCCAGTTGGGATCGCCGACAGTCTGTGCGCCCATGGCACGGTTTGCGTCCATGTTGGCAAGAACATCGTTGGCTTCCATGGTACCCTGGCAGTATGCGATCATATCCTCGCCGAAGTCCATCCAGTAGTCGTTGGTGTACTTTGTAGCATTCTGCAGTACGCAGGTGTCCATCTTTGCGGGATCAACAGAAGCAATCAGTTCCTGCTCCTCCGGCAGCCAGTGCTGCTCGATGTCAACAGTAACGTCCAGGTTGGTGTAGCTCGGGGAGTTGTCCAGGATCTCCTGCAGGCTCTCCGGTGTGCATACGAAGCGGAAGAACTCTTTTACAAGCTCCGGATCCTGTGCGCCGCTGTAACCGAACATGGTCGGGCCAGCCGGGCTGGTCGGGAACCAGGTGTTGTCTGCCAGCGGGATCAGGAACAGGCCGAACTCATCCTCCGTGCCGGTATCCTCTTTGATCTGTTTGATGTAGCTGGAGTTCGCCATTGCCATAGCGATGGTTCTGTCGCCAAACTCATTTGCCATGTTGGTGGAATCGGTGCCGATCCAGTCCTCACCGAAGTAGCCGAGGTCGGACAGCTCCTTGAACTGCTCGAGAACCTTGAGCATGGTCTCGTTTCCTGCAAAGGTCTGCTTGTTGTTGTTCAGGTCATCGAAAAGGTTCTCATTGCCCTCGGTGTAAACGCCGCCGATCTGGAAGAAGGCCAGCTGATGCTGCCATCCGTCAGCGCCCGGCATGAACCAGGGAGTGATGCCCTCGGCTGCGATCTTCTCGCAGTCAGCCTTCAGCTCATCATAGGTTGTGGGAACCTCGGTGATGCCGAGCTCCTCGAACAGGGTCTTGTTGTAGACCATGACATACTCAGGAGAGTTGTGCCAGATCTGAAGGCCATAGAGGTGATCATTGTAGATACAAGCGCTCTGACGAGCCTCGGACATAACGTTCTGCCACTCTTCACCGGTGAAGTCGATGCAGTACTCTTCCGGATTGCCGATGTTGGACTCGATCGCGCCAGCCGGGTTGGACTGGATCCAGAAGATATCTGCGCATGTGCCGTTGTCCAGACCGGACTGAAGGATATCCAGATACTGGTCAGCCGGAATGGTCTGCAGATCTACGGTAACGCCATAGGTGTCCTCAAATCTCTCGATGGTCTGATCATAACGATTGTCCATCCAGCCTGCGGATACCAGGATGCTCAGGGTCTCGCCCTCAAAGGACTTCTCACCTTCAGCTGCTGCCTCCTCAGCTGGAGCCTCTGCCTCCTCAGCTGCTGCGGAAGATGCTGCTGCTGCAGAAGAAGCGGCTGCTGCGGAAGATGCTGCAGCTGCGCCTGCATCAGAGCTGCCGCCGCATCCGGCCAGCAGAGATGCTGCCATAGCGCCACAGGTAAGCATTGCTACTACATTTCTTTTCATATTTTCCTCCTTTTTGGCCGCGGGTGCGTCCCCGCGGCAATGATACGAGTAAACTGTAAAATAACTATACCAATTTTAGCCGGCAAAACCCATGGACAAATTTTCCTATTTGTTGGATTTTTTGTCCAAATGCATGAAAAATGCCCCTCATTTGTCCATTTCTCGAACTATTCGTACGATTTTTCCGTCCATATCCCCGTTGTTTTGCTGTTTTTGACGGCCTGCCACCATTATACATATTACAATTTGCCACCGTGTGCGCAAAAAGCTATAATAGGAGCATGGACAGCATGCGCCTGACCTCGCGCCGTGCCTTCCTGTATGTAAGGAAGGTTTCTGAGGGAACATTGGCAGGATACAGCCGCATGTCGTGTCTGCTAGTATGTGAGAGAGGCGCTTTATCATACGATAAGAAATGGGAGATCTCAAAAGAAGGAGGTGACCTGGTTTGGATAACAAAGCGGAGGGCAGTCCTGACAGGCCGCCAAAAAAGCTCCGAAGGCTGCAGACCGAGCTGTTCGGATACATCCTGTTTATCCCTCTTCTGGTCCTGACGATCTTCACTGTTTTTTTCTATTATTACAACTCAGATATTCTGATCAGCCGGGAGCAGAACAGCCTGAAGTCTCTCAACAATTCCATCATGAGTCAGACAGAAAACATGCTGTCGGATCTGGACGAGGTTTCTTCCAATATAAACTACCATAACCGGAAAACAGACTTTCTCCCTGACGAACTGCTCTTCCACATCACCTCGGATCAGGGCCAGAGGTTCATCGACAGCATCCAGACGATCAACGGGCTGGACCAGAAGGCTCAGCAGATCAATCTTTATGATTTTTCAGGACATGTCATCGAGATCGGAATAATCACTAAAAATGGAAGTTACGTGGCGTCCGATACCTCGTGGCTTGAGGAAGTGAAGCGCCAGAAGGGCAATAAGGTCCTGAGCCTCCCCTATAAAACACGGAAATATTCCATCAACGGAACAAAGAGCGGTTGGTATGTTTCTCTGTACCGGGCGTCTCTGGACAAATATGAACGGATGATCGGGGCGGTCGAGACCGTAAAACCCTGCAAGCTCCTGTTCCGGGAGATATCCTCCTATCTCCGCACGGAGCCTGTACCGGCGGATATCTATATTTTTGGTCCGGACGGCAGCCCGGTCTATCCCTATGATATAAGCGAAGAGGAAAAGGCCTCCTGCGCAGCTTATTATTCTTATATCCGGAGTCTCGATGAAAGCTTCGGAAAAGGCACGGATCCAACCACCGGAACAAAGATCCGGTATTTCTCTCAGACCTCCGGCTACAGCGGTTGGACCTACCTTACGATCCAGAAGGACACGGTCATCCTTCAACCTGTCTACAATATGCTGAAGATCCTGCTCGGTATCTTGCTGATCATGATCCTGGTCTCCATCCTTCTGTCCTGGTTTCTCTCCCGGAGCATGGTCAAGCCGGTCAAGCACCTGAAGCACGTGATCCAGAGACTCGGCCTGGAAAACCTTGGCGAGGAAAAGCTTGACAACTACAATGCCTCCTACGAAGAGCTGAATGAGCTGTATGTGGAGTTCCAAAAGATGAGCGAATCCCTGCAGGAGTCCCTGCAGGAGCTGGAGATCAGCCAGAAGCTGGAGCTGAAATCCCGCGTCATTGCTCTCCAGGTCCAGATGAACCCTCATTTCTACTACAACACCCTGACCTGCATCAGCATTCTTGCTGAAAACGGGCAGGACAAAGAGGTAACAAAGCTCTGCCAGACCCTCTCCCATATTATGCGGTATATCACAAATACCGGGACGACGATCGTCAGCGTGAGAGAGGAGATCGAATACATCCGTGAGTACATGTACTGCATGCAGGTCCGGTACCAGGAGAGCCTGAGTTTCTCCATCGATATCCTTCCGGAGATCCTGGACGAACAGATCCCCAAGCTGATCATTCAGCCTCTGGTGGAGAACTCGATCAAATACGGCACCGACTGTCTGCCGCCATGGCATATTTCGATCAGCAGCTTCCGGGACGATACCTGCTGGTATATCCGGGTCTCTGATACAGGCAACGGCTTCCGCGAGGAGGTTCTTACCGATCTCAGGAAAAAGATCGCAGACATCAACGAGGATGAGACAAACCGCCTCACTGACCTGAAGATCGGCGGCCTGGGCATGATCAATGTATACATGCGCTGGAAACTGTACTGCGGAGATGCGATCATCTTTGATTTTGGAAACGATGAAAACGGACATGCGTACGTAAATATAGGAAGAAAAAGCAGTACATGACGGCTTCTGGACAAAAGTCAGGAGGCATATAGACCGCTTAGGAGGCTCCCAATGAAATACGGCGTTGTTGTTGCTGAGGATGAGATCCTCATCCAGCAGAATATCATAAAAAAGATCGAAGCCTGCGAGGCAGGTTTTACCGTGGTAGGCAAGGCGCAGACCGGGATACAGGCCCTGGAGCTGATCCGGGAACATAACCCCTATCTTCTGGTCACGGATATCCGTATGCCGGTCATGAACGGGCTGGAACTGATCGAGCGGGCAAAGGAACTGCAGCCGGATCTGGATACCATCGTCGTCAGCGGGTATTCTGATTTCGAGTATGCCCAGCAGGCGATCCATCTTCAGGTAAAGGAATATCTTCTAAAACCGGTGGATCCCGATAAGCTGAAAGAAATACTGCAGTCTCTCGCGGCACAGTATCATGTGAAAAAGAAGGAAGTTGGCGAAACCTTCTCCTCAGATCTCTCCTCCCGTTCACCTTCCGAGATCGCGGAGCTTCTGATGGATTATCTGACGAGAGAATACGCCCGTGAATTAAACCTGAACCTCATCGCAGAAAATCTGAACTACAGCCCCAGTTATCTGACCAAGATCTTTCAACAGTACTACCATGTACCGCCTACAAAATATCTGATCAATCTCCGTATGCAGAAAGCAAAGGAGATGATGGAGAAATCCCCTGACACGCCTCTGCATCTCATCGGAGAGGCTGTCGGCTACTCTGACCCGGCCTATTTCTCCAGAGTGTTTAAAAAATATGAAGGGGTAAGTCCACAGAAATTCAGGGATAACCAGTGAATGTACTGTTTCTGCACACATTTCCTCATAAGAGCTGATACCGGTACAGAAAGCAGTAATTACCGAAACGCGATAGAATGGAGAATAAGGAATGAAGCTTGCAGTTATATACGATTCCAGAACAGGAAATACCAGACAGGCCGCGGAGTGGATCGCTGAAGGGGTGCTTTCCGTGCCAGGCACAGAGGCCAGATGCTTCTCCATCCACGAAACCGACGACGCATTTATAAAGGAGGCAAAGGGCATCGTTCTTGGTTCACCCTCCTATGCCGCAGCCATGACCCCGGATATACATGTCTGGCTGCAGACCTCCTCTGGGAAACTGGACTTTCCCGGAAAAATGGCAGGTGCTTTTGCAACGGAACAGTATACTCACGGAGGAGGAGATCTGGTCATTCAGGCTTTGCTGCATTTTGAGATGACCTGTGGAATGCTCTGCTGGTCCGGCGGCCGCGCCTTTGGAAAACCGATCATCCATCTCGGACCGGTAGGAGTAAACAACAATGTAGAGGCACATAATGCCCTTGATTACTACAAAGACAATTTTGTCACCTACGGCAGCCGCTTTGCGCAGAAGGCTGCAGAGATCTTCGGCTGAGGCTCAAATAGTCCAGGACCCCCGAAGGACATTAAAGCGAACAATCTGCAGGCCGTAAGGCCGAAGCCGTTCGCATAAGGTCTTTCGGGGGTCTTGATTTTCGGGTTCCCGATACTTCCCAATAACTGTCCCCTAAGCAAAAAACAGCCTCCCTAAACAGGGAGGCTGTCTGATTCGTGAAGCATCGGGGACTCGAACCCCGGACAACTTGATTAAAAGTCAAGTGCTCTACCACCTGAGCTAATGCTCCATTTTCAAAAAAGTGCCTAGTTCCGGAATCGAACCAGAGACACGCGGATTTTCAGTCCGCTGCTCTACCAACTGAGCTAACTAGGCACAAAGTTGCGGGAGCAGGATTTGAACCTGCGACCTTCGGGTTATGAGCCCGACGAGCTTCCTGACTGCTCCACCCCGCGATATTAAGTTTTATAGTTTCCGAAGCCGATGATCGGACTCGAACCGATAACCTGCTGATTACAAATCAGCTGCTCTGCCAATTGAGCCACATCGGCGAATATCGTCCCACCAGCCTGGAACTAAATGGGCGGTGGTGGATTCGAACCACCGAAGGCGTCGCCAGCAGATTTACAGTCTGTCCCCTTTGGCCACTCGGGAAACCGCCCGAAGTTATATGGGGCCTACAGGGCTCGAACCTGTGACCCTCTGCTTGTAAGGCAGATGCTCTCCCAGCTGAGCTAAGACCCCATATTCAAATAAAGAAGAATTTCTTCTTCTTTAAAACGACCCAGATCGGACTCGAACCGACGACCTCCGCCGTGACAGGGCGGCGCTCTAACCAACTGAGCCACTGGGCCATGTGAAGGACATGCCTTCAAAACTGAACACACAAGCTTTTCCAACATCCAAAGCTCTCATGAGTTGGCCACTCAGGCTCGGTCATTCGGAAACTTCGTTTCCTCATGATGTTTGCTCCGCAAACTTCTTCCGCTCCGTGATCATGCTCGATCAATCGCTTCGCGTTTGTCTCGCATTCTCCCGGACCG
>OCTX011755857.1_pt1 | contig 24004 bp, 19 predicted proteins | sample 1539691 | NCBI WGS metagenome assembly OCTX01 (sample SAMN02144231, study PRJEB22623) | gut metagenome | biome: sheep rumen | host: Ovis aries | place: New Zealand
AACCATTTAAATCAAACAAATATCTTCAAGTACTTATTTTTGATAAAGATCATAAACGTAAAATATGTGGTGTACATACTTTGGTAGCAACAAAATATTTAGATAATTATTATGAAGGTTGTGTTGTTCATCATAAAAATCATGATACTTATGATAATAATGTACATAATCTTGAAATTTTATCAAGATCATTACATAGTAAATTACATAATGAAAATAATGTAAATTTGGCTAATTATATAAAAAATAATGGACCATGGAATAAAGGTAAGAAAATGGATGAAAATATGAAAAAACATCTTAGTGAAAAAAGAAAAGAAATGTTTAAAAATAAAGAAATAAAATTTAATGGAAATCAATTTGTAAATGGTAATAAAATCAAATTAATTAAACCATTAATATTTGATAATCCAGATTAAATCTGGTAAATTAAATTATATTTTATAATTGGGGCATATGATAAACGGTTAGTCAGTCAGACCTTGACTCTGAAAGTGCTGGTTCGAGTCCAGTTGCCCTAGTATACCTTTTGAAAGTGTAGGTGTTTAAAACAAAAACTTTCTGAACGAATAATTTCGAGGGCAGAGGCAAGTTATATGTATTATTGGATAGAATATCTATATAAAACAAAGACATATAAATATTGTAGGAAATGTGTTTCTCTGTGGAGCGGTGGTATCGTCTCAAATTATTTTGCTACCATGATGAAATAGGAAAACATAGGGGACTTAAAATCCCCCGAGGTAATTCTCTTGAGGGTTCGAGTCCCTCTGGTAGCAAAGGCTTTGTTAATTTGCTCAATTATTCACAAGTGATCATAGTGGTCTTTGAGGAGAAAGAAAATTAACTACGCGGTATCAATTTGGATCTTGGTCCGTAGGTGATCGGCACATAATTCTAGAAATATGTGGGGTGTTTCCGATTTTATACTTATTAATTTTAACCTTTAATAGCATTTATTAATAAGAGTATTCTATTTTAAAGGTTGGTAACCTTTAATAGGAGATTAACGGTGGTAAGTTAATTTAAATTATTGGTTGTGCTTGTAGCTCAGTTGGAAGAGCACTTGACTTTTAATCAAGTTGTCGGGAGTTCGAGCCTCCTCAAGCGCATTGTGTTAATATGTTTCATATTGATGCTCCTTTCGTGTAATCCCTGGAGATTAATTTCTCCAGGGATTTTATTTTTTTTTTATATTTGTTTGTTTTTTATTACATATAGTAAGTTTTAACGGGAGAACACCTATATAATCTATCGGAATAAGGAGGAATTCGTAATGAATAGATTAGATTTTGGTTTAATTTTTAAGCGATCAAGTTGCTTAAACTCAACAGAATCTAAAATAGATTCTGAAAAAATTTATACCATGCTTGAAAATGGTCAATTAGAATCTATAAAACATGGGAGAGTAAGCACCTCCTTACAAAATAATATAGATAATTATATTAATACATTATCTAATAGAGAAAATGCTTCTGAATACTGGTATAGAGGATTAGAACTTATTCAGAAATTAGATGAAAATGAATGCTTTACTGAAGCAAATAGATTAACTGATCAATATGTTACTAGAGTTCTTCCATATGTAGAAAATGTAGGAGGAGTTCTAGAATTTTTAGATAGATACGAACTAGAAGAAAATCAAGAAAATAAAATTAAAATTGCTTGTGAGCAATTTAAGCTTGCTGATAAAATAAATAATAATCATAAACAAATTTCTAAGAGATTTAATATTGAATATGAAATTAAATCTGTAAGACTTAAGGGATTATCTAATGTAGTTGAGACTTGTTGTTCTATGATAGATACTTATTCTCATGAACCATATCAAAAACTTAATATGTGTATTGAAGAAATGGTTTATCTATTTGAAAAGAATAATATAGATTATAGAGAAGATGAATTAATCTCGTCTATATTAGAATATTTCTTATTAAGATCATCTAATTTATCTGATAGAGATATAAAGGGATATAAATATGTAATGGAACATAATCAATGTATTGATGATACTAGTGCTTCCAGATTTTTATTTGAAGATTTTGAAGTTATAAATATAAAATCAGCAATTAATGATTATCTTAAAATACAAAATAAAACCCCTGAAATTACATCTGATAAATTTACTAATATAATAAAAACAACTTCTATTGAGGATCTTAAAAATAATGTAAAATTATTAATAGATTTCTTATATATACTATATACCTCTCAAACATCTCAAGAATGTGGAATGAGTAATATGATGGATTCTATTTTGGGAATATTATTTGCTATTGTAGATAGATATAATTATGAAGCAATGAATAATAATATTTCTAGAGATGATGTTGTAGATCTTATTGCTATTATTGAAAGAAAGATGACAAAGATTCCAGTTAGTAATATAGAAGATCCTTTAACAATAAATAAAATAGAATTTAAGAATATGCTCAGTAATTTAATTACAGAAAAATTAAGCAATCTTTCTAATTCTATATATTCTAAAGATAATTTGAAGACATTAGATTATGTAAATTCTGATGAAGTTGAAGAGGTAGCTTTAAGAGAATTTAAGATATTTAAGTTTAATAATATTATAAAAGCTACAATTAATCTGGATAATTATTTAAAATCAAAAATAAGAAATATATTTAATAAATCTCAAAGAAAAATCAAATTAAGACCAAAAAAGATAAAGAATATTTTATTTGATGAAAATAATAGATTTATTCCCGAATCTATATATTCATTTATTGGTGACGATAATAAGATAGATATTTGTTTATGTCAGTTAGAAGTAGATTCAGAAGATGAAATTTCTAATGCAATTGAAGAATTATCTGTTATATGTAAAGAATTCAATGATGAATTAAATAATAATAGAATAGATAATGTTAAATCTTATTATCTTATTAATGGATGTATTGCTGAATTACATATAAAAGATTCTACAAAATTAATTCTTACAGAAGAAGAACAGAAATTGGTAAACGAAGCTTATAAACCAGAACTTGACGTTTATATAGATCAATTATCATTATTTGAAGCTTGTAATGTAATTGCTGAGGGATTTGAAGATAAGACTTTAGATGAAAAATTATCTTCTATATTTACATCAGAAAATATAAACTTTACACTAGAGGCTTACGATGCTACAATGGATGTTTTATCTTTGCTGGGAGTTTCAAAATATCAAGTAGATAATTTTACAGAAGCTTATTCTAATTATAGAAATTCTATTCTTACAGAAACAGCTGATATTATTAATGAAAATAGATATATTAAATCTATTTATAATAATTGGAAGCCTATGGATAATGTTTCGTATGATATTCAGATAGAAGCTTATCAATTATTGAATGATATTATTCAAGAAGCCGCTCCTAAGATAAATAAACCTAAAGTTGGTGGAGCTGCAGTTAAGAGTGGTGTAAAATCAAGCAATAACTCAAAGTCTACTCCTGTAAAGAAACCTTCGATTGGATCTTCTAATAAAGAAAAAGATGATGAGTATAATCCTTCTAGTTCTATTTCTAATAAACTTAATAATCTTAAGATTTACGCCCAAGGATTAAAATCTAAGGTTAAAGATCTTGGTCAAAAAGAAAAAGAATTATCTAGAAATCTTGATGCTAGTTATAATAATTTTGCTAAAGCTATTAAAAATGCTTTTATATCAGATAGAAGAGAAGCTATTATTAAAGGATCTGTAATACCTTCATTCTCTAAATCTATTAAAATTGCTATTGGATTGGCTGGATTGGGAATTGTAACTCAGAATCCGATAGTACCTTTGGTTGCTGCTTTAGGAGGATTAGCTGTATCTAAAAAGCTTACTAAACGAGAAAGAATACTTCTTCTTGATGAAATAGAAACAGAATTAGAAGTTGTAGAAAAAGAAATTGCAAATGCAGATGCAAAGAATCAAATAAAGAAATATAGAGCTTTATTACAATATAAGAAAGATCTACAAAGACAATATCAGAGAATAAAATATAATGTCAGAGTAGGTAAGGATATACTTCCTGGATCTGCTGCAGGATTTAAAGAAAGAAATTAGTTAGGAGGTATTTCGTTATGATAAATAAAGATGGTTTAATATTTAGAAGAAGAAATATATTTAATGTATTAAACGAAGCTCCTGAAGATGGAGCCGGTGATGATGCTAATGCCAGTGATGCAGGGGCTACAGAAGCTCCTGCAGATACTGGAAATGAAGATAATTCTGATGTTCCAGCAGATAATGCTGAAGGTGATGAAACAGATATGGGTAATGATGAAGATTTTGATGTAGATACTAATATTGATGATGGTGCCGATGGTGATCCTGATAGTACTGCAGATGATGATACTGGAGGGGATGATTTAGGTGGCGGAGATTCTGGTGGTGATCTTGGAGGAGATTCTGAGGAAGAAGTTAATCCTAAAAATACAGATATATTTTCTACATTATCTAAAGAAGAACAATCTATAAAAATATCAGAGTTAAAAAAGAAATTTAATGAATTATATATTTATATTTCTGATATGTATGGTAAAATAAATGATATAAATCCGGATGAAGATAATCTGGAAGCAATATACAGAGTAACTTCAGGATTATATTCATTAAGAGCTTATGTTGGAGATTATATAAAAAATATATTCTCGTTAAAATCATATATAGAAAACGATATTACCTATAATAGATTTCTTACTATAATTCAATCTATAACTCAAGTTATCAACAGTTTAGCTACAGAAATAGAAGAAAAAATACAAAAAGATGATAAAAAATAATAACATCATAGTAAATTAGTAATTAATCTAATCCGGGATTAATAACTAATTTGCTGATGTGTGAAAATAAAATAAAATTAAATCCAAAAATAATATAGGAGGATAAACAAATGATAGTAGGTACAAGACAGAAGACTGTCGGTGGCACAAGCTACAGAAAAGACAGACTCTATAGTTTTGCTAAAGCTTTCACAGAAGCTGCTCAGGATATTCTTACTGAGTCAAGTTATGATATATTTGCAGAGCCTCAGAGAGCACTTAGAAATCCAGCTGTTCTTGAATCAATGAAGTCATTCTTTGTTAATGAATCAGAAGATACTACAGGTAAGACTGCTGAAGAGTGTGAGGAGTGCGAAGAGAGCTGGAATGCTCAATTTGATAATGATGTTCAAGGTATTCTTGAGAATACATATCAGGCAGAATATAGTCCTATGGTAGGTATGGCATTACCAATCCACAAGCTTATTCTTATGAACAACGTATTTTCTCAGGGTGGTGGTATCCAGAAGGTTACTGCTGTTCAGCCATCATTCACAATCTCTCTTGAGAGAAGAATACTTGTTGCTCCAGACGGAAGAGAAATAGATATGTTCCTTCAGCAGAATGAAATCGCTGATATTATAGATAGCTCTGTTCCTATGAAGGAGTTTGAACTTAGTCTTCCTCAGCTTGATGATACAACTGATCTTATCGGAGAGCTTGGTGGAACAGATATGGATGAGCTTTCAATAGAGACTCATATATCTGGTATATATGTAGAAAATGTTTATTTTGCAGAAGGTGATGTACTTCCAGATGCAGATGGATGGTATTCTACAAAGGGTGAAGTTGCTACAGCTGAGACAGCTGGTGCTAAGAATGTTTGGTTCCCAGTAATGATTCCATTTACACCTAACTATGGTGGACCTGGAGCACTTGAGCGTGTAGTTACAAAGCCTATTACAATTAAATATAAGAAAGATGCAGATGGAAATATCGAAGTTCTTGCAGATACTCTGTTTGGATCACTTGATAATAATAAGCTTACACTTACATCTGTTAAGGGTAAGATCACTAAGGTTAAGCTTGCAGCTAGACTGAATGCTTCAAATGCTATGCATGTTGAGCCATCAGTTAAGTGGAAAGTTGATACAGATTATGTAGAAATTCCTGAAGCTAAGCCAATCAATACAACTGTATCTCCTGAAGAAGTTAAGGATATTGCAGCTATGTATGATGCTAATCAGGTTACAAAGATTATGTCTATGACAAAGACAGCTCTTAGTGAGTACAAGGATATGAAGATTAAGAGATTCCTTGATGAAGATTACATGAGAATGGATGAGAGAACAAGCTTCCAGGGATCATTCGATTTTGCACCGCCAGAAGGATATGCTCTTGATTGGGTAACATTCCGTCAGGCTACATTCATGGATTACCTTGATGATTATGTAACAAGAATGCTTCAGGTTCTTAATGATCCTAACATGACAGTTACAATCTATGGAGATCCTCGTATAGTTCGTAAGATTACTCCTACAGAGTATACATATCAGAGTCCTCAGTCAATCGGTCCTGTTGTTCTTGATTATACACAGACTGTTGTTGATACAAAGGATCAGAGAGTTTACAACTTCGTTGGATCTGACAAGCTTCGTAATACTAACGAGCTTATGATAATCCTTAATCCTCGTAACAGTGAAAGAATCTGCTACAGAATTTATGATTATCAGCTGTATATCAGCAATGAGATTAGAAATATTGCTAATCCTGCACTTCCAGCTATTCATGCATTTGAGAGATGGAAGATAATTGGTTATCAGCCAGTTCAGGGTCGTATCAATATCATTAATCCATCTGGTATTGCTCAGGCATAAATATAAAAATAAAAAATAAAGTCCTAGTAGTTAAGTCTACTAGGGCTTTATTTTAATTAAAAAATAAAACCTCTACTACATAGAAATAATCTACATAGTAGAGGTAATACATGATAGTAGTAGGCACGAAGATATTAAGATATAGATTTATAATTTTCATACAATAATGATATATAGTCATCATATGAAATTCCTAGACTTAAAGTAATTTGTAACTGGCGATTTACAATTGCATTAAATTGAGCTCTGGTTAGCCCAATAAATCCAGGAAATTTTCCATTCTTATATTTGAATGACTTTTTTCCAATCATTATAATATCTATTCATATAATATCCTTCTTTCTCATGTATTCAGGATAATATAAATAGAATCCGCTATTTATATTATCATATTTATAGTATATAATTAATTTTATTTACTATTCCAAATTAATTAGGTCTAGAGGATAATTTCCTCTAGACCTTTTTAAAATATATAGATTATACACAAAAGTAATCAATAATATATAAGGAGGACAATCATATGTCATTCGATTTTTTAGGAACTGCTACCCCTCAATATGGTAGTAACCAACAATATCAGAATCAGATGATGCCTAATCCACAATTTATGGCTAATCAACAACAATTAGTAAATAATGTCCCTCAGAAACCTGTAAATTATGATACTCCAGAAATAGTAGTTACAAATACAAAGGATTCTTACATACCTAACTTTCGTAATGTAGGAACTATTAAAATTGATGATCCTATAATCGAAAATAAAAAACCTGCTCGTAGAAAGAAGGAAACTGGGCAACCTGGAGAGATAATAAGAGCAAATGAGGCTTCTCTGGCTAATTCCGCCATGTCAGGTACTGTAGAGGACGTTCCAACGGCTTATACGTATGCTGAAACAACTGGAATGCTTAGAGAAACACTTGGACAAATTGATGCATTAAGTTCTGAATTAGTACAAGAATTTAATAATGTTAGAGCATCTAGAACAATGAAAAATAAATATGGTGCTTTAACAGATATTTCTGAAAATATCGGATCTTTAATTTCAAGTAAAATAGCTGCAATTAGAGAAATAAATTCTTCTATATCTAAATCTAATGATCTTGATTATAAGAAGATGAAAGATATTAAGGCTGCACAAGATATGAGAAATGATGATACATATATTGCTAATGTATATCAATCACTTATTTCTAATCCAGCTGCACAACCTACAGAACCAAATATGCCTCAGATTCCAATGATGACTCAAGGTTCTATGATGGGAAGTTCTATTATAAGAGCAAATGTAAATAATGAAGGGCAGATCATGGGTGGAGATCAAGCATATCTTAATTATATGAGTAATCTATCTCCAGAGCAAAACCTTATGTTATATGAGCAAAATCCTAATGTAAAGCAAGTAGTTGTATTTGATCATGCTACTGGAAATAAATTCTTCCAGATGATGGATATGAGTAACGGACAAGTAATTCCAAACCTTCCAGTATATGATCAAGACTTCATGGCAGATACTACATTAGATCTTGCTAAAGGAATTGCAAAGAATATTAATTTAGGTGAAACTTTCCCTATAGTACAAATAAATCAAGAATCAGTAATGAATCAGTATTAAAATTAAATATATAATTTAATAGAATAATGATTTAGCTGATGCTAAAAATCCGAGTAATCAATATATAGTATATAATACATTAGCCGCTAACTCTGGAACTTATAATTATACTAAAAATTTAACAAATTACAAAAGAGCAATTGTACAATATACTCTTGGTGGAACTGATAGATATGAAGCCATTGTATCTGTAAATCCAAATGTAACTCATAATTTACAAGCTGGATCAGTGGATACATATAAAGGTACATTTTATACTAGAAATATTATAATAGATACAGATAAATTTGTATTGTCACAAGGATATTATTATAGAAATAATGGAACTACTGGTCAATACGATGGTATAAAAGTAATATCAATTGAAGGTTTAATAACAGTTTAAATATAATATCCCTAGTAGAATTTATCTACTAGGGATTAAAATTTATGATACATAACTATGATGAGCAGATTTTACAGTTTCTTTATCCATACGGGCATATACGGCCAATGTTGTAGAAACTGATTCGTGACCAAGTATTTGTTGTATTTGTTCAGCAGATGCACCTTTATTTAACATACTAGTTGCTAAAGTAGATCTATATTTATGAGGATATAATCTAGTTTTAGGTATTTGAGATCTAGAGGCTACATTTTTTAATATATATTCTACACCATTTTTAGTTAATCTCGTATAAGGTTTCTTTGCAGTTACAAATAATGCTGGATTTGAATCTGTTCTTTGCTGTAAATACCATTTTAAATGAACTTTAGCTCTTCCAGTAAGAAAACATATTCTTTCTTTTGAACCTTTACCAAACACTAATACCTCACCTTTTTCAAAATCTACATCAGAAATGTTTAAATTTGTAAGTTCCGAAACCCTCATACCTGATCCAGAAAGTAAATCTATTATTGCTAAATCTCTTTCATTATCACAAGCACATCTAATCATTTCACATTCTTCATCAGATAATGTTTCTATTACCTTCTTTTCCGCTTTTACAACTCCTATCCTATCTATTGGATTTTTTGAAATATAATCCTCTAATGTACACCATTTAAAGAAAGACATCAAATACATTCTAATATTATTTAATGATACTGGTTTTAATTGATCATGTTGTTTTCTATAATCCATATATCTTCTAATATCTGAAGTGGTAATATCTTGTAATGATTTATTTATTATCATGAACATTTTTGCAATCTCATTTCCATAATTATAAATAGTAGTTTGAGATTTTGCTTCAATACGTTTTGTTTCTAAAAATTCTTCCATTATTCTATTATTATTATCTGAAATTATATTTTCAGATACTTCTTCTTTAGTAATTTCATATTTTGTCAAAGTATTCTTTAAAGTTTCTTTTAATAATTGAATTTGTTCATCAGAAAGATCACCATTATAAGATAATTGCTCAATGATATCCTTACTAACATTATTTCGTTCACCACTCATTTCTTTAGGCGGTCTTCCAGGATGTTTCTTATAAGTGTATGCATTTTGAGAGTTATAATCCATATCTAATACCTCCTTATATATAATTAGTAAACAATCAGTAATTTAACGAATTATCGTTAAATTACTATTATTATATTAGTAGATTATAATGTAAAAGTTTACTATTTTAATTATATATAATAATAGTAATAATATAGATTAGATCGTAAATAGTTCTCTCTATATTAAATACTATAAAAGGAGGTATTTAGAAATGAAATATCTGCAAATTGTAGACCCAAATAGACCGAAACTATTTGGGCCGAAAAAATTTGTGCTAAACGAAAAGCAAATCAATGCTATTAAAAGTGGCAATTTAGTTGACGCTCTTTGTTTAGCAGTTGATCTAGAAGTTTACAAAGCTTTTAGACGACCAGAAAACCTTGCATTATTGTAATGTAAGGTAAGTTGTAATTTATGAGTCATATTAATAAATTAAATAAATCTGATTAGACTTATACTTTACAACTTAGATATTCGTTTCTAAATAGAAAGGAAGGATTGCTATGACAAAAAAGATATTAAGTAAAACAAAAATGTTTTTAATTAAAACATACCAAAAAACAGAAAAAGAAATTAATATTTGGACTGATTATGCTATAAAGCATCCGGTAGCATTCAGTATAATATGGTTCTCTGGTTTTTTCGGAGGACTATTGATAAGATATTGGATTTGTAAAAAACTTAATAGAAATTTTATAACAGGATTTAAAAATAAATAAGGAGGATAATATTATGAGATATTAATAAACCAAGGGAACTAAAAATCTCTTGGTTTATTTTTTGACTAATTTAAAAACAATTATATACTATATAAATGAAGGGAGAGGATAATATATGGATATAGAAGATAAAATTGGTGCTATAATTACATTAATTATTGTTATAATTGCAATCATAATATTGATATTTAGATATAAAAATACAACAGAAGAAATTATTCATCAATCTGGAATAGTAATAGATCAAAATTATGAACATTGGACTACAATTGAAAGGGAAGAAATTAACGATACTGTTTATTATACACCAGAAGATCATTATAGATATGAAACAAAAATAAAAATAGATAATGAAGATGTGGTATTTACAGATTATAGGAAAACTGTTTACGAAAATACAGCTAAAGATCAAAAAGTTAAAGTATTAAGAAAAGATAGATATTATAAAAAGAAATATACTGGAACAAATTATTATGTAGAATTATAGGGAGAATTTAAATGATTAGAAAAGTAGAAACATTTAGATCTGATACATCAGATATTAAAAAAGAAGATATAAAAAATTTAATAGAATATGTTAAGCATGTATATACTATATATAATGATATTAATTATGAAATTATAGTTAATTTTGAATTTCCTCAACCATTTAGATATTATAATGTATCAAAATCAAAAATAGTTACAGTAGATTGTATTCAGAATATTGAAATAACTAAAGATAGTAAAATAGAGGAAATAATGGAAAATATAGAAAAACGTAAAATAGAAAGTAAGAAACAACTTAATGAAGTTATTCCTGTATGATGAGCTAATAATTACAGAGTTTAAGAAAAAGTGCGATCATATTAAGGAGGGGTCAATTCCAGTATGAGATTAACAAAAATAGAGAATTATTATATAAATCATATTCCTACTAAAGAAGATTTATATGAAGCTAAGAATATAGCAAAAAAGAATAAATGTATTGTAAATTTACAATATGTGGTTGGAAATTATGTTAAAAATGACATTAATATAACAGCCAGCACTGATATAGATAAAATATTTGAAGATTTTGAAAATCTATCAGTTGTATATGAAAATGTAATTGTCGACTGTTAAGGTGGTGATAAATTGTTAAGAGAATTAGAAGATATATATCCAGAAGGATCTAATCTAACTTTATTAAATACCTTTTATCAATATCCAATATATGAAGATGGAAAAAAGGTATCAGATGATTTTATTGTTTTAGTTTATAAAGATAATGATACAGGACAAAAACATCATAAAGTAATATTTAATCCAACTTATACTTATTATATTATGAATGATGATCAAGAAATTCCAAATTATAATAAGTTATTTATCGAAAGAGATAAAGTTCATCCAGTAGAAGTTAAATTTAGAGATTTGGAAAAATCTATTGCAGAAAATACTGGAAATATAGAATATTATAGACAGAATATATATTCTGGTAATAAGCAAGAAAACAAAAAATTGCATACATTACCACAAGTATTCTTTTCAGATACAAATATTGAAGATCATTATAGATTTAAATTTGCAATGACATATAAAAATGATGTTATAAAATTGAATAAGGGATTCTTTGATATTGAAGTAGATGGTAAATTTGCAGTTGGTGATTTTGTTCAAATGGGTGAATGTGAAATAAATTGTGTATCTTATTTAGATGAAAGAGAGAAGAAAATATATACATTTATTTTAAGAAATAAAAATAATCCATTAATTGAATTATTTGAAAAAGAAATTATTGATAAAGTTTTTGGATTAAGAGAAATAAGAGAATTTATAAAAGATGCTGTTGGTGGAGAAAACAACTTTACAAAATATGGATTAGATCAATTTACTTATGATTTAATGTTTTATGATTACGAAATAGAATTAATAGATGATCTATTTAGAACAATTCATAAATGTGATGCAGATTTTGTTGAAGGTTGGAATTCATCTGGATTCGACTTGGAATATATAATTGCTAGAATAAAGGAATTAGGATATAATCCAGCAGATATAATGTGTAATAAAACTTGGAAAGAAAAAGTTGTTAAAAATTTTGTTGATGAAAGACATAAATCTGACTTTGCAGAACGAGGAGATTATACATTTATTTCCGGTAATCCAGTATTTATAGATCAAATGATACAATATGCATCTAGAAGAAAATCTAAAATTGGTTCTTATTCTTCATTTAAACTTGATGATATTGGTTTGCTAGAAGCTGGAGTTCAAAAATTAGATTATTCTCATATTACCAAATCTGTAACAGAACTTCCATGGTTAGATTTTAAAACGTTTGTTTTATATAATATAATGGATACTGTAGTTCAAAAATGTATAGAGAACCATACACAAGATCTAGAATATATATTTGCTAAATGTTTGGTAAATAATACATGTTATAAGAAAGGTCATCGACAGACAATATATCTTATAAATCGTATGGCAGCAGATTGGTATAAAATGGGTTATATAATTGGTAATAATTCTAATAGAAATAATCCAAAACCACCAAAATTCTTAGGTGCGTTGGTTCATGATCCAACACATAGTAATGATTATTCAAGATTAAAAATTGGAGGTAGAGCAATATGGGTATGTGATAACCTCCAAGATTATGATTATAAATCGTTATACCCGTCAACTACCTTAGAATTCAACATTGCACCTAATACACAGATAGGAAAAATAATTATTCCTGATAAGGTATATGATAAAGAGAATTTATATAATATTGAGGAAGAAAAATATTCTAGAGGTGGAGAATTTATAGAAAATATGGTTACTGATAATGAAATAGAATTCTGTAAGAGATGGTTCCATTTAGCAGGATTTAATGAGTTATTAGATGATATTAATGAGTATTTTGAAAATAAAGTATTTAGTAATATGAATTATATTGAAGCTGTAAATTCTTTTGGAGATAAATTAGAATGTCCAATAATACCTACAATCAATAAAGGTATCGTGCAACCTTTATTGTTTGATGAAAGATATTCTGGTATTATACAGCCTTTACAATTTAAAATACCAGAAACAATGAAAGGATTAATAAATGAACAACAATGAATATATTACTAGTCCTTTGACCGATATTATTAATAAATATATATCCGCTATAATTGGAAATAAATTAGATGAATCAATGAGAATAATTATTTCCAAAGGATATATATTTATTATATATCTTGATACTGTAATTTATAGAGTGTTTGCTAAAGAATTAGATCAAAGTCTTAGATTTGGATTTATAGGATTAGAAAATCCCGATATATCTGATAAATATAAATTAAATAATAAGAAAGTAAAAGTTGATATTTCTTTATGTGAATCTACTCTCAAGTCTATAGATATTGAAGATAATATATTGGCAAAGGTAGAAAATGTAAAAATATCAGATGAAAACTTTAAGAAATTTATAGATATTAAAGCTGAAAATGGATGTATGTTTTATAAATTGATTGGTTTTAATGGGATTCCTTATTATATACCAATAATGAGTTCTTTTCCAAAACTTGCAAAAACAGATGATTTAGATATTATTGTATATAAAAATATAAATGATAATGAATCATATTTAATTAGAGAAATTATACATAAATTTAAGTTAAAATGTGATTATGATGTGTTCTTTCGGACAATTAAATTTACTTGATCTATTAAAATTCACTTATTAATAAAGAGAATAATCGCGTTTCTTTTTTAATAAAATAAGGAGGAAAGTAAATATGGTATCCAGAAGAACAGATAGGCTGTTACACAAGATTACACATCATACAAATAAATATCAGCCTTATAATAAATATCTGTCTGGTGATAAATACCCTAAACAAGATGGGTTAAAATTGGGACGACCAGTTACTCTGAAATATCGAAATAAATATATACCAAATATAGATCATATTTCAGAAACCTCTCCAGATAAACAACAGTTCGATCCAACACCATATGAAGATGATGGAATCTTTGTTGGTGATATAATCGAACAAGAATTTATATTATTAAGATATGATATTGAAGAACCATATCGAATGATTGCTATATCTGATGATTATATTGGAATGATTGTTGGTGATAGTAGAGATAATTTCGATACCAAAGTTTATGAATATCCAAAACAAATAGAAGAGTTTCTCGGATTACTAGTTACAAATCAATATTTAGAAACACCAGATATACAACTTAAAGCAGTTGTTTTATCTTGTGATTCAATGGAACCTTGTAATGCTATAATTGCAGAGTTTTATGCAGATATTAATAGAAATGATTATGTAAGATTTGTTACTGAATCAGAAGTTCAATCTATTGTAATGGATAGATACGATGCAGATGGTCTAAGAGATTATAATGCAGAATATCCTGATGATGACGGTAGACTTATTTATATAAATCTTGATGGTGTTAGTCCGCTAAGTGAAGGGCAACCTATAACTGTAGATGCCAACGGTGGTCCAGCAGATGCACTAAAAGATATGTATAGAACTGATATACTAACCAGAGAAGAAGTATTGGAACTTCGTGGTAGGATATTAACAGAAAAAAGAATTTATGGATGTGAATATATTTATCCAGAAACTATTACAATTGATCAGGAACAACTATACATTGTTCCTGGAGAAGGTGTTCAATTAACAGCTACTGTTGAACCAGAAGGTGCTATCGGAAGAATATTTTGGAAATCATCAGATCCTAGTGTAGTAAGTGTAAATAATAAAGGATTAGTGGTTGGAAAATCCGTTGGTGGTTCTGCTACTATAACTGCTTATACTGAATTTGGTGGTATTGAAGCTACTTGCGAGGTAATGGTAGTTATCGCTGTTACTGACATAAAATTTGAAGATGAAGGTAAAACTATAGAAATTAAACAAGATGAAAGTTATCAAATTGTAGCTGATGTTTTACCTGATAATGCTACTGTAAAAGATTTAAATTATACTAGTAGTAATGAATGGGTATTAATAGATGAAAATGGAAAAGTTACTTTAAAAGAAGGCTATGCTTTGGATGAAGGATATAATTCTATTATAACTATATCATCTGTAAGTAATCCAGAAGTATCTGTTTCATTTAATCTTAATTATTTACCTACAATAATTCATCCTGAAAATATAAATCTTTCTAGTGATTTTAAAGGACCTTATACTGACAGTATAACAAATAAGGATTTTTATTTCTTAGCTCCAAGTAATGATAATGATACTCCAGAAATATATAAAGATTTTATTAATTATAAAATAGAACCTAAAAATTCTACTGAGAATAAATTATATTGGGTTGTAACTAATCCAGATGGATCTAGTACTAATAAAGCTAGATTGGTAAATACAGATAACGATTCTAATGGATATTATACTGATAGTATCGAAGGAAAATTACCTGGTATAGAAATAGATACTTGTGAAACTTTACCAGAAGGAAAAAGAAATATATATAAAGTTACTGCTACTGGAGATAGAGGAATTACTAATAGTATTTTTGTAGCTAGAGGAAATCCTGTAGTAGGATTAGAATGGATGAATCCTGGCAAGAGATTAAAAGGATGGGATAAAGGAACTTTTAGAATACGAGTAGATAAATTATTCCCAGATTATCCTTGTTCGGAAAAAAGAATAACTTTATCTAGTTCAAATCCTGATATTTTGAAACTAGATTTAGATCAAGTTCATTATAAAGACAATTATCCGAACTATTTTACAGTAGACTTTGAAGTTGTAAATCTTAGAGGTGGTATAGTTACTGTAACTGCAACTACATATGAAGATTATTTCGGAGAATTTACAGCTACAATGGAACTTGATATAAAAGATGCATATGTTCCTGTACAATCTATATCATTCAAACGTCCTTATGATGTTAATCTTTGGACTAATATTGATGGTGTAGAATCTACAATTCTTGAATTAAGTTATGTTCCTTCGAATGCTACTTATAAAGAAGCTGTATTTAATAAAATAGCAGAAGAATTTCCTAGTATATTAATGGAGCAAATTGATAGTTATACTTGTAAAGTTACAGCTAATAAATATAATGGTCATATAGCTGCTAAAGTCAAAGCTACATCTCAAGATAATCCATCAGCTACAGCTTTAATTAATATATTTGCTAATACTGAATGTAAAGAAATTAAAGTACCTGAAAATATTGAAGTAGCTCCATTTGATGGAGAACAAGATATGACTATAGAGTTCTTATCTGGTGGTCACGGTGGAGTAAATAGAGAATTTATTGAAGAAGCTCTATCTACAGCTAAATTAGAAAATAATAATTGTAATTTATCATTTGAAGTTATTGATGATGGTGAGGGATCTTGGAATCATGCTACAATTAAGTTTGTTTCAGATCAACCGGGTTCAGCTGTATTCAAAATATATGATAGATATAATACTACTTGGAGAGAAACAAATATTAAAGTTGGAGTAGATATATCAGAAATTGTACTTAGAGCTGACTTAGTTAATTGGGAAACACATGATATTGGAGATGATATATTAATTCCTGTTAAAGTTACTCCTTGGTATTGGAATAGATTACCAGATGATGGATTAAGAATTATATATTATCCAAAAGGAACAGCAGTTTTAAATATTTTCCCTATAATTGATCCACCAGAAGAATATAATTCATATATTAAGATTCATATGAATAATATTATTAGAAGAAATGATAGAATAGAAATTGGATCAATAAAATCTGCTATAAGTGATGCGTATGTATTCCCTAAGCAAGTTGGTGTTGTAAAAGTAGAAAGTGTTGATGCTTACATAACTGGTGACAGAGGGCATAATAACTTTATAAGTACATATCATGAAGGCTATCCACTCAATTATCAACTTCATCCTGAATTATATTATGATACTATTCCTAGAGTTGAATGGACAGTGAATAAAAATAATATTATTTCGTTTAGCGGTAATTATCATGATATAGTTTCATCATATAAAACTGATGATGTTTATGGAGCTTTTCCTGTAAGTATTTTAACTAATAAAGCAACTGATATTGTTATTACTTATAGATCTTTAGATGATAAGCATGCTACAGGATCAATTAATGTAACAGTTGGTAAAAAGGTAGAAGAATTTAATGTAGATACTATTATATCACAAGATGGTATAGAAGTTATTAATAATAATATTATAGTAATGGGAACATCAAGTTTAGCATTAAGTTCGGTTATAGATGATTATCAAATACTTAATGGTAGAATTAATTTTTCAATTACAGATTTACCAAATTTTGTTAATAAATCAGAATATCATGATAATATATCAACGAAACCTACTGAAAATAGATTATCTTTATCATTTGATAATATAAACGATGTAGGAAGATTTACAATTAAAGCTACACCAGATGATCCTATAAATGATCAAGTATATAAAGAATATATTGTAAATTATGGAAATGCTATAAGATCATTAAAATTTGATTTGAATGATTTAATAGATGGGCATTCTATAGTAACTACAAAAGATAATGTTAGATATATTGATTTAATTGCTGGATCTTCTGAAACAAATATTCATTTGATAACTAAAGCTAAACTTACAATCAATTATCCTGATTATGAACCTACAAATTGGAAACTTACAGAATGGCAACTTATTGGTAGTAGTCAATACGAAGTATTTAGTGATGATATTACTCTTATTGATAATACTATTATCAAAAATAATGGTATTAGGTATAAAAATACTAATAAAGAAGCTTCTAGGGTACAAATTAAAGTATCAAATCCATATTATAATCTTGAAGATTCAATTACTATATCTACAATGGGTATTAGATTCAAATCAGATGCTCCTGTAGTATATGTAAATGATGAATATGTTTATGAAGATGCTATTGGTGCTGAAGATTCAATTAATTTCAATAAATTATTTGATTTTGTTCCTAGTGAAGATTATATTTCTATTCAGAATATTGAAGTTACAAATGATCTTGCTGAATTAGTTGATTATACCTTAGAGCATAATGTATTTAAAATTACTCATGTAAAGAGTTATGATTATGATGCTTCTAAACCAATAGGTATAAATATTACTGCTACATCATACTTAATTACTGATCCAAGTAAAGCAGTTAAAATATTTATGAGAGTTAAACTTATGGATATGAACCATATGGTTAACTTTGGTTATACTAATGGATCTATAATTGAAGAAATGTATATTGATAATTATGATCCAGATGCAGAAAATAAATATTATTCTAAAAATATTCTTCTTAGAATGGAAGGACAAGATAAACATGCTATACCTGATGATTATAAGATTACTGATGTTATATTTAGTTCAGCCGATACATCTATAGCTACATATAACAATTATGATGCTAATCCTATATCATTTAAAGATTATAAGGTTAGCTACGAACTTAAGAAACCAGGTCAAACTAGTATTACAGCTAAAACATCAGATAATGCATATACATCTACATCTACATTTAACGTTCATGGTGTAATGTTTACTACAAAACATATGGATGTTTATACAGAATCTGTATTCAGTATAAGTGATCTTATAATTAAGAATGGAGTTGCATCTTATGGTGTAATTGTATATGATATAGATACAACATTATCTACAGATACTCTGTCAACGATTGATCATTATACTGGTGAAATTGAAATTGGTTTAGGAATTGGTAAGTTATATATTAAGGCTTATTATGAAAATTATCCTAAACTTTATGATTATATAATAATCGATATAGAAGAAATGCCTACTCCTGAATGTGTAGATATTGATTATACTATAATTGATCCAGAATCTCAACATTATAACGAAATAGTTATAAGAGATGAAACTGATGTAAGATATGTTACATTTAAACAAAAAGATGCTAATGGTGAATATTTAAAACCAGATGTTCAATTATCTGAAATTTCTGTTGCTGATATTGATGACAAATTAACTTATGTGATTGATCCTGGTTCTAGACCATCAAAATATCCTGGTATGAATTTATTAGTTAAAGATGTACCTTTAATAGGAGATGGAAATGGAATTATTACTGTTAAATCTTGGGATGAAAATGTAACTAAACAAATACCTATAAAGTATGGAAATAAGATATTATCAGCTTCATTCCCAGCATCTGTTACTGAGAATATAGATTTGGCTAATGCTCCATATACAAAACAATTTAGGTTAAATCTTGAATTAGAGTATCCAGATTATAAACCTAGTTCAAATTGTAAATGGACAAGTTCTAATCCTAATATCGTTTCGGTTGTTAGTGAAGGTACATTAGCTAAGGATTCTACAGCTAGTAATAAATATACATTCTATACAACATATACATTACATGAACCTACAATAGGATTTGTAACTATATCGGCTGAAACAGAATACGGAAAATATGATTTCACTATTCAGGTTTATGATTCCGATGCTGATGTTCATAGAGACATGCTACAAGTACATCAAGTTGATATGCTTTATACTATTGATGATCGTGATTTTAGACTAAACATTGATCCACCAACAGATTATACTAGTATCACTTGGACTTCTGAAAATCCTAATGTAGCTACAGTTAGTGATCTAGGATTTGTTACTATAGTAGACGTTCCAGATGAAGATGAATTTACGTATTATGACGAATCAGGAAATCCGTTAGAGGAAGTATATCTTGATTTCTATATAAAGGTAGCTGTACAAACTCCAATGATTAAATATGTTGATAAATGTTTAATTCATATACTTGGTGAAAGTAAGATTAAACCTACAGCTAAATTAATCTATAATAATTCAATAAATGCGATTGCACGTCCAGAAGGTGAAGCAAGTGCAAGATTTATGATTTGTTATGCTACTCCTTATTATCTTAAAAATAATGATAGTAATGAAACTATTACATTTACCTGTGAAAATGATCCGGATGTTCCTTCACCATTTAGTACAGATCCATTTATTCATCCATGGAATTTCTATATTGATGGTTATGCTAATAACATTTATGAAGTTAAATCAAAAGAAGCTATTATGGAAATTATAGACAAAGAATTTGAATTTGAAGAATTACCAGATGATACTTTATCAGGTAATTATGATTATAATGAAGATAATCCTAATTTTGATTATGACTTTAGTGAAATACAAGATCCTGATTCTGGTGAAGATGATGGTTCATTTGATTTTGAGGAAGTAACCACAGAACCTATAGATCCTACAGTACTTTTTGATATAGACTTTAATGAAACACTTATACCTCTAGAACCAGTTGAAGGATATGATTTTGAAACTATTAATTATAATCCTGATGAACCTGGACCAAAAAATACACCTTTTGATGACGAAGTATTGAATAGGAAATATACAGTTCATTTTGATCCTAAATATTCATATGGAGTTCCTCCAGAAGATACTAAATTAGATGTACACATAGTACTATAATATAAATTTATAATCAGTTGTCATATCTATCATTAATAATTATTAATGATAGAGACAACTGATTTATAATTCGATAAAATACAAAGGAGAAGAAGTATTATGATTCCTATGAGAATAAAAGTTCCAAATGAACAATCTGTAATTATAAAAAAGATATTTCAAGCCAGTGAAATAGCTCCATTGGCTATACAAATGGATGAAAATGATGAAAATAAACGAATATTTAAGGTTCTATTTAAATTAAATGAGCATATTACTAATACTGATATCTTTTTTGAAATTAGATTACTATGTGATGATGATTTTGATGTCTCATATATTAAATCTAGATCTTTATATATAAAGAATATAGAAAAAGATGAAAATAAATACAAAGCTTTTAAAAATATAATGAAAGATTTTTCTATAGAATCATTTTACGTGGGCGATTTTAATTACGAACTAGAAAATGGTAATTATTATATTGATGGATTAAAACAGTTATTAGATCCAATTTCACAAAAAATATTTTTTGAAACTATAAGAATATATATTCCTAGATATATGCTTATAGCTATATCATTATATATTGAAGATCTTTTAGATCCATATAATAAAACAGAAAAAGAATATTTATTTGCTTCAAATGATATTGCTAATATGAGATTTGATAAAGCAGAAAATCTAAAAATATTAGGTACATGTAAAACAAAAATTGGGGAATATTTTTCATATAATACAATGTATGAATTAAGTACCGGACCAACATCATGGAAATTTACTTATGAAATTATTACCATTGAAGATTTACAACCAAAAGAAATTGTAGAAGAAAATAACTTTAAAACATGGTATTCACAATATGCTGGAAATTATATTGGATTGGTTAGAGAACCTAATAACCTTTATTGCTTCGTTGTAGTAAAGAATGATAAAGGAAAAGTGGTTAGTTTAGTAACACATGGAGATTTAGTTAATAAAACTAATCTAATAGATCCATATAAAATATTTATAGAAGAAGAAACAGATGAACCTGAAGAAGACGAGGATTCTGTATCTGATGTAATCGAAAACATTAGTGTTGATGAAGCAAATTCTTGGAATAATGAAAATAATAAAGAGGAGGAAGTACTATAATGAAGAAATTAGCATTAGATTTTTCAACACCTATTAATGAAAATGATGAACTTACTGCTGTTGAAACTAAAGAAGAGGTGGTTGAAGAGAGTAAAGAAGTTGAAGAAGAGGTAGAAAAATCAGAAAATGAAACTGAAGAATCTGTAGAAGATTCTCCAGAAGAAGTAGAAACAGAAGAAATACCAGAAAATGAACCTGAAGATAAAAGAAATGATTATAGAATAGAACAGATAGTACCTTTTTCAATGTCTGTAACAGATAATCCTCAAAATCCAGAAACAAAAATAGCTTCATTATTTTTTATAGCTAAATCTAAATCTGGAATTATATATTCACTTTATACAAGTTATCTTCTTGAAAATGAATATGAAGTCGATCAGATTAAAAACTTACCATTCCATGTAGAGAATAATTTCTCAAGCTTTAGAATAGCATCTAATATGGTAATTAATAGCTATGATGTATTTGCTACTGACTTTAATTTTACTTATAATAAAGATATTGAAGATTATAAATTTAATATTAAAGCAATTAGACAAGATAATGAAGGATTACATGAAACTGTTCAGCTCAATATGATATCTGATGTATTTAATTCATTAAAATATATAGATACATATGTATTTGATAATTCACTTAATAATTACGAACTTTCAGTAGCATCATTATCTGCAACAGATGATGTTCCAGATACAAAACCTACAGAATTGATCAATGTAAGTAAAATAAATAGAATCGTAGCAATGGCTCAGCTTAAAAATTCTACAACATGCGCAGTAGAATATATTGTAGAAGATGATAGTAATAATAAATATACAGTACTTTCTTCATTTAATCTTGGAGTTAAATTCAATAAGAGAAAGTTTAAAGGAATGACTGTAGAAAAGATAAATAATAATTATCTTATTGAATCTGATCAGTATCTTCAGTTATATTCTACATATTGTAGATTTAATAATATTGATAAAGAATATCTTATATCTAGAGCCAGAAATAAAGATAATAAAACTATAATGTTTATGCTAGATACAACTATAAGAACAGAACTTGAATCTATGATTGGAGAATATTAGGAGGACTAATATATGTTTGCTGATTTAGTAGATATTGGTTTTGATGAAGTTTTAAAAACAATAAAAGAAAGTGTACAATATCATCCAGAGATGGAAGATAGTGAATATTCAGATTTATATATTAATCTTATGAAGACTCCTTTTAAAAAATATAAATGTAAGACGTATTATAGAAGAGCATCTTGGCCTGAAACAGTGTTTATAAGATTAGATATTATTAGTAATGATTTTAAATCCGATGTACCTGATGATTATCAAGATTTATCTATTAAAGAAATTATAGAAAAATTAGATAATGATGAAATTAAACTTTGTATAAAATTGGTATATTGTAATATTGAAAATGATAAACCGATAGAAGATCATATTATTGCAGTTAATCATGTTGTAAATAATATTGATATTCTTGCAGAAGATTGGTGTTGTTATTGTTTTGAATAAAATCGATCTAGAAAGGAGATAGACTTTATTGTCTATCTCCTATTCTTTTGGACATGAAATATATAAGGAAGCAGCAATAGTATAATAAAGACAATAGAAGGCTATTTATTATCAAATATTATCTATTTTATTATATTGTTATATGTAATAATTTATTATTAAACAAAATTACTATTAAAATAGTATATTTTAATAGATCTTATTCTTTGAACTTCTTAATAATATATTATTACTTTAATATAGGAGGGGTTAGTTATGGGAAAATATATAATATTATCCAAATCTAAGGATAATACAATAAAATATATCTCAAATACCAGTCCTCTTCTATGGACTGATAAGAAAGAAAATGCAAAAATATTTAGATCAGAAGGAGAAATTATTACTGATTTGTCTTCTCATATGGAATCTTTACGTAGGATGGAAAAAGAATTACAATTAGAATTTAAAACAGAGATGATATTGTAATGATAATTAATTATCCAAGTAATTTATTATATTTGATAAAATATAATAAAGCTAATTTTA
>OCTX014545729.1_pt1 | contig 23999 bp, 11 predicted proteins | sample 1539691 | NCBI WGS metagenome assembly OCTX01 (sample SAMN02144231, study PRJEB22623) | gut metagenome | biome: sheep rumen | host: Ovis aries | place: New Zealand
GGAACCGCTACAACCTTTACCGGTGTTACTCCGACTAAAGATAATAGCGAAGATGGAAAGTATTCTTACACCTTCTATGGCTGGACCACAAGGGATGACGATGGAAACATTCTCAATACATACAAGAATGGTATGACCCCGAAGGCTGCGGATAATGCAACGTATTATGCTTATTTCAATGAGGAGGTACGCAAATACACCATCTCTTGGAAGAACGAGAGCGGTGCGGATATTGAGGTGGATTATAACCAGCCGTATGGTGCTGTGATAGAGTACAACAGTGCTACTCCTACCAAATCGCCGGATGCTCTGTATAGCTATACCTTCGATGGTTGGACGGACAGCAAGGGCGGCGATGTCGTCACCCTGCCGGCTACTGTCACCGGTAATGCGGCTTTCTATGCTCATTTCAATGCCGTTTCGGTTGTGCCTGTTGTAGAGGAGACACTCATAGAAGCTGGTGGCGAAGGAGACGCCGAAGTAACGATTAATAATCCTGTGGAGGCTGACCGCCTTATTGTTCACGAGGATGGTAAAGTGAAGGTTACTGCTTCTGCTACAGTAGATGAGTTTATCATCGAGTCCAACGGAACCAACTCCGGTGAGGTTATCGGAGCCGCGAACATAACTGCCGCAAACGCTTACTTCGAACTCAAACCCAATGAAGGTTTTGATGCTCTCAGATGGTACACAATTGCTGTGCCATGGCAAGTCGAAGTAGGTCTCGGAATTACAGTGAACGGTGTTCATCAGAGTCCTGGATCGAATTTCTATATGGCATATTATGATGGTGCTATTCGAGCAGAGCAGGGGAAAGTGGACGCTTGCTGGAAATTTATGTCCAGTGGCGATATTATGCAACCCGGTACGCTTTATATGATTTATTTGGCGAATTCTGCTTCTACTATTCGTCTCCAAAAGAAAGAGGGAGCGGACATATTAACGACTACTCTTAGTGTTCAGGCGCATCCGTCGGAGGGAGGTACGGGTAATATAACGGATGCAGGATGGAATGGTATCGCTAACCCTGCCCTCTTCCATGCGTTCCTTAATGCGGGCGCTACCGATAATTATACCGACAAGCCTAACTTTGCGCAGAAGTATAATCCGGCAAGCGAGGCGTACGATGCAATTGATTTGACGAAGTCGGAGAATCAATTGATAGTAGGTGCTCCAATCTTTGTTCAGGTGGCGAGTGATAAACCTATTGTAGAGGCTTATACTACATGGAAAGATGATGCGGCTCCTGCACCTCGCCGTGCTCCGCGGGTGGACAATGCGTATTATGAGGTACAGATTTCCGCAGGTGAGGACTATACCGATCGCCTCTATCTCCAGACGATGGAGGATAAGGAAGATACTTATGTCATCGGCCTCGATTTGGCTAAGGCAGGCATCAGTACCAAGGTAGCGCAAATGTGGGTAGAGCGTTATAATACGCAGCTTTGCGTCAATACGACCGCTCCGGTAGGCAAGACTGCTACCTATCCGTTGGGTATCTCTGTTCCGGAGAACGGTACCTATCAGATCTCTTCGGCTACGGAGATGCAGAACAATCAGGAACTCTATGTTACCCGCAATGGTAAAGCCATCTGGAATCTGGCTTACGGTCCTTATACCGTCACGCTGGATAAAGGTACGTACTCCGAGTACGGTATCAAGCTGATTCAGTCTAATGCTCCGGCTGTGACTACCGGTGTGGATCAAACGACAACCGACAAACTACAAATCCAAAAGGTTATCATAGATAACCAAGTTTATATCGTCCGTGAGGGTGAACTCTATACCATCACCGGTCAGAAAGTACAATAAGTTGAAAATTGAAAAATGGTAAATAGTATGAAAAAGGAAGTTAATCGTGCCCTTGTGGCTAAGAAAATGTATGTTACGCCTCTTGTAGAGGCAACACAGGTAAACTTCTCGGGCGTAATTATGGTTAGTCCCATTCCGCCGCACCCCGCTCCGCGTCCTCGTGGAGGCAAGTTGTGGTAATGAACCCTGATTCGTGAATCAAAAGAGCGGGGCTCGCTGATGCGGGCCCCGCTTTTGTTATGGTAATTTTGCTGCAGCCACGGCGCTTAGCTGTTTAGCCCGCAGGGCTTTTGCTTCTTCGCTTGTTTTCATGATTCTGTTGTTTTTGTTTGTTCCGGCAATATCGCCGTGACGCAAAAATACAGAAAAATCATTCACTCTCTTGCATATATGCGAAAAAAGCAGTACCTTTGTGGCGGAAATAAATAATATACTATTTGTTAGAGTTATATAACCGAGTAAAGAGATATAATAATTCTGCTGTATATTAAAGAAATCAAAACGAATGTTTGCTAAGAATCTTACTACTATCCTTTTTCTGCTTTTCTCCGTGGCGTTCGGGTGGGGAACGGCCTGCGCCACAGAAGCAGATCCAACCGTTGCCGAACGCAATGCCGCGCAGGGGTTCAATGACACGATCGACCGCCTCGCGCCGGATTTCGTGGTGGTATCTCTTTGTATAGCGGATCCGACGGATCAAAGTCAGGATTATCTGGGGATTACCGGCCATGCTTTTCTGCGTCTTCAATGTCCCACCTTCGGCTTGGATTATTGTTTTAGTTACGAAAGCGAAAAAATCAAAGGTCAGTTATGGGATTATGTCACCGGTAAACTGAAGATGGGTATGTTTGCTGTTCATACCGATGACTATATCGAGGATTACCGAATATGGCATCGCGCAGTGCATGAATATCGTATCAATATGCCTCCGGAAGCGGAACAACGGCTATGGGAAATAATGGATAACCATATGCTTACGGAGAAAGAGATGCAGATGAATCTGATTAAGTTCGGCTGCACAAATACGATCCTGCGATATGTGGAGAAAGCGTTATCTCCGACTCAGATTGAATATCATTGGCCGGAGAAATACCAGACTAAATCGGCATGGGAAATAGCAGAAGAGCATTTAGGGAATTATCCGTGGACACTATTGGGATTCCGTATAATATCCGGTGGAGAAGTTGCTCAATTGACTACCCCAAAGCAAAAAGTGCTTTTCCCGCCTGATTTGTTGGAAGTATGGTCTGCTGCAACCATCAATGGCGAGCCGATGCTGAGTTATGTGGGCGATCTGGTAGAAGCCGAACCGGTTGTGGTTTCCAAGCCTTGGTTCACTCCGCAGTTATGCGGTATCTTATTGTCGGTTATCATTGCCTGCGGAATAATATTGGTTATCATTCGCAAATCTAAAGTTATCAATCATAAATAATCAATTATCACTTGTCCGATCGGAGATTGACATATCCTCTTTTGCCATTTTCCCAACTGGTCTATGATATGACTCGCTGGATGCCCGGCGTGTATGCTTTTCCGTTTACTTATGTGTGGGCGGATGGCGCGAAAGAGAAAGAAAGGATAAAGCAAGCAGTCTGTACTGCCATAGCGAATCATCCTGTTTTTCAGATGTGTGTTGATTGGCGTGGACGCCATTATGCCTCCCCTCTCAAGAATCTGTTGCATGGTCCATATCACGATATTGAATTGACCGTTCAGGGTAATGATGTACATATCAATGCACGCTTCAGTAGAATCTTAGGCGATGGAAGAAGCGGTGAGATACTGATGGATGATATTCAACGAACTTACGAAGGACTGCCTTTGGAGCCCGATGACTATTGGGGCTATGTGGCTGCTTTTGAGCGTCGCAAGACAGAGCCCCATTACCGTAGCAGCCAAGCCTGGCTGATCAAGGAGTTCGCGGATTCCTCCGTTCCCGTCCGCCCTACGATAGACCGAAGAAGCCTATTTACATTCCTTCCTCCAAAACCCGGATTATACAAAGCGGATTATTCCGATATGCATGATAAGATAGCTAATTTAGCGGAAACAAAATACCTCTCTATGGATGGTTTCTTCTCCCTTTGTGCAGCACTTGCCATCGCGGACTATTGCGGTACGGATGAAGCTGCGCTTACATGGGCATACGAGGGGCGCGAGACTCCGGAAGAGCAGCGGATTGTAGGAAGTCTCCACCGCGATATACCATTCCAAATAAAAAATCTTAAATCTAAAATATCAAATTTCAAATCGGATTTGATACGCGAAGCACGCAATCAAATCCGTTCCGGCATTGCGCACAGCGATTATCCTTATACCCTCACTGCGCCCTATAACAAGCGATGGAACTATGCCGTGAATGTGCTGCGGGTGCCGGATATGGAATATGAGATTAAATACGCCTATGCCCTTTTGGACGTGGAGATTCATGAGCAAGCGGATAGCCTTGCCCTCTGGTTCCGCTATTCCGCTACCCATTATAAAGAATCCTCTATCCGCCGTTTTGCGTCCCTCATCCGTAAATACGCCGAATGGCTCTTGCAATAACAATTCCGTAATCCCGTAATTACGTAGTCACGTAATCCCGTCATAACGAAAAAACCAATGATGAACCCTCTTGTAGATAATAGTGATCTCCGCTGTCTTTTGGAGCAGTCCCTTGCCCAAGCCGCTGTCGCCAATCCGCACTGGGAGACGAACCCCGTGCGGACAATAGCCGATTGGTGTGCATACGTGGAGCGGTTTGCGCATTGCATGCCGTGGCAGGGGATGGACATAGGCGGAGATGCTTCGTTCTTTAGACGGATTGACCAGAATATAGGCTATTTCTATTTCTTGCTCGATCAACCTTTGGATGCGCTAAAGGATAAAGGCTATATCTATCCTTCGCTTCAATACGAGCCACGCGTAGCGGCTTGGCTCAAGGGCTACAACACGGCTTGGGGCGAATGGCTCGACTCTGCCGATAGCTGGAATGACTCCTATTATAATCTCGCACGCACGGATGCGCGTTTCGAACTCGCCACCGGCCGCTACGAGTCCCCCGCCAACTGGCATTCGTGGAATGATTTCTTCGCGCGCAGACTGAGTAAATCGTACCTTCCTGCCAATCGTACATCCTTCGTACATCGTACATCGTCAAATCGTACATTCCTTTCTCCTTGCGATGGGGAGATAGCCTTCGCTCCGGTCAAGACGGCCTCTATTGCGAACTGGCTCGACCTGCTCGGCGACAGCCCCTATCGGGAGTGTTTTGCCGGTGGCGAGACAACCCATATCGTTCTCGATGTATTCGATTATCATCGCTTCCATGCGCCTTGTGATGGTACGGTCCTGGAATGTAAGACCATACCCGGCATCCATGCCGGCGGCGGAGTCATTATTTGGGATGAGGCGCAGGGTAGGTATCGCTATGACCAACTCGGTGTAACGGATTTCCAGACGCTCGAGACCCGCGGGGTCTTAGTTATGGAAACCCCCGATTGGGGCAAGATAGCCCTTGTTGCCGTCGGTGTCCAGCAGGTCTCTTCCGTCCAATGGACATTCGCAAATCACAAATTAACTCAGGGGTCTGAGTTAGGTCTTTTCAAATTCGGCGGTAGTGACATCATCCTCTTCTTCGAACCCGGCAAAGCCCCGCATATTACTCCCCGAACCGTCAAAGTCGGCGAGCAACTCAATAACTGAATACTGATAACTGATTACTGCATATGACGAAAGAACAAATCATATCCCAAACAAATGCCTTTTTCATTCATACGCTGGATTTTAAGGAAGCGCAGATAACCCCCGATGCGGAGCTCCGTCGTGATCTGGGGATTACGAGCGTAGATGCGGTGGCGATTGCTACTTTTGTGCAAAAGACCTTCGACTGTCCTATTATCCTGCCTGAGATCAAAGCCCTCATCACCCTCCAAGACCTATATAACTACATCGAAAAGAATTCGTAATAACGAAATTCCGTAATAACGTCATATCGTCATCACGAAAAAAATAAAATTTTATCGCCCATGACCCGTAATTACCTCTCCATCCTCTCGGAAACCATCCGCACCAACTGGGACGCTCCCGCGCTCACGGACTTCTATTTGACGGAGGACGGTACATCCCAAGACACTACCCGCGGCAACCAATATACCTACGGAGAGATGTACACAGAGGTCTGCCGCGTGGCAGAACTCCTGACCTCCCTCGGTTTGCAAAAGGGCGACCATATCGCTATCTGCGGAGCCAACTCCGCCCATTGGGTCATCGCCTATCTCGCTATCGCTAAGATGCAGGGTGTCTCCGTCACCGTCATGCACACCCTTCAGCCCGATGAGATAGCCCGACTGGTCAACTTCTCCGATGCCAAAGCTCTCTTTACCGATGAGGATATATGGACAGAACTCGCCCCGTTGTATCGACCAAGCTTGGGCGATTTATCCGCTGTCATCTCCCTCGCTGATTGGTCTATTTTGCGCGGAGAAAAAACTACCAATTACAAATTACAAATCACAAATGGAGAAATCGGGTTCAGCCCCGTTGAACCGGATTCCCTCGCTATGATTTGTTTTACGTCTGGAACATCGGGAAATGCAAAAGGAGTAATGTTGAGTTATCGAAATATAAGTGCAACGATACATTGTGTAAAAAATAACTATAGGTTGTTCAGTAACCGTAACATGGTGGTTTTTCTTCCGATGGCTCACCTATTGTCTACTATGGGAGAAATTTTATCAACATTATCACAAGGAGCCAGACTATGTATATGTTTCAATAATCAAACATTTGACACGTATTTAAAGATTCTAAAAATAGTTTCTCCTTTTGAGATCGTGCTGCCACCTATCGTACTTGAAAAAATCTTTAATAGCAGTTATTATCATCTTTTCCTTGAAATTAATAAAACATTAGATTATTGTGTTGTAGGAGGGGCCATTGTAAAAAAAGAATTGGCAGAAAAATCAACCATAAATAATATTCCATTTACTGTAGGATATGGTTTGACAGAAACAAGTGCTTTAATAGGTATAATAAGTGCAAAACAGTATAAGACGGGAACCTGCGGTAAGATCTGCGAAACTTTGACCGCCCGCATCTCCCCAGCCGGCGAGATCCTTGTCAAAGGCGAGAATGTCATGCTCGGCTATTACAAAGATCCGGCAGCCACAGCTGCCAAAATTGACTCCGACGGCTGGCTTCATACCGGCGACAAAGGGCACTTGGACGAAGACGGCTATCTCTATGTAGAAGGCCGTCTGGAGCAGGATATCATCGTCCTCCCGAACGGAGAGAATATCCGTCCGGATAACATCGAGTCCCTCATCAATGCCCTCCCTGAAGTGAAAGAGTCGATAGTGTTGGCACGGAAAGGAAATTTGGTTGCGATAGTGGTGCTCAAGAAATCTTCTCCCTCTCTTGAGGAGAGGGCTGGGGTGAGGTTGTCCATCCTCCGCGCCGTAAATCCGTCCCTCCCGCTCTTCTCCCAGCTCTACGACGTCGAGATCACGGACACGCCGCTGCAAAGAACCGAAAAACAGACGATAAAAAGGTATCTCTATTCGTAATTCCGTAATGACGGGATTACGGATCCTATTTCGTAATCCCGTCATTACGAATCCCGTCATCCCGAAAAAATAACATCATTAACCCTCAAAAATAATCTCTTATGAAAATAGGCAATGCCGGCTTTTATTGGTTGGACACATGGGTTCTTGCGAATGTCATTCAGCTTGCGACACAGGATTTCTGTCGCTCGTTCCTTAATCTGCAGAACGACCCCTGCGGACGTCAGTTCGACCAGATGACGCAGGCTGCACGTTCCTGTACCGCCAATATCGCCGAGGGCAACTCGCGCCATTATACATCGCGCGAGACGGAGATGAAACTGACCGATGTTGCCCGTGCCAGCCTGTCTGAACTGGCGAATGATTATTTCAACTGGCTGATGCAGGCGGACCAACTACCCTGGTCGGATCATTCGACAGAATACATCGCCGTGGCTACCCTTCCGTTGGACTCGCCTGATTACAAAGACGATGTCCAATATCAAAGTTCCCGGCATGTACTGTTTCAGAAGCATAAGTTTGACCCGTGGCTCAAGACAACGGACTCCATGCAGGCGGCGCGGTGTATATTAGTCCTCTGTAACCGTCTGTCAGCAATGCTGAACAAGCAGATGGCGAAGCAACTGTCTGCTTTCACCGAGGAAGGCGGTTTTACCGAAGCACTGACTGCTGAACGCCTCAAACAGCGTACCGCAGACAGCCTCTCCGATGATGCCCCGTCATGCCCCGTCTGCGGCAAACCGATGCTCAAACGGGTTGCTAAGAAAGGTCTCAACTCCGGCAAACCCTTCTGGAGCTGCAGCGACTATCCCAACTGCACCGGCACAAGAAAATTTGAAAAATAATAAAACTGTCGTAATGACGGGATTACGTCATCCCGTCATTACGAAAAAAGTATGCTAATCTCTGATAATTTTTTCTCCGGCGAGCGGCCGCTATATGAGAGCCGCGATGTTGAGCTACGTAATGTCACTATCGGTGAAGGCGAGTCGGGACTCAAAGAGTCTCGCCGTGTTGAAGCCGTCGAATGCCGGTTCGAAGGCATGTATGTCATCTGGGAATGTGAGGACGTTACTTGCCGTTCCTGCTATTTCGCGCCGTCTGACCGCGCGCCGCTCTGGTACTGCCGCGATCTAAGGCTCTTTGACTGCCTCATCGATGCGCCGAAAGCCTTCCGCGAGATAGACCGCCTGACCCTTGAGCGAATCAAGATGACCGATGGCGCGGAGGCTTTCTGGTACTGCCGCGGTGGGCAGATCTCCGACCTCCGGATAGAGCAGGGCACCTATGCTTTCATGCGCTCCCGCGACCTCCGTATCAGCCACCTTTGGCTGATGGGCAAATATACCTTCCAGTATGCGAAAAATATCGAGATTCATAATGCCGTTTTCGATACGAAAGATGCTTTCTGGAATAGCGAGAATATCACTGTCTATGATTCGGAGATCAATGGTGAATACCTCGGCTGGTACAGCAAGAACCTCCGTCTGGTTCGCTGTAAAATTTCCGGCACCCAACCCCTTTGCTATTGTCAGAACCTCGTTCTGGAGGACTGCTCTTTTGCGCCCGATGCCGACCGTGCCTTCGAGAAATCCTCGGTGAAAGCCACTATCCGCGGCGGGATCACCTCTGTCGTCAATCTTCTTCCCGGTTCCCTAATCTCTCACCTCTAACCCCTAACCCCTAACCCCTAACCCCTAACACCATACACCATACACTATACACCATATACGATTTTTAAGATTCTTTCTATAATGTAACATTTTTTATTCGATAAAATTCAAAAATCGATTTCCTATTATTAAGAACCATTTGGACAAAAGTAGTTTTTCGATTATATTTGCATAAAATTTTACAACCTAAACTGATTCAAACGGGCAAGAAATTGTCCGATTGTTTTATTGTTAACCATTTTTTTACTTACTATTAATTAATTTTTACTTATTATCAACCCTCTAATTCACTAAACACTATGATTGAAAACCTGAATCAGGAGGAGCAGGCTAACCTCCGCATCGTGGAGAACATGGATGTAACCAACCTGCCGCCGTTTATGCAATCTGTTCTCTCGCTGGCTTCTTCGCCTGCGGAGAAAGACATGCTCTTACTCGCTTCGCTCACGGCTTGCGGCGCAGTGATGCCGAATCTCTATTGCCGCTACGGTATCGCTGCCAAGCGCTATTATCCTAATCTCCAACTCTTTATCGTCGGTTCGGCCGCTTGCGGAAAGGGTATCGCGAACCTGGCGCTGGAGTTGGTCAAATCGATCCATGAAAAAACGCCGCTTATCATCCCCGGTGATGCTACTTATCCGGCTTTCTATCAGACCCTTGCCCGTCAGCACGGCCGCGGCTATATCCATGAGTCGGAAGGTTCGGTTATTACCGATATCTGGCGGTCCTCCACGGCGAATTACAACACCGCCCTTCGCAAAGCCGCGGAGCATGAACCTATCTCGCGTGCCCGCTGCCGCGAAGCGTCGGTGATAGAGAATCCGCAACTGTCGATGGTTCTTACCGGAACCTTCAGCCAGTATCGCGCACTCGTGCCGTCCGTCGAGAACGGTTATTTCTCGCGTCTGCTCACGCTTATCGTCAATGATGTGCAACCCTTCTCGGAGCAATATGTACGACCGGCGGAGAACGCACAAGAGCTGATCAAAACCTGCTCGGAGCAACTCTACTATCTCTACCAGTCGCTCTTCGCTGCCAAACCTCGTGAGTTCACGCTTACCAAAGAACAAAGTGACCGACTCGGTCTGCACCTCAAGACGGCTTATCCGATGCTCATCCGGCTTCTTGGCGAAGATTTTCACTCCGTCATCCTCCGTATGGCGATCCAAATCGAGCGTATCGCGATGATCCTGACGGCATTAAGAGGTATGTCCGTTTCTCCCTCTTCGTCTATTAGCCCGGAATGGTATTCCGGTTCCTCTTCGTCTAGTTCTCGGGACTTAAGTTCCGAGCCCCTCCTCTGCTCCGACTTGGATTATCAGACGGCAGAGTTGATAGGAAACAAATTGCTTCTTCATATGGCGCAAGCCTACCAACTCATCAAAGGAACAGAGAAAATCGAACAGCCGCAAGTCAAACCTCTGGACCAAAAGCAGATTCTGTTGAGTCTGTTGCCCGATGAGTTCGAATCCAAAACCCTTGTCGCCGAAGCCCAATTACAAGGAATACCCCAAAGTACAGTAATGCGTTGGTGCAGCCAATGGATTGATCATGGAATACTCCTGCGTCTCAGTTATGGACATTATAAAAAAATCGCATGAGAATTGTGAGAATTCTCAGATTTCTCACTTTTCTCAGTGCAAATTTTAATCCATTTGCCGACGCGAACGTTATAGATTAGTTAATCATTAGTTATTCATTAGTTATTCATTATGCAGGGTAATTCCTGCTCATTTCCTCTCAACTGGCTTAGAGGTTTCCGGGTAATGTACGAGGCACCGCATGGGAAATATATTTAGGTTTATCTGGGTTTATTTTCTTTAATATCATAGCATAGCGGCATTTTCAACTCTCTTCCCATAGCCAGCAAATATGGCACATATCAAATCATCTGCCGGAATCAAGGCTATTACCGGCGCATTAAGCAAGAAAAAATCCTCACGACGCCTCTCCGTCACGCGTCAGAAACATATCCATGACCCCCTTACGGGCGAAGTGGTCGCTACAGGGCCTAACGAGATGTATCTCATGGATAGGCGAGATCTAAAGAAACACCCGCTTACGCCTAACGAACAGGCGCAGCGGGCCAGATGGCGCGAAGCCTGCAAGGCGGCTCAGCTGATCATCCGCGACCGCAACCATCCCCGGTATATGGAACTTTACCACCGCTGGCGAGCGCAACTCTCCTCGCCCAAACCCTGTAAACAGTTTCCTAACTTCGTCCGGGCAGTACTAATTGGGGAAGCGTAATGCTTCCTTTTTTTTGTGCATAAAAAATGACCTATTTTTCTGAATAATTAACACTTTGTCACTTAAAAGTAGCAAAAAGTACTTTTTTTGACACTTTTTTAGCAAAATTCTTTCGTATTCGAAAAAAAAGCAGTAACTTTGCGCCGCTTTACCGTGCGGCGCTCACTCCCGCGTACGCATGAGCGAATAAACATTTTGAAGAATATCTTTGAATCAGGAGAATTGCAGGAAGAAGTGGTTGTTGCAAAAATTGAAACAACCACTCAGCATGGAGCGATAGAGGGGAAAACGCAGACGACGGAGTCTAATTTTTACAACCTCGATGCTATCATCTCTGTCGGTTATCGTGTAAACTCCGTGCAGGCAACCCGTTTCCGCCAGTGATATTCAATAAGACACAACTAATTGAATCAGATTTCGATAAAGAAGTGAAGCAACTATTAGAGAATAACGACAAATAAGAAAATATTTAAGATACAAAACGATATGACAACAAAATTTTCAAGCAACTCATTCATTAGCCGGATGAGTTACAAAAACCTAAACCACAGTGCTTTGCGGGCAATGCTCGTAATACTGCTCTTTGCCCTTAGTATCGGTAATGCGTGGGCAGGAGGAGGCGGTAACAGTACCTACAAAGCTCAGGTCAACGTGAGTGTGGCCTCTGCCAGCCCAACGGGTGCCGGCACGGTGTATGTAAGTACAGCAAATAATTATCCTGAAGGTGATAATACAAAATCCACCTCTACATCCACTACAGCAGGTGTCTCCCAAAGCAAAGAAGCTTCAGACGCTCCAACATTCACCTTTTATGTGAAGGCTGTTCCTAATCAGGGATACTACATGCAATCGTGGGCTTTCGGCAGTTGGACATCGGCGCCGGGATCTACCACTACTGCGACTTCTCAGTCCGGTACTGTAAAAGGAACGACCGGTACAGCAACCGCTACGGCGGCTGCCACTTTCGCTTCCGTGAAGGTGACGGCTGCTCCGGCGGATGTGAATATTAATGCTGAAAATCCATCGGCAACCTATCCGGATGCAGCTGGTAGTGTGGTGGGGTTCACCTTGAATGGATCCAATGCTACGAATGACTACACGACGGGCGGCGAGGGTGATAGCCGGTGGGTGATCACTGCATGGCCGACGCGTGCGAGCTCAACCAATATCACATTTAATTACAAGTTCGTTGGTAATGGTTCGTATGGTGCAGACAACCGTACAATCGTGAAGACTGTAACTCTCAAGGGTTATGTCGATGAGACAGTCAAGACTTGTACCTTGACGGCTAAATATCCGAACCCGAAGGTAATAGGCGGTGTCAACCAGGAAATCTTTACGACCTATAAGGCCGCTGCTGACCAAGAGACAGTAACGAAAACGGCTGCTTTTGACGTGTTGTATGGCGATAATGCGAATAACTTCACAGCTGCGTTTAGCGGTGCTACGGGTGGTGGTGCATGGACGATAACCGGTATCTCGGTAGATCAGGCCAATCAAAAAGCCACCGTAACCTATACTTTTAATGGAAACAAGGTGCCCGGAGTTCATCAAGCAACGTTAACCTTGACAGCTAATGACTGTCATGGCTGGAATAATACAAGTGCGGCAGGTTCTAGTTCGGCAGCGATAACCATTACGGCTACGAATGAGCAAGAGTCGGATTACGATGCAAGGGTCATTGCGGCGGACGGCGTGACGGAGTTGTATAAAGGTGCTTGGGCTACGGCGTGGACAACAGCGAATACAGCTGCCAATGCCGGCTGTACATTGCAAGTCTTGCGTAATGTGACAGGTGGTAGTCTGAATGCCAACCAGACTGTAACGAACACCTTTACCCTTGACCTCAATGGTAAAGTATTGTCGGCCAAATACAATGGTTCAATCATTTATCTAAACACAGCAGGCAAGACGCTTACTATTAAGGACTCGAAAACGGGTGGTAGAATAGAAAATGTCAATAATGCCTATGCTGGTGCTGCTTATTTGTCAAATGTTGCAGCCGGAAACCTTATTCTGGAAAGTGGTACATTGTATTGTGAAAACAAAGGTGCATCGGGCAGACGAGCTGTAGGTATTTATAATCAAGCAGGAACTACAGTAACCATGAATGGTGGTAAAATAGAAGTTCATGGATATAATAACTCACAAGGCGTGCTGCAAACATCCAATAAGAACAACAATACCTCTTTCACTATGAATGGCGGTGAAATAGAGGTGGATGGTTATCAGGATATCTATGGTGTTTCCGCCCCCGGTAAAGTGAATATCAATGACGGAACCATCAACGTAACAGCCACCTATAACAACTGTCGTGGTATAACATTGTCCGCTGCTGCCAGTGCAACTGCAGCCGATTGCTATTGGGGCACTTTGACGATGAAAGGCGGTACCATCAACTCTACTTGTACCGCTAATGCGGATGGAACGAGGTCTGCTTATGGAGTCTTATTTGACTGCTCTAATGCCGCAATGGGCACAGCAGTGGCTACAGATGGTTCTCATGCCAATAAAGCTGCTTCTACAGGCACGATAGAAAATGCAACGATAAATGTCTCTACATTAGGTCGATATGCGTATGGCGTTATTGCATATGGTAGCTATCAGTCAAAGACGGATCATTACGACGTAATCCAGATAAAGAATACCAAAATTGATGTGACCTCACAATACTACTACACCTATGGCGTATATGCAACAGGAGGTGTTAATAGTACTCATGGTGCTATCTATTTCGCTAACATAGAGCTTACTGATTGCGATGTTACTGCCACTACCACCAAGAATCACACCGCTTATGCCGTATGGGCAACGACTGCTGCAAATACTATCTATAAAAATGTCCAACCCAACTACTACGGCGAATATGCAGGCGGTGCAACGGTGACGGTCAATAGTGGTACTTATACAGCTAATACAGGAACTACCAACGCATACGCCATCGGAACGTCCGCTCGGGCGAAGACGACGTATGATTCGGAAACAAATGTCAGCGCAGAACGAAAATTGGGTGGCAACGCAGAAGGATACGCAACGCTAAATATCCATGGTGGTACATTCCGCGCCAATGCCGGTACTACTACATCCCGTGCTGTCAGCAATGGTGGCAACTGTACGATTGACGGTGGTGAGTTTTATGCTATGTCCGGTACGACCACAGCAGATGGTATATATACGATTAGCGGTAAGTTGAAAGCATCGGGCGTAAAAATTGAAGCTTCAGCAACCACTACAGTCTATGGTATTCGTGTGGACGTATCAGATATTCCTGTCGGAAATCAGGCATGGACAGGATTTACGTATTATGGTGATGCAGAACTAAATAACTGTGAAGTGACGGCGACAGCACGCACTGGAGCAACGGCGTATGGCGTTTATGTCAATGCCAAAGCAGTGCTATACGAAGAAGCTAAGTTTGAGGCACAAAAAACTTCATCGTCATGGTCGGATGATACATATACTATCTACAAAGCGGTAAGCCCGATTGGTGAAGCGTTCAAAGCAGAAGGAAAACTGGCCGTCAATGGCGGTACTTATACGGTCACAGCGGCAACAACAACGGCTAATGGTATCTTCCTTAACGCACAATGTGCAGTAAATAAGGCGGCTGTAGCGACTCCTGTGGCCACCATCAAAAATGCCAAGATTGTTGCAAAAACTAATGGTACAACTTATGCCTATGGTATTCAATCGTATGGCGATATAACCGTTGATGGATGTGATATAACTGTTGCTCCAAAGACCACAACCGGTTACGGCATACTTATGCAAAATAAGAAAGCCGTTGTTACCAACACTACTATTGATGTAAAAGGAACAACCACCGTATATGGTTTATATGCAAATGCAGCTATTAATGATACGCATGGCAATCCATGGGTGGGAGAATTGGAATTAGGTGAAGGAAATAATGTAACGGTTGCTGCCACATCCGGCAATGCAGCACATGCAATAACACTAATCGCAACAAAAAGAAACATAGCGAAAGGAGGAGCTTTTGATGGTGACTACGCCGTAGCCACGACAGCACATGTGACAGGTGGTTCTTATAAGGCTACTGCAACGGGTACAACGTCCTATGTGCTCAACCTCTCTGCTGAACAAGTGCAAGGGGATGTAAAAGCAGCTCCTTCTTGCACGATTGAAGGTGGCAAATTCTGGGCGTTAGCTACCGGAGGAACAACAGGTATTTGCTCCACTAATGGTGTGACAGGGAATATCTTATTCAAAGGCGGTGTATATAATGTCAACACAACCCTCTCAAAACATATACCGGACGGCTACGAAGAAGTGCCTCTTGCAGAAGAACGCCCGGAATATACTGAAGGTTATCGCTATGAGGTAGCAGAAGAGGGTATGCATGGTATATATGTCTGCAAGATAGGTTCTACCAAATATAAATCGTTGGAGGAAGCCTTACAGGTAGTTGCTTCCGGTCAGACGATTGTGATGATTGCCAACTATACCATGGCGACTCCGGGCGACTATGTCCTGCCTGCCGGGGCTAATTTGCTCGTGCCAAGAATAAGCACACAAACAGCAATAGAGACTAAATATGACAACATCGTAAAATATAATGAGTACACGACTCCTTCTGCATATTTGACTTTGACATTCGCTTCCGGAGTGCGTCTGGATGTAAAAGGAACGATTCAGGTGGCGAGTCTTATTTCTTCCAAGGGGCAGATGAATGGAACTAATGGTGCTCCGTATGGTCCTCACGGCAAGATTATATTACAAGAGAATAGTCAACTTATTCTTGAGAATGGAGCTAAATTATACGCATGGGGATTCGTAACCGGCGCTGGCTCGATTGATGCAAAGAAAGGGTCAATAGTATATGAAAGTATGCAGATCCGAGATTGGCGTGGAGGTACTAATACAAGCAATATATATCGTTCTGTATTTCCATTCAACCAATATTTCTTCCAGAATATAGAATCGAAGATTCGTTTCCGACCCGGTTCTAAAGAGATAGTCAATGGCACAGTGAATGCAAGCAGCAGTGCCCATACGGTTAGTGCAACAATAATCGGTACATCTGATGCTTTATTCTTGATGAATGATGCCGATGTTAGCGAAGATACTTGGGTGCAAAAATCTTATGATTTCTCAACAGATTACCAAGTTTATGAGGTAAATAGTGCTGCTCAATTGAGCAATTTGATCGTTAGTGGTTTGCCGATAATAGGTTCTGTTAATTCTGCGAACTACACTCTTCCGCTTACGAATAATATGTGTATCCATCTGTTGAGTGGAAAATTGGAAGTGGTACAAGATGTGCTTTTGCAACCCGGTGTCATTATGGAGATTGATAAGGAGGCAAGATGCATCATGAAATCAGGCAAGAAAATGTACGTTCAAGACTCGGAAGACACGCAGATTTATGATGGTTCTCGCCCCTTCAACACCGTGGCTTATACTCCACAGGGTTCAGTTGCCGGTAAGCGAACGCTGCAGGATGCCTCAATCAATATGCATGGTACATTCGAGTTTAATGGTTATTTATATACGAGTGAACATGGAGCAAACATTTTCTCTACCAATGAGGACGCAGGAACGATAATTTTTAAGAATAGTTCACCAAGTAATTCTAATTTAAGTATATGTAATACCGGAGGAACGATTGTTACAAAGACATTTACAACTCCTCAGCTTAAGAACGCTGATGGTGAAACTCCTGCATTTACATCCACAAGTGGCTCCGTTGCTAACGACGAGTATGCATACTATCTTAACCAATGGCGTAAGTGGGTATCTTCAGATTGTTTCACAATAGACAAAACGAATAATTCTAACTGGAAGTACTACATTAAGCCATCTGAATATGTTCAAGTAACAAGCCAAACACCTGATGCGGCTCATCTTCATCATGATGCTGCAACGGGTAATCGTAATTTTGTTTGGGATGCGGATTGTCTATGGTGGGAAGTAGAAACGACTCCGACTGCCGAAGGTTATTACAAATCCATCAACGCAGATTCAAACGGCAAGTATAACTATTATTACTACAATAGTTCGGCTGGTTGTTGGGATATAAAAACTATTACTGTAACGTGGAATGTTAATGGCACGAATACCAACTACTCCGTAGGTTATGGTACTAAACCCCAATGGCTCGGCGCTGTGCCTACAAAAACATCCTCTTCTTCTGATTACGTCTGGAGATGGGATGGTTGGACAAAGGGAAGTGATGCTACCCTGCTTTCAAATGACGACCTACCTGTGGTGACGGAGAACACCACCTTTACAGCACATTTCTACGAGAAGTATTACGAGTATAACATCACGTTCAAGAACTCAGACGGAACGGTGCTTGATTCCCGTAACTGGCGAAAAGGCATTACGCCTTCCTATGATGGAACGCCGGAGAAGGCTCCTACCGTATCGGAGATATACACCTTCAATGGCACATGGACACCGAATATCACAACGGTATCCGGTGCCGCTGAATATGTGGCAAATTACACATCTTCGCCCCGTCCGTATGAAGTAAGATTCTTGAATTTTGATAACTCGGAGTTGGAAACCAAGAACGTCAACCACGGTAGTCATCCGACCTATACCGGAGCAGAACCGACACGTACGGGTACACCCGCCTTCTCGTATGAGTTCAAAGGATGGAAGTTGCAATCGACCGGAGCGGAATATGCCAAAGGAGCTACCTTACCTGCTGTTGCCGGTACGCAAACGTATATCGCACAATATAACCAAGTAGAGGTGAGGTATCCGGTTACCTTTGTGATTGATCCTGATAACCACAGTTTAGACGTTGTTAAGGAATATAAATCCGGACAGACTCCGTCTTATACCGGCACTCCGACTAAAGCAAGTACTGCCGAGTATGAATATACGTTTAAGGCTTGGAATCCTGCTATTGTCCCCGTTGTTGATGCCGGAGCAACCTATACGGCTACCTATACGCAGACGAAGCGTAAATATTTGATTCAGTTCGTTGATGCCGATGATTTCGACAATACGCCAATCACCTCAAGTCTGGTGGAATATGGTGCAACGCCGGATGAACCCGACATGTCTAATAAGCAGACGGCAGGGTATAACTATACCTTCACGGGTTGGACTCCGACCCTCGCATCTGTCACAGGTGCGCAGACCTATAAGGCTGTCTATACGGTTACTCCGCGTACAGACATTGCATACACGGTTAAACACTGGCAGCAAAATATCAATGATAATGACTATACCGAGGTACTGGCTGATCGCCAAATGCCGAAAGGTACTGTGGGACAGCCTACGATTGCCGAGGCAAAGACATATACCGGTTTCACGGCGCAACCGTTTGAGCAGGCATTAGTGGAAGCAGGAGGTGTTACCGAAATCAATATCTATTACAACCGTAATACGTTTACTATCACATGGATGGATGGCGATGATCATATCGTTGAAACCGACCTTCAAGTCAGATACGGTGCAATGCCGCACTATGACGGCGAAACACCCACCAAGACCGCTACCGATCAATACGATTATACCTTCACCAATTGGGCTCCGACCTTAGCAACAGTAACGGAAGATGCTACCTATACAGCGCAATTCTCCAATAACACGAGATCATATCCGGTTACATGGGTGGATGGTAACGGAGAAACACTTACAACAACAAATGTATTGTATGGCGCTGCTCCGGAGTACGATGGTGCAACACCCACCAAGACGGCTACAGCGCAATATACCTATACCTTCAATAACCACTGGTCGCCGGAGATTACGGATGAGACGGTGATCACCGGTCCGATGACATATACGGCGCAGTTTGATAGCGAACTCAATAGCTATACCATCACTTGGATAGACGGTGACGGCGAGACACTCAAGACGGAAGAGCTGGACTATGGACTGACTCCTGCCTATTCGGGTGAGACACCAACCAAAACGGCTACTGCGCAATATACCTATACCTTCAATAGCACGTGGTATCCGGCTGTCACATCGGTAGTAGATGATCAGACCTACACGGCTCAATTCGATGCTACGGTAAATAAGTATCTGATATACTTCGTGGATGGTGATGACAACACCTTGGCCAACCCTGCTGCTGCAGATAACCAGTGGGAATATGGTACGATGCCGAGCTATACCGGTGACACACCGACGAAGACGGCTACTGCGCAATACACCTATTCCTTCAATGGCTGGGATGCAATTTTTGCTGCGGTAACGGAGGATGCAACGTACACGGCGCAGTTCAATTCGACCATTCGTGAATACGCCATTACCTTTGCGAATGTAGATGGTTATGGGCATAGCGAGACGATCAATGTTGCCTATGGCGAGACACCTGTTTGCCCGGTTACTCCTGTTAAGGTAGATGGCTCGAAAGCATATGAATTTGATCATTGGGATAATGCGATTGTACCGGTAACCGGTGAGGCTACCTATACGGCTTATTTCAAGAGCGTATATACCGAGCGTACACAAACAATCACATGGTTGAATGAAAACGGAACAACGTTTGATCAAACCATCGTTGTTTATGGTACTGTGCCTAATCATGTGGGCCCGACGAAGGCGGCAACGGCAGAGTGGACCTATACGTTTACTGGTTGGACTCCGACGCCTGTAGCGGCTACGACTGATGCTACCTATACCGCAACGTTCAGTCAGACGAAGAACTCCTATACAATCACATGGTTGAATGATGACAACTCGCTGATTGATGAGACAGTAGTAGAGTACGGTGTTGTACCGACGCATGCTGATCCGACCAAGGCGGCTACGGCAGAATATACCTATACCTTTACGGGATGGACGCCGGCTATCGTTTCCGTCACCGGTAATGCAACGTATAAGGCTACCTTCAGCAGTACTAAGAACTCATATACCATCCACTGGCTCAACGATGATAACTCGGAGATAGATCAAACTACGGTAGAATACGGCGTTGTTCCGACGCATGCTAACCCGACAAAGGCAGCGGACGTACAATATACCTATACGTTTACCGGTTGGACGCCGGAAGTGGTTGCTGTAACGGGCGAGACTTACTATCAGGCGCAGTTCACACCTACGTTGCGTCAATATACGGTTACATGGGTAATAGACGGTGTTTCTACATCCGAGCAATTAGACTATGGTACAACACCTACGCATGCAGACCCGTCGAAGCCTGCCACCGCGCAGTACACCTATACGTTCACGGGGTGGGATAAGGTGATCGTACCGGTAGCCGGTGATGTTACTTATACCGCACAGTTCAGCAGTACGGTCAATAAGTACATCATCACATGGGATATTAATGGTGTGACGACGACCGAGCAACTGGAATATGGCGAAACACCAAGCCATGCTGATGCTACTAAAGAGCCGACGACGGAGAAAGTATTTACCTTCTCCGGCTGGAGTCCTGCTATCACAACGGTAACACAAGACCAAACCTATACGGCTCAGTTCAACGAGTCGCCGCGTCCGTACACCATCACATGGGTTATCAACGGTGTCTCTACAACCAACCAAGTAACTTACGGCTCTATGCCGACTCATGAAGAACCGGAGAAAGTAGTCGATAACTGCTCATATCCATTTGATAGCTGGAGCCCGGCGATAGTGCCTGTTTCCGGTGATGCTACATACACCGCTGTCTTCAGCGACGATTGTACGATGAATAACTTCTTCGTCGTATTCCAGAACTACGATGGCACTCCGCTTTATGCTTACGAAGTAGCAGGTGGCGTGACACCGGTCTATGACGGTGAAGAACCGAAAAAGGCTGGCGAAGACTTCAGCGGCTGGTCTCCTAAGCTTGGCGCAATATCCGACCATATGGTATATACCGCGCAGTTCGCCACACCGGCATTCGAGGCAGAACGCATAAGAAACGGTGAACGCGTTAGCACCGGTACATGGGCTACCATGTTATCCGAAGCCAATCAGGCAGCTAATGCAGGCAGCACGATTAAACTGCATAAGAATGTAACAGCAACTAACAACTCGACTATCAGTCAGAATATGACTATAGACTTGAATGGTTGCACAATATCGTGTACAACAAACGCAACAAGTAATACAAGGCTATTCTATCTTAACTCAGCTGTAACATTGACAATAGATGATTCTATGGGTGGCGGTATGATATCATATACAGGAACAAATGCTGCGACCTATTATGCTTTCTATTTGAATAACACTAATTCAAAACTCAATGTTAATGGCGGTATCATATCGGTTAATGCTACATATCAAGCTACTAGTTGGTATTATGATGATGGCAATGCAGCTGCAGTTTACTTGTATCAAACAAACTCAACTGTAAATATTTATGGTGGCGAACTTATAGCCACTGCAGTTGGATATGCTTATGCCATAGCACATCGAAGTACAAGATATGGTTATGCAAATATCTCAGGTGGAAAAATAAAAGCAACAACAGCTATATTCCAAAATCCAAGTACTGGTAGAGATAAGTTATCCGGTGGCTACTATTCGGTTGATCCCGGCAATAACACAGGTTGGAACGCAAACATAACTATCGCAACCGGCTATCAGAAAGTTCAAATAACGAATGCAACCGTTGACCCCGAATACAATAATGGCTACACATACAAGGTGGTGAAGGCAGCTAATCAGACTTGTACCGTGACTTGGAAGCAAGATGATGGTACGCAGATTAGCCAAACAACAGTAACATCGGGAGGAACGCCGACTTATAACGGCTCAACTCCGGCGAAAGCCGGTGGAGATTTGCATCAGTATGAATTTGCCGGATGGAATCCAACTCTTACTGCTATTCAGAATGATGCTACCTATACGGCAACCTATCATCTCTATGTAAAAGTAACATGGATGGATGGTAACAATGTTCCTATATACTCATCGTGGGTGAAATATGGTGAGACCCCGTTGTATATGGGAGGAGTAGTACCAACCAAGGAATCCTCTGCAACCACTAACTATACGTTTAATGGTACTTGGTCGCCGGAGATAGGTCCTGTAACCAAACCGACTACCTTCAGAGCTCAGTTTGATGAATCGGTTAGAACCTATACTATAACCTTCGCGAACTTAGACGGTAATAATACGAAACAGCAAGTAGGACAATTTGCCTATGGCGCTACGCCAATATGCACGGAAACTCCGCTGAAAGAGGAAGGCGGTAAGGCCTACGAGTTCTTAGGATGGAGTCCGGCAATTGTTCCGGTAACCGCGGATGCTACCTATACGGCTACCTTTAGCGAGACACCTTCGCTTACCGTTTATACCATCACATGGAAGGATGATGAGGGTAACACCATTGAGACGACCAAGGTGGCAGAAGATGAGTTGCCGACTCATGTAGCTCCGGTGAAGGCGAATACGGATGAATATACGTACACATTTACCGGTTGGAGTCCTGCTGTTGTTCCGGCAACCGCCGATGCAACTTACCAAGCTACGTTCAGCCAGACGAAGAATAAATATACCATCACATTCGAGGACTATGATGGTACGGTTATTCAGTCCGGATTAGTAGAATATGGTGCTGCAGTAGTAGCTCCTGCAGACCCGTCAAGACTGGGATATTCCTTCGATGGCTGGTCGCCGGCAATCACTTCCGTTAGCGGTGATGCTACCTATACGGCTACATATACTTTCTTGGGCAAAGTAGCATCTGTTACTACAACTGCTAATGTGACGACATACTACACCACATGGGATGCTGCGTTAAGTGCGGCGAACAGCAATGCTGGATGTACGTTGCGGATTTACACGGATATTGTTCTCTCTACATCTCAGACTATTAGTCAAGCCATGACTCTTGATTTGAATGGTTGTAAGATATCTTATACGACGAACTCTACATCAGACAACACACTTTTCGTAGTAACAGCATCATTGACTATTGATGACTCAATGGGAGGCGGTAAGATTTATCTTGAGGGTTCAGGAAATACTAATTATCAAGCTATTGTTGCAAACGGAGAAGGAGCTGTTAATGTTTACGGAGGAACAATACAAACAAATGCGACAAATACTGGTTCCTCAACATATGCAATAGTTGTATTTATGAATGCAGCAAATTCAACGCTAAATCTTTATGGAGGCGAACTGATTGCATCTTCGAATAGTACTTCATGGGCAGTCTATTTCAGCTATACCCAAAGCGGCAGCTATTGGAATCCTACTTATACATATTATGGATATGGAAATATTTATGGGGGCAAAATTAAATCTGGATCAAGAATCTTTGTAAATAGTCAAACCGATAGACTTACGCTTTATGGTGGCTATTATTCATTAGATCCACAATCAAATGCCAATTTGACCATTCCATCCGGTTACGCCAAGACTACGGTAGGTAACTCCGAACCGGAGAAAGAAGAAGGATATAACTATAAAGTTATTAAATCCGAGTGTATAGTAATATGGAAAAACTACGATGGTACTACGCTTGAAACGGATGAGAAAGTGGCAAACGGAACGACTCCTACATACGATGGCGCTACGCCGACGAAGCCAGCCACGGCTCAATATGAATATACGTTTACCGGTTGGTCTCCGGAGGTAAGTGCTGCTACTGCTGATATTACCTACACCGCGCAGTTTGCTGAGACCCTGCGTAGCTATACCATCACATGGGTGGATGGTGACGGTGGTACGTTGCAGACAGGAGAGGTAGAGTACGGTCAGGTTCCGGCATATACGGGTTTGAGTACTCCTACGAAGACTGCTACGGCGGAATACTCGTACATATTCAATAGTACGTGGTCACCGACACCGT
>OCTX011402659.1_pt1 | contig 23990 bp, 23 predicted proteins | sample 1539691 | NCBI WGS metagenome assembly OCTX01 (sample SAMN02144231, study PRJEB22623) | gut metagenome | biome: sheep rumen | host: Ovis aries | place: New Zealand
ATCAATACATAAATGACAAAAAAAGATTTTTCGATTTAGTCTATTTATGGATAGATTCTTATTTTTTAAGCGGGATTCAATGGGTTACACTTGCAACTGCGACAAATCTAAGTAAAATATTTTTTGAGATGAGAAAAAGTTAGCGGGAGGAATGATTGTGTATAACGTTCGTAAAGTTCAAGAAGATTTGATTTGGGTGGGATCCAGTGATCACCGCTTAAATCTGTTTGAAAATATCCATCCGATTCCACGTGGAGTTTCTTATAACTCTTATGTGCTGTTGGATGAAAAGAATGTATTGTTTGATACAGTGGACTGGTCTGTATGCGGACAGTTTTTGGAAAATCTGAAGCATGTATTAGATGGAAAAAAACTGGATGTGATCGTCATCCATCATGTAGAACCGGATCATTTGGCGAGCCTGGAAGAGGTCATGCTTCGTTATCCGGAAGCTAGGATCTATGCTACCGCAAAAGCGATTACGATGATGGAACAGTTTGGCTTTGCGGTGGAAGGAAAAACACAGGCTGTAAAAGAAGGCGATACACTAGAGCTGGGAAAACATACATTAACTTTTGTGATGGCCCCTATGGTGCATTGGCCGGAAGTTATGGTCAGCTATGATTCATATGGAAAAACGTTGTTCTCGGCAGATGCCTTTGGTACATTCGGTGCATTAGACGGTAAGCTTTTCAATGATGAAGTGGATTTTGACAGAGACTGGATCGATGATGCTCGTCGTTATTTCACAAATATCGTTGGCAAATACGGTGTACAGACCATGAATCTTTTAAAGAAGGCCAGCCAGTTAGATATTGAAATGATCTGTCCACTGCATGGACCGGTTTGGAGAAATAATTTCTCTTATATCATTGAAAAACATCAGCTTTGGGCTACCTACACACCGGAAGTTAAGGGCGTTATGATCGCTTATGCATCGGTTTATGGTCATACAGAAAGTGCTGCGCAGGCTTTAGCTTCCAAGCTGGTACAGACAGGAATCAAAGATGTTGTGGTTTACGATGTATCGAATACAGATCCATCCTATTTAGTTTCAGAAGCATTTAAATATTCGCACATTGTATTAGCTTCCAGTACATACAATGCTTGTGTATTCCCTAAGATGCAGGACTTCCTGGAACATTTAAAAATGTTGAACTTCCAGAATCGTACCATCGCAATTATGGAGAATGGCTCCTGGGCCAGCATGTCCGGAAATCTTATGCGAAAAATGTTAGAAGCAATGAAGAATATGAACGTTTTAGACAGTACGGTAAAAATCAACAGTTCTTTGCATATAGAAGAACCATTGGATGCATTGGCAGAGACAATCAAACAATCTATGTAAGAGGCTTGATGCCTCTTTTTTTGTTTGAGATTCATTTTGGGGAAGAATAAGACAACTGTGTATTGTCAAAGAAGGTACGAATATAAAACTAAAGCAAATTAATACAGATGCATATGAAACTTGGATCGAACAATTTGAGAACAGAAATTTTCTACAATCCAGTTATGAAGGAGAAAAGATAAAAAAAGATGGCTGGGATGTACGATATCTGGCCGGTATGGAAGAAAATACGATTCAAGTCTGTGCCATGGTTGCGATCAAACCTCTAATGAAGCTGTTTTGCTATGCCTATATTCCCGGAGGGCCTTTTTATACAAACAAGGAGAATCTCAAAGAATACTATAGATTACTGCAGAACTATTTGAAAAAAGAAAAATGTGTGTATTTGGAAACGGATCCCTATATTCCTTTGCGACAAAGAGATGAAAACGGACAGATCGTTGAAGGCGGATGGAATCATCAAGATGTTGTAGATCTTTATCAAGAAATGGGATTTGCGCATCTTCCACTAACGCAAGGATATGATATGACAAGACAGTGTCGCTGGATGTCAATCTTACATTTAGAAGGCCAAACAAAGGAACAAGTATTCAAGGCTTTTCCTTCCAAGACCAGACAAAATATCAAAAATGCCTTGAAGTATAATATCAAAGTACGAAAACTGGAAAAAGATGAGCTTTCCATTCTCCACGACCTGGTCAGTATGACCAGAGAAAGAAGACACTTTTCTTCTTTATCTCTGGAATATTACCAGGAACAATATGAATATTTTAAGGATAAGGCCCAGGCCTATTATGCTTATCTGGATATTGACGCATATGTAGAAAACATTCAACAAAGCATAGATAAAGAAAAACAGGTAATTGAACAGGCTAAACAGAGACTGCAGGAAAATCCTCATTCTAAAAATTCACAGAATCGTTTGCACACCGCTACTTTACATTTAGAATCTTTGTATAAACGCCAGGAAGAGGCTGTACTTTTACAGAAAGAACATGGACATGAATTAGTATTGGCGGCAGCTTTGTACATTTTTTATGGAAAAGAAGTGGTATATTTGATGAGTGGCTCCAATGATGCTTATAAGAAGTTTAAAGCGCCTTATGCAATGATCCAAAAGGCAATTGAAGAAGGCTATACAGAGTATAATTTTTACGGCATCAGTGGATTGTTTGAGCCGGGTCAGGAAGGCTATGGGGTCTTTGATTTTAAACGAGGCTTCAATGCGGTCGTAGTCGAACTGGTAGGAAACTTTATTTTACCATTGCATACGATACTTTTTAATGTATATAAGAAAAAGAATCATTTGGATATTTAAAAGGACAGATTGCTCTGTCCTTATTTTTGTATGGCACTGTCAATGTAGCCGGCTTTGTTGCTGTCTAAGTCTTCCGGATTTCCAAAGCCATACCAGACCATGTATCCTTCATAACCGGAATCGTTGATTCCTTTGATCTGGGCTTTGATCTGATCTGGTGTTAAGTCTCCATACGCCTGTATCCAGGAACGATAGACAGGTGGATTCTCCAACTCTTTCATTTCTTTGGCTGCCAGACGAGTATATTCTTCCAATACTTTTCCAGGATCACTGCCAGGATCCTCGATTCCCATCGCTCCGGCAGAGAAATGATCGGAATAAGGCATCGGGCAGATCACATCAACACTGTTGGCAATCGCAAGATAAAACTGTCCGATATCCTGATCATCCTGTGCGACCAAAGGCCAGGCGAAGACATCGGCAGCCACATAGACATGATAGGGCTCCAGTTCTTCCTTGGCATACTGTAAAAAGCCTTGTAAGGCAGCAGTCTTACTTTCATCATAGGTGTTTTTTAAATCAATGGAATCCATGCTTGCACTCAATCCATCCGGAAAGCGAACGTAGTCAAATTGAATTTCGTTAACACCGCAATCCGCCACTTCTTTGGCAATGGCTACATTGTACATCCAGGCTTTACGAGAATATGCACTTGGCCAATATTCATCGTTGTGAACAATGAGATTTCCGCTGTTGTCGGTAATGGATTCTTTACTGTTTTGTAAGGCAAATATTTGATCCTTAAAGGTTACGATACGACCAATAATGTAATAACCCTGATCCTGGAATTCCTTAATGAGATCTTTTAATTCATCCATAGAAGCTAATACATTGGATTTTGCCTGCTTTGGATCGTTTAAATATTCATCTGCCGCTTTTGAATCATACCACAGGTAGCCGGCATCTCCTTTTAATTCCACAACATAGGCATTGACACCGGTTTCTTTATTCAAATTTAAATAATATTCTTTATTCTGGATCATATTCTCTAATGAGATGTGAACCGCATTGCAGTTGGTCAATAATGAATTGTCTTCATACTTGGCAGTTTGCGTGGGCTTATAATCGATTTGATCGATATAGGCATCCTTAGAGTATCCTTCACCATAATATTCATCCCAATAGATTGAATATGTTATATCTGTATTCCAGTTTTTTGTAGCCAGATCTTTATCGGTTTCTACGTATTTTCCGTTCAACCAATATTTCTTTCCGTCTTTTTCGATTTGATACCATCGAATTTCTCCGGTCGTTTGATCAAGATCGTCAAGATCAACCTTTGCGACCTGGACACTTTCTCCTTTTTTTACGATTTCATCGCATAAAGGACCATCTTTTTTCTCACGCAGATTGATCAATCGTCTAGGATAGACAGTATCGATCTGGATGCATTCCTCCAATGTGTTTTTTAAATAACGGTTATCCAGGGAGATTTGCATGCCTTCATACTGGAAAGTAGATTCCTTTTCTTTTTTCTCGGACAGGCGAACTGCTGTACCGCGAGGAATTCTGAATTTCTTTTCGGCAGCTTCTCCGTCAACGATATAAGGTACGCTGACTTGCAGCGTGTTTTCTTTGCTGTAGATATAGCGGATAGGATGGATCGCATTATAGAGGCCTGAGGAAATCGCTGTGATACAGGATACCAAAAAAACAGCGGCAATCAATGCTCCACCGATCCGAATCAGGGCACCGGCTCTAAGTTTTCTCTTTTTCATCAGAAGAACAATATCATAATTGGTAAAAAAAAGTCAATTTTGGTCCAAAATCCACAACTTATCCCCACTTTTTGATGGAAATATACGATAAAGTCTGCCCGATCAAGGCGCCACATGTATCAATCATGACATCGGTAAACTGCGCAGATCGTCCGGCGATAAAAAACTGATGAAATTCATCGCTGCAGGCATAGAGAAAACAAAGCATTAGACTCAATCCAAAAGCCCATTTGGAATGAGGTTCTTTAAAAGAGCGATATACACAAAAGCCTAAAACCATATAAATGGTAAAATGAGCCAGCTTGCGAATCAAGAAACGGGCTGTATCTTCCTGCAGAAATGGAAGCAGGAATAAAAAGGAATCGCTTTGCAGGGTAGATTGACTGGCATTTCTGCCGGAAAACCAGAAGATCAATAAGGCAATTGCCAAACTGGCCCATCGCCATTTAATGTGCTTTGACATGTTGAAGAAGCAGCAGATTTCGGGCTTTTAAATAATCGCTGTCGCAAAAACGATTGATGGTTTTGATTGTATGAAACTCAAAGTATTTTTGAAGATCGGCATCATCAATGATGATATAAGAATCGATATGATGTTTATCAATATATTCCTGTATGACTTGAAAACGAGGTGTGGATTTTCGCGTTGTGCCGATAAATGCCTGTTCCAGATGCAGGATCTTAAAAAGATAATAAAGCTCATGCTTAGAATAAATTAATCGCCAGGAGCTTGTTAAAACGATACGGGCATCAAATTCATCCACCAGATTCTTTAAAAGGGTGCAGGCATTTTGATCAAAGCCATAATAAACAAGGTTGGTAAAATAAATATTCAATTTTAAAAATTCAGGATCATGATAGAGTTTGGCCAGTTCTTGATTTAAATGATGATCAAGAGCAGAACTGTTACTGGTTTTTAAGGGATGTAATACTCCGTCAATGTCCAAAAAGATAATAGGATGCATAGACTCCTCCTGTCCTTATTGTACAAAATACAAAAGTCAGGGGCAAGATATGATACAATGAAAGACAAAAGGAGGCTTCCTTATGGTGCGCCAGTTCGGTGCAGTTGATATAGTTGGGTGAAACTCCCAACCTGGTAACTCTTGGAGCAAAGAGGCCAGTATCCAGTCCTTGGGCATTGTATCGTGAGGTGCAGTGTTAAGCGTAGGAAGGAAAGACTTAGAGCCCTAAAGCGAAAGCCTGAAGCCATCTAGCGTCGTTAGTCCTGACAAAGTGGTGGGTGATGCTTTCATAAGAGCCGCAACCAACATAGGTTGAATCGTTAAGCCAGATTCAACCGGACACCACCGGCGTTTTAAAGCAGGGCGAGAAGTCAAGGTATCAACTGCATACCTGGGAGGTCTTACAGTTTCCGATAAACACGGTACTGTTGTTACAAGTGCCAAAACCACAAGAACAACGGGAAGAACTGTAAGAAGTACGATGAGGTCATAGTAGTGATGAAGTGTATGAAAGTACATGGAGCGAAGGACCGAAACACAGTTACGTTTCTTGAAGGGACACATGTTGAAACACTGGAGGTTATAAAGACATGGAAACAAAACGACAAGATATAAGAACATTGTCAAAAAGATACCCTAAAATGGAAACGTTGATGAATCGAGTCGACAAAGAGTCTTTAATAAGACACCACCGACTACAGAAGAGAAACAAAGCTTCTGGAATAGACAAGGTAACCAAGGAAGAGTATGAAGAAAATCTAGAAGAGAACATAGATCATCTAATAAACAAACTCAAAAGTTTTAAATATAGACCACAACCTGTAAGACGAGTAGAAATCGATAAGGGAAATGGAAAGAAACGACCTTTGGGAATACCAGTCTATGAGGATAGGCTTGTTCAGGGAGCCATGGCAGAAATACTCAAAGAAGTCTATGAGCCCAGATTTATGGACTGTTCGTATGGATTCAGACCAAATCGAAAAGCACATGATGCGATCAAAGTCATCAATGATACGATTATGCACAAGAAAGTAAATTACATACTGGATTGTGACATAAAAGGATTCTTTGATAACGTGAATCACGAATGGCTCATGAAATTCTTGCGAAATGATATTGCGGACCCAAACTACCTGAGATATATCGCAAGAATGCTTAAATCGGGAGTCATGATAGAAGGAAGAGTTGAGGATAACAGTGTAGGAACACCACAGGGAGGACTGATAAGTCCAATACTTGCCAATGTGTATCTACATTATGTACTGGATTTATGGTTTGAAAAGTGCATCAAGAAACAACTCTATGGAGAAGCGTATCTGGTAAGATATGCCGATGATTTTCTAATCATGTTTCAATATGAAAGGGATGCGCACAGAGTATATGAAGCTATTGCGAAAAGAATGGAAAAGTTTGGATTGGAATTATCCAAAGAAAAGACACAGATACTTCCATTTGAAAGAAACTGCGCCACACGGGAAACTTTTGATTTTCTGGGATTTACCCATTTTAATGGAAAGACAAGAAATGGGTATTATACAGTGGGACATAAAATCAGTCGCAAAAAGAAGAAGCAGTTTAAGTCGAATCTAAAGAAATGGGTGAAAGAAAATCGAAATCTTCCATTTGATGAATTCATGAAGACACTGAATAAAAAGATAACTGGAAGTATCAACTACTACAGTTTAAACGGAATGATGCGTGAGATAAAGGGGTTATGCCGACATGCGATGTACGTAACATTCAAGTGGTTAAATCGAAGAAGTCAGAGGAAGAGTTTTCAATTGGACACATTTTATAAGATATGGCAGGAAAGAATTGTACACCCGCATATTCATGTGAATATATGGAATAGTACAGGTATGACTTATAACTGAAATGTTTGAAAGTAACAGTGGGGAGCCGTATGCGGGAAAACTGCACGTAAGGTTCTTAGAGGAGTTAATCTCCAATTGTTTATTATAGAGAGAGGAGTTAAATTTACCTATGAAACAAAAAGTTGTTCTGGTCACCGGTATGTCAGGTGCCGGAAAATCCAGTGCCATGAATGCTTTGGAAGATATGGGATATTATTGTATCGATAACTTTCCAAAAGAGCTTTTACCAAATTTAGAAACATTACTGGAAAAAGAAGATCATTATCAGTATGTTGCGTTATCTGTTAGTGCCATCGATTATTTAGATTTTGTAACGTATTTTAAAAATATGCCGGAACCTGTATCTATCGTTTTTCTGGATTGCAGTGATGAAGAACTGCTGCTTCGTTATCGTTTTACCCGACGACATCATCCGATGATTGCCATAGGCAAAGCGACAACAATCGAAGAAGCTATCGAAATGGAAAGAGATTTATTTGATCATTTACAAGATAGTGCTCCGGATATGATCCATATTGATACGACAAAGATCACACCGACATCTTTGGCTAGTCGCATTCGTCATCGCTTTAAGATGCAGGAAAAAAGTCAGTTTACCTTGACGTTTCAATCGTTTGGCTTTAAACATGGTGTTCCTTTAGATGCAGATATGGTCATCGATGTACGCTTTTTGCCCAACCCGTTTTATGAACCCGAGTTGCGGGATAAGACCGGTAATCAAAAAGAAGTCTATAACTATGTCATGGAGAAGCCGGAAACTCAGGATTTTATCGTTCGGTTAAAAAATTACACAGATTTTGTTTTTGAAAGCTATGATCACCAAAATAAAAACCATATGATCGTTGCGATAGGCTGTACCGGTGGACAGCATCGTTCCGTATCCATATGTAACTGGTTATATGATATATATAAGGATACGTATCGTTGTTTTAAATCCCATCGGGATATAGGAGTGGATGAAGAATGAAAAATATCGTAGTCATTGGTGGTGGAACCGGACTTTCCAGCATGCTTATGGGAATGAAAAGTATTCAGAATGCCAATATTACCGCTATTGTAACGGTGGCGGATGATGGCGGAAGTACCGGTCGTATCCGAGATATTTATAATGTACCGGCAGTCGGGGATATCCGTCATGTGCTCTGTGCCATGGCACAGGATGATGAAAATCATTTGTTCAGCGATCTGATGAATTATCGCTTTGAAGGCGATAAAGATATCGGCGGTCATAACCTGGGAAACTTGATCTTTTTAGCTTTGATGAATCTGACGGGTTCTTTTATTGGTGCCATTCAGGCCATCAGCAAGGTTTTGAAGGTTAAAGGAACGATCGTACCCAGTACACTGGATATTGTAACCTTGTATGCGATGATGAAGGATGGAACGCTGGTCCGGGGAGAAAAAAACATTCCTACATTGGATAACAGTATCGATCACGTGTTTTATCAAAAAAAGGTCACTCCGTATTTGCCTGCCATTCAAGCCATTGAAAATGCGGATATTCTAATTTACGGGATTGGTTCGCTATATACATCGATCATGCCCAATTTGATCATAAAAGAGATTTCAGAGGCAATTCAAAGAACGACATGTCCGCATATTTATTTCTGTAATGCGATGTCACAGCCTGGAGAAACGGATAACTACAGCATGGAAGATCACATCCGTGCTATTGAAAAACATGCGTTTAAAAATCCGGTGGATCTTGTCGTGGTTGATCAAAGTTATATCCCACAATCCATTCTGGATAAGTATGCTCATATGAACTCATATCCGATTCAGGTGCAGGAAAAGGAGCATTCGTATCAGATTTTAAAACGAAACATGATTTATTTTGATGAAAAGGGACATATTCGTCATGATCCCAAAGCCGTTCGGGAAGTCGTAGAAGAAATTTTAAAGGCTCTTTAGAATACAATTAAAAATCTCATGGTATAATAACTAGCGCAAAAAAGGAGGTTTGGCATGTCATTTACAAGCGAGGTAAAAAAACAGATCTGTGATGATGTACTGGATACAAGTGCTGCCAAAGCACAGCTTTGTGCTCTGTTACAAATGCGGGCCTCTTTGCATATGAACTGGCAGGGGATGTACTTATCGTTTCAAACCGAAAATGCGACGATTGCCAAGCATGTCTTTCAAAGAATGAAAGAGTTGTATCATGTGGATCCTCGTCTTTCTGTTCTGCGAAAAATGCAGTTAAAAAAGAACAATGTCTATCGTATTCAAGTCTATGACAAGGCGCAGACAATTCTCTCGGATCTAAAGATTTTGACGGAAAGTGGCCTGCATTTTGCACCACCGATCCAATATACACGTTCAGAGAAAAACGCTCGTGCCTATCTTCAGGGATGTTTTTTAGCCGGTGGCAGCATCAATGATCCTAAAACGACAAATTATCATTGTGAGATCAGTACACATGAAGAACAGATGGCCCAAAGCATACAAAAGATGATGCAGCGATTTTATTTGCCTGCTAAGACTATACGCCGAAAGAATGCGTATATCGTCTATCTAAAAGCCGGTGACAAGATTGCCGATTTTTTAAAGCTCTGTAACGCATCCCAGGCTTTGTTTGACTTTGAGGATTCACGAATTCAGCGTGATTTCTACAACAATTTAAAGCGTTTGGATAATTGCGAGCTGGCTAATGAAATGAAGGCGTTAAAAGCAGGAAAAAAACAGTTGGATTATATATATGCATTGGAACAAAATGAGAATAAGGTTGAGATTTCTTCCAAGATACGGCATGTGATGGAAATACGGAAGAAATTCCCGGAAGCCAGTATGAATGAGCTGTGTGAACAATGTTATCTGGCGTATGGCGAGATCATTTCCAAATCGGGGATGAAGCATCGACTGGGGAAAATCAAAGAAATGGCAAAGCCGTTTTTGGAGGATGCAGATGCGTAAACTAGGATGGATTATGATGTGTCTGTTGGTATTGACGGGTTGTTCTGGTCCCTTGCTGCAAAGACAGACATTTACGGTTGAATTAGGACAGGATATTTATGCTAATGCGGCCTTATATATTAAGGATGCACAAAATTATCCAACGGATGACTGGGAAGTGGAGGCCAAAAGCTCCGGTGTTGTGAAGACACAAAATCGTTTTACTTCCGAGAATATGGATTATCTGGTGGTTGGGGTGTATGATTTTGTGATCCATGCGGGAAATCGGGATATCGATTTTTCCATTTCCGTAAAAGATACGCAACCGCCAACGATATTATCCTGTCCGACAGAGATCGATATTTCGGCAGGACAAAGCATAGATTGGTCGGCTTTTATCAAAGCCAGTGATTTAAGTGGAGTTTCATTTTCAACGACATCGGATTTTAATGCTTCAGTTGCCGGATCGCAGGATGTATCAGTACGCGTATCCGATCGTTTTGGCAATTCGGTAACACGAGAAGTCCATGTCAATGTAACATAAGGAGATAGAGATGGATTTAGAAATGTTTTTAGGATTGGGAATTCCTTTTTTGGGAACGATGTTGGGAGCAGCGGTCGTTTTCTTCTTAAAAAAAGGTGTGCCGCCACTGGTTGAAAAATTTATGCTTGGCTTTGCGGCCGGTGTTATGATCGCAGCCAGTGTCTTCAGCTTATTATTGCCGGCGATGGAAGAAGTCGAACGTTTACATCAAAACAGCTGGCTGGTGACATCTGTTGGCTTTTTGTTGGGAATCTTCTTTTTATTGGTGTTAGATGAAGTGATACCACATATGCATGTAGATTCGGATCAGGAAGAAGGAATCCATACTTCCTGGAAGAAAACTACAAAGCTATTCTTTGCGATGACATTGCATAATATTCCCGAAGGGATGTCATTAGGCATCGTTTTTGCCGGATTATACAGTGCCAATACGGCCTTGACCATTGAAGGGGCTTTGGCGCTTTCTATGGGAATTGCCATTCAAAACTTTCCGGAAGGAGCCGTTATATCTTTGCCGTTACATTCACAGGGAATGTCCAGGATGAAATCATTTCTTTTAGGAACCGCTTCGGGCATCGTAGAACCGATTGGTGCGTTTTTGACGATCTTGTTTTCGGCGGTCTTGCAGCCGGTTTTGCCCTGGTTGTTAGCGTTTGCGGCCGGAGCTATGGTCTATGTCTGTGTAGAGGAGCTGATTCCGCAATCCCAGCACGGGCAGCATTCGAATATTGCCACGATTGCCTTTGCGATTGGTTTTGCCTGTATGATGATCCTGGATACGGCTTTGGGGTAGAATATGAAACTGACAAAAGCCGATCGTATCTTGATCGTGATCTTGATGTTGATATCCCTTTCAAGCCTTTTCTTTTTATTGGGACATACGACACAAGCCAACAGGGCGGATGTGTATGTCAAGGAAGAAAAGGTTTTATCAATCGACTTAAATCAGGATGGACAATATAGCGTAGAGGGAACCAATGGCAAAGTCAACATCGAAGTAAAAGACCATGCGGTACGTGTAACACAGGAAAACAGTCCGCATCATCTTTGTTCTAAACAAGGCTTTGTTTCGGATTCAAATGTGCCGATCGTATGCCTGCCCAATGAGACAGTCATTCAAATCGAAGGTGACACAAAGGAAGACACGGTGATACAATGAAAACAGAAAAAATTGTAGAGTTATCCTTTTTGTGTGCTATTGGGATTGTTTTACAGATACTGGAAAGCTTTCTGCCTACCTCCTGGATCATTCCCGGATTCAAGATCGGGTTTGCCAATATCACGGCTTTGTTTGTATTAAAGATGTACGGTATCCAATCAATGTGGTTAGTCAGTGCCATGCGGGTTTTTCTGGCAAGTCTTTTACAGGGAACTTTGTTTTCGGTTTCTTTCTGGCTGTCGGCAAGCGGCGCTTTTCTGGCATTATGCGCTATGAGCATTGGCTATAAAACCGGTTGGTTTTCCATTTTAGGAATCAGTGTTCTAGGTGCGGCCTTTCACAGCATTGGCCAGGTTTTGATGGTGACATGGATCTATCAACAGTTTTTTATGCAGTTGTTTTTGCCGGTTTTACTGGCATTGTCTATTGTAAGCGGCTTATGCATCGGCGCTTTGAGCCAGCTTATGATGAATCGATGGAAAGGAAGAAAAAGTATATGATGTTTGTTTATAAACCACAAGGTGTATGTTCTCGTGAATATCATTTTGAGATTCAAGATGGCGTAATCCAGTCTTTTGAAGCTATTGGCGGATGCAATGGCAATTTGAAAGGAATCGGACGTCTGTTAAAGGGAAGAGATGTAAAGGAAGTCATGGAGGATCTGGAAGGAGTAACTTGTGGCATAAAGAGCACATCATGTCCGGATCAGATTTCTAAAGCTTTGCAGGCGTATGTAAAAGAAAATGGCTGATTATTTTTTAGGGGCTTTAAAAGCGCTGGAAAGACGCTCTAAAGATAATGTACTGATCTTTTCAGACGTCTTGACAGAGCGTTTGGATGCTTTGGTAGAATCAATGATCTATCAAAAGATTTCCGATAACGATTATTTAAAGACATTGGAGCTGTACTATAAAAAATACCAACGGTTTGAAAACCATAAAGGCATGTACTTTTGTATCCTTCGCATGCAGCAGATCATGCAGTTAAAAAATGAACGAAAAAGACAAGAGAACTGGCGTTATCTGGAGTTTACATCGGATGGGGATAGCGAGGTACAAGAATTTTTAAAAGCTCATAAATCGTATTATCAAAATGTGGTATATGAATATACGCGGGTATTTTTATTGATTTTACTGACTGTTACAATTGCCATTTTAGTTCTCAGTGTTCTGGTCTTTCAAGTTCCGTTTTTGATCGGGTGGCTGGTATCTATCGCCTTTTATGGAGGTGTATGGTTTTTTGGTAAACAAAAAGGAATCGGCTTCCTGATGGAGAAACAGATTCAAAAACTGTATCCTGATTTAGATACGCTCTGTCAAAGATTGGATCGTTGTGTCATGAAGAAACAAAAGAAGCGAAAGAAAATTTTCTAAAAGACTTGTTAACATCTTCACAAAGCATAAAAAAATGCTAAAATACTTGTAGGAGTGATTAGACATGGCGACTAAAAAAGTACCAAAAGCGACCTTGCAGAGATATCCGTTATATTTAAAAGCACTGCGCCGTCTAAAAAAGAATGGCGTACAAAGAATCATGTCCAAAGAATTATCAACGTTTGTAGATATCGAATCCACAACGATTCGTAGAGATTTTTCCTTTTTAGGGAATTTGGGGAAACAAGGATATGGTTATGATGTAGATCGACTGATAGAGATTTTTAATGCGGAGCTTGGAGTCGATTTTGATGAAAAGATCATTTTGGTGGGAGCCGGTAACTTAGGGCGGGCCTTGATGAATTATAATAAATGGGATCATGTGGTTGGAGAAATTGCCTGCGCCTTTGATATGGATGAAACCAAAGCCGGAATCCAGTTTGGTGTACAGATTTATCCAATGACACAATTAGAAGAAAAAATTCCGGAAGGCTGTCATATTGCCATTTTGACGATTTCCCATATGATACAGGAAACGGTAGATCGTTTGGTGGCTTGTGGCATTACCGGACTTGTGGATTTTACCCATGAACATTTTCTGGTGCCAAAAGGGGTTGCCGTGAAAGTTGTGGATGTGGTATCATCAATTCAAGAGTTGGTTTTTATCACCAATTCCATGGATACAAAGGCTAAGAAACAGTAGTTGCCATAAGTGATGCGTCAAAAGAGAGTTCTGTATGGTGAAAAAGAACCGATAGCTTATAAGCACAAACAACTGTGGAGCCGGGCTGGAGAAATAGCAGTAGTCAGCCTCGTTGGAGTGCGTTAATCTCAAGAGGGCTTTTTTGAAACAGGATGGTACCGCGGTTATATATCGTTCCTAACGGGACGATTTTTTTATTTTACAGGAGGAGAAAAGATGTTAGTCAAAAAGTTAAAAGAAGATTTTCAGAGTTTTGATGGACAAGATATCACATTGCAGGGATGGGTTAGAACCAATCGAAATTCGAAAGCTTTAGGATTTATCGAACTGAATGATGGTTCCTGCTTTGGCAATGTACAAGTTGTCTATTATCAGGAAAGTACAAAAAATTATGAAGCGATCAGTAAGATCACATTAGGCTCTGCGATTGAAGTTAAAGGAAAGCTGGTGTGTACACCGGATTCCAAACAACCTTTTGAAATCCAGGCTGAATCGATCGAAGTGCTTGGCTTAAGTGATCATGACTATCCTCTGCAGAAGAAGCGCCACAGCTTTGAGTATATGCGTGAGATTCCTCATGTACGTCCTCGTGCCAATACCTATTATGCGATTTTCCGCTTGCGCAGTGTTTTGTCCATGGCCATTCATACATTCTTTCAGGATAGAGGATTTGTCTATGTGCATACACCAATCATTACCGGTAACGATGCCGAAGGTGCCGGCGAATGTTTTACGGTCACAACTAGAGAAGATAATAAGTACGAGGAAGACTTCTTTGGTAAACATGCACAGTTGACCGTTTCCGGACAGCTTCACGTCGAACCATTTGCCTTGACGTATCGTAACGTTTATACCTTTGGGCCTACATTCCGGGCGGAAAACTCAAATACAACACGACATGCCAGTGAATTCTGGATGATCGAACCGGAACTTGCTTTTGCGGATCTAAGCGATAATATGGACTGCATTGAAGAAATGATCAAGTATTGTATCAATTATTGTCTGGAGCATGCACCGGAAGAAATGGCTTTTTTTGAAAAGATGATCGACAAAGATTGTATCAAACGAATCAAAGCTGTTGCCGCTTCCCACTTTAAACGTATGACTTATACCGAAGCCATTGAACATTTGGAAAAGGCCAAAGACCAGTTTGAAAATAAAAACATATACTGGGGTATGGATCTGCAAAGTGAACATGAACGCTATATCTGCGAAAAGGTTGTCAACGGACCGGTCTTCCTGATTGATTATCCAAAAGATATCAAAGCCTTCTATATGCGTGTCAACGAGGATCAAAAGACTGTGGCTGCCTGTGATTTACTGGTGCCGTATGTTGGAGAACTGGTTGGCGGCTCACAACGTGAAGAACGATATGATGTATTGGTAGAGAAATTAAAAGAATTAAATATCTCACAGGAACCTCTACAATGGTATTTGGATCTTCGTCGTTTCGGCGGCTGCAAACACAGTGGATTTGGATTAGGATTTGATCGTATGTTGATGTATTTAAGCGGTATCCAAAACATCCGTGATGTAGAACCATATCCACGTACACCACGAAATCTTATTTTCTAAAGAGTCGAAAGACTCTTTTATTTTGCGAATCAAGAAATTCGTACAAATAGTTTATGAATCTAAATAATTTAATAACCTTTCTATTTTCGGTTTACTATTGTATAATAAGAATATCGATGGAAGGAATAGATTATGAAGAAACAACCGCGGACATATAAGATTCGATATAAAAGAGTCTTTTTTGCCGCGGCTATTTTGTTTACCGGTATCTCGTTTCTCTATTTATTGTTTCACCCTGTCCTGTTAAAAGCCTCCACTATAGAGGTGGAAATCAATTCTGAGTTTAAACCGGAAGATCAGATTTTATTTGTACTCGGCGATGATAAAGAAGTAAAAATAGATGGAGAGGTCGATACATCGAAGTTAGGTGAATATACGCTTAACTACAAGTTTCATCAATATCAAAAGGAAGTAAAGATCAAGGTACAAGACACCAAAGCTCCTTCTATAACAACCAAAAATCTGAAAACAGATATGATACAGGACATTGAGCCAGCTTCCTTTATTGAAAAATGTGAGGATGCAACAGAAGTTACCTATCATTTTGCGAATCAAGAAGATTTTTCCAAACCGGGGCGGTATGAAGTTCAAATTATTGCCACAGATCAAGGAAAAAATGAAACAAAAACAAGCGCTATCTTAGAGCGCTGTGAAGACAAACAAGGTCCGACGATTGAACATTCGGATAAAAGGATCGAATTTAAACAAGGGCTGCTTCCTGATTTTTTGGAAGATGTATCCATCAAAGATGATTTTGATGAAAATCCTTCATTAGATACGGATACTTCACAAGTTAATTTTGATCAGCCGGGTGATTATACCCTCATTTATATCGGTAGGGATCGTTCCGGTAATGAAACACAGAAAACAAGAAGTTTGACAATCTTAAAAAATGAGGAATTAAACCAAAAAATCGTTTATTTAACTTTTGATGACGGACCAAGTAAAAATACAGAGCGAATTTTAAAGATTCTTGATCAGTACGATGTCAAGGCTACATTCTTTGTGACGGGGAATCAACCTTCTTATAACGATTGGCTAAAAGTGGCTCATGAAAAAGGACATACGATTGGCTTGCATACCTTTACACATGATTTTGCCAGCGTTTATTCTTCAACCGATGCTTACTATGACGATTTGCGAAAGATACAAGATATGGTCAAGGACATAACAAGTGAAGAAGTCAAATTAGTCCGGTTTCCCGGTGGATCCTCCAATACAATTTCTAAACAATATTCGCCCAAGATCATGACGATCTTGACAAAGTCCCTTCAGGATAAAGGTTATCAGTACTTTGACTGGAATTGTGATTCAGGGGATGCCAGTGGAAATAATATTCCGGCAGATACTTTGATTCAGAATGCAACAGCCTGTCAAAGTCAATATATCAATATTTTGATGCATGATACAGCAGCTAAAGATACGACTGTAGAGGCATTACCTAAAATCATTGAACATTACAAATCAGAAGGCTATGTGTTTAAGGCAATAGAGATAGATTCTTTTGCCCCACATCATGGAGTCAATAACTAGGGCGCTCTTTGCGCTCTTTTCATTTTTTGATATACTTAGGGCATGACAAAAAGAAAACTGCATTCACGATTTAAACACCCTAGAATGATCATTGCGATTGTCGTAGTGATCTCTTTGATCAGTGCTGCTCTTTTTCTATATATGAGTCGTCCTACGGATATTGATCGTTTACAGATGACGGTGTTAGAAAAAATGGATTCCGATGTTATTGAAGACAATGTGAAAAAAGGGTTTACAGAAACATTTGAAATCCAGGATTATGGCATTTATGGTCAGACTCTATCCTTCTATCAGGGAAAATATGGACAAAAAAAGACAGATTCATTGATTGGAACCATGGTCGTTTTACGGAATGTGGAAACCAAAAAGGAACTGGGCTTTGCGATCGGAGAAAGTATTGATTCAGGTATTCAGCTAGGTACTTTGGATCCGGGATTATATGAAATCTATATTTATGAAAACTATGAGAAGAAAAGAGTCTATTTTGAAGATTCTTTTGATAGTGAAACATTTAGTACGATGCGAAATGATAAGCATGTAAAGGATATCACATTACATGCTTCCAAAGAGTATTTATCAGACTTTGGTATTTCTTATAAACTGAATTACGCTTTTTTGGAAGTCAATGAGAATATACCGCAAGTTAAGGTTGCGGATGTGGTTTTAGATCCAGGTGGAAATATTTATAACGAGTTTAGTATGCAGAATGAACCGGGTATCATTACCGATTGGATCAATGAGCCGCAGGAAACATCCAGTTTTGCCGTACTTGTCCAAAAGGAATTGGAATCTAGAGGATTAAAAGTCTTATTGACCAGAGAAGCTGATGATTTTGACAGCTATTATGGTTCCTCTTCGCGTGTAGGTGTGGGATATAAGGCTAAGGCCAAGGCTTTTATCAGTTTTGAAGTGTATGAAGATGATGAACTGCAGTATCCTTATATTTTGACATCGAATTATACGAAAGGACTTTTAGCCAATGAAATTGCATATGCTTTTCGATCACAAGATCTAAAGATGGCATCCATTACCAGCAACAGCGTACAAAACAGTGCGGTCGTAATCGATCCCGGACAGAGTGAGGAAGGACAGGATCGTGTGTATGATGTATATCCACAGTTAAGAGAAACCGGTGGAAAACAGACTTTTACCGGTGTGTTGGAGAATTCATCGGCCAATCAAAGCTATAAAGATGTGTTTGGAATGGAGAGCATTGTTTTCATGCTGGCAAATGGAAGCAATGAAGAAAGTGTTCAGTATTATCAGAAAAATAAAGAGCAGATGGCAAAGACAATTGCCGATGCGATATGCGATTATTATGGAATAGGTGAGAACAGTGAAACTGCAAGTCAGTAATATAAAAAAGAGCTATGGTGCGCAGGATGTTTTAGAAAAAGCTTCTTTAAGCATCCGAGATAAAGAAAAAATCGCATTGGTTGGGAAAAATGGATGCGGTAAAACAACCTTGTTGAAAATAATTTGTGATAAAGAACAACCTGACCAGGGAAGTCGTGTTGTCCAAAATGGAGTGCGTATTGGATATTTGGCACAGATTACTTTTTCGAACACCGAACATACGGTGTACCAGGAATTAAGTGATGCCTTTGCCAGAGTAAAAGAATTGGAAACGAAGCTTCATGAGCAGGCGAGTATCTTGGAAACCGATGCCAGCGAAAAACAGATGGAGCGCTATGCTCGCTTACAAAGTGAGTTTGAGGCATTGAATGGATATCAATATGAAGTGGAATTAAAAAACGTATTTTTCCATTTTGGCTTTGAAGAAGACGATCTGTATAAAACATTAGACGAATTCAGTTCCGGACAAAGAACACGAATTGCGTTAGTTAAGTTGTTGTTGTCAAAGCCGGATGTGCTTTTGCTGGATGAGCCAACCAACCATCTAGATATTGAAAGTATCGAATGGCTGGAAAATTATGTCCGACATTATCCAAGTGCGATCGTTCTGGTCAGTCATGATCGAATGTTTCTAGACCATGTGATCGATGAAATTATTGAGATCGAATACGGTGTGACAACACGTTATGTGGGGAATTATTCACATTATGTGAAAGCCAAAGAAGAATTTATCAAAAAGAATCATGAGGCGTTTTTGCGTCAGCAGGCACAAATTCAACGTCTGGAAGAATTGATCGAAAAATTTCGTTATAAGAAAAATAAGGCAGCCTTTGCCCAAAGTAAAATTAAATATCTGGAAAGAATGGATCGCATACAAGATCGAAAAGCGGATACATCATCCATGCATGCGACATTTCAATGTGCCAGAAAAGGTGGAAAACAGGTGCTGGAGGTTGAAAATCTAAAAATCGGGTATGATAAACCTCTATCGACTGTTAGCTTCTCATTGATCAAAGGACAAAGAATGGCTGTTGTAGGACCTAATGGAATAGGAAAGAGTACTTTGATCAAGACATTGATGCATAAAGTACCGGCGTTATCCGGACAGTTTCATTTTGGACATCAAATTGATGTTGGTTATTTTGATCAGGACAGTGCTCATCGAAAATCGAATAAGACGGTTATCGATACTTTATGGGATGTATCTCCGGATTTGACACAGACACAGATTCGCAATACCCTGGCCAGTTTTCTATTTACACAGGAAGAGGTCTTTAAAGAGATCAATACGCTTTCCGGAGGAGAAAAAGTGCGTCTTGCTTTAGCAGAACTGATGTTGATGGAAGACAATTTGCTTTTGCTGGATGAGCCAACCAACCATTTAGATATCCCTACAAAAGAGGCTTTGGAAAAGGCTTTGGAAAAATATGATGGAACGATTTTATTTGTTTCGCATGATCGTATGTTTTTATCTAAAATGGCCAATCGAGTGCTAGAAATGGGACAAGACAGCAAAGTATATGATTGTACTTATGCTGAGTATATCGAGAAAAAAGAAGCGGGAACTTTGTTGGAAGCACAGCCGCAGATAGAAAAATCGAATGTGTCTGTACAGTCATTTAAAGATCGAAAAGCTTTGAAAAATCGAGTGGATCGGCTGGAGCAGCTCCTTGAAGCGGCACAGGAAGATTTAGAGGCTCTTCGAGAATTACGATATGAACCAGAGTACTATCAAGACTATCAGAAAATGGAAGAGTTGGATCAGCAAATTGATGATAAGCATAATGAAATAGCACACTATACACAAGAATGGGAAGAAAAGATGGAATTGTTGGAGTCTATGTCCTAAAGAATAAGCCCTTATGGTTTGGAGAACACAGGGCTTATTTTTTAGTATTTAATGAATAAAATATACTTTCAAGCTTATATTTCAACCATTGTTCAGGCGATTACTGAACATTTCATTAAGTGATTACAAAAAGGCAACTTGTTAAATAACTGCCTTTAAAAAAATGGTAGAAATGGATTTCAATGCTAGAAAATACACAAATTAATTGAGACAATTAATTAAGGTTTAATCTTTTTAAAATTTTAGGCTGTAATTCTTTTTTGACATGAAGAATAGAAAAGGCTTGTTGGATATCCGAAATCGTACCACTTTCAAGTAGAAATGTGATATTTTGAACAAGGGTTTCATAAGCTCCCTGTTTTCTACCTTCTTTTCGACCTTGTTTATGGCCTTTTTGAATCCCTTTCGCTATTCCTTCTTCACGACCTTTTTTTAATCCATAATCCTTCCAAGCCAGAAAAGCACCCTGACCAAACGTACACATTTCTTCAACCTCCTTTCTTTCCTCTTTCGTCAACAGTATATCATACTTATTTTCTAGGATTAATAGAATTTGTTCGAATTCTCTATCCGATAAAAACAACAATGACAATAGTTCCATAATGTCTTTGGGGCCTTCCAGTATTTCCTCAATGGATTTGTCTTTCTTGGATTGGATACCGGGATATAAAATCTGGATCTTGGATATCCCATAGACTTCTGGATCAAATCGAAAGTTTCCTGTTCTAAGTTTCTCTTCTGTTGTGTATTCCAGCCAACAGTTATCCTTTTTTCCGGCATGGCGCAAACAAATCCACAAGGAGCGAACATCCAGGATATCATCGTAAGAATCATCCTGAAATCCCAGGGAATGATTTTGTTGACCGGCAATGAGTCGAGATCCATAATAAAGACCTCGACGGGGAAGATGATACTTATAGGATTCCTCTCCCTGTGCTTCAATATGGATCAAAATGGATCGATCCGGATGTAAGGGATGTTGAAGGACATACAACAGATCATAGATGATTCTGGCCCCAGGCATACGAAAATCTTCCGGATTCAAGGTAATGATCTTGGAATGGGAAGAGCTTGGCTGAATCAGAGGAACTATTTCGTGCAGGGACAGATGCTTACATTCGTCCAGACACTGTTGAAGAAGAGCAGCCTGAACCGACTTAAAAGAGAGAATGATTTTTGACTGGGTATCAAAATAATGCTTTTCCATTTCAAGCACGGTTCCCAGTTCATTTAATTGTGATATACAAAAATACCTCCTGCTTATATATACGTAAACAAGAATCAAAACTATGAATTTTTTAGAAAACTTTTTAAAAAATGATAAAAATCATGAAGTGAATGTAGCCAGAATACATGCGGTGACAGTTTACTTTTCTTGATGTATATTCTATAATTTAGACGTTGAAAAAAAGGAGATCTAGTATGAAAATTTCATCATTACAAAAGGCAAGATATGAATATTCGCCAAAACTTCCTGGAATGTTAAGACATGGAATTTCTGCCATCTGTGTCAAGGAAGGTGAAGAAACACAAAGCGTTGCCGATCAGGAAACGATTAAAGCATTGTTCCCAAATACTTATGGGAAAAAAGAAATCACTTTTGAAAAAGGTGAAAATACATCGGAAGCTAAAAAACAGGTTGTCGGTGTTATCCTTTCCGGTGGTCAGGCTCCAGGTGGACACAATGTCATTTGTGGCTTGTATGACGCTTTAAAGGCAACAAATCCGGAAAATGAATTATATGGATTTAAGAATGGTCCCAGCGGGTTGATCGAAGATGATTATTTGATCTTTGATGATGAATATATTGATGAATACAGAAATACCGGAGGATTTGATATCATCGGTTCCGGACGTACAAAACTGGAAACACAGGAACAGTTTGCCGTAGCTGCTAAGGTCTGCAAAAAACATGGTATTACAGCTATCGTAATCATCGGTGGAGATGACTCTAACACCAATGCAGCTGTATTAGCGGAATATTTTGCAGCTAATAACACTGGTGTACAGGTTATCGGTTGTCCAAAAACGATTGACGGTGACTTGAAAAATGAAGATATCGAATGTTCTTTTGGTTTTGATACGGCCACTAAGACATATAGCGAACTGATTGGAAATATCGAACGTGATGCCAATTCCGCTAAGAAATATTGGCACTTCATTAAAGTTATGGGACGCTCTGCTTCTCATGTTGCTTTGGAATGTGCTCTGGAAACACAGCCAAATATCTGTTTGGTATCTGAAGAAGTTTCTGCCAAGAAAATGTCTTTATCACAGATTGCCGATTACATTGCCGATTCAGTAGAAAAACGTGCTGCCAAAGGTATGAACTTTGGTGTTGCCATTATTCCGGAAGGTGTAGTAGAATTTGTACCTGAATTCTCTAAATTGATTGCGGAAATTAACGAATTGTTAGCCGGAAGCAAAGCTGATGAATTTAATGCTTTACCTGCATGGAAAGATAAATATGCTTTCATCGAAAATGGTTTGACAAAAGAATCGATGGATGTATTTGCGATTTTACCGGAAAGTATTCAGCAGCAGTTATTCTTAGAACGTGACCCTCATGGAAACGTACAGGTTTCTTTGATTGAATCTGAAAAATTGTTCTCTGCTCTGGTTGCCGATAAACTGGCACAAAGAAAAGAAGCCGGAACTTACACAGGTAAATTTAGTGCCTTACATCATTTCTTCGGATATGAAGGACGTTGTGCATTCCCATCTAACTTTGATGCGGACTATTGTTATTCATTAGGATACAATGCCTTTATGTTAATTCAGTATGGTTACACTGGATACTTATCTAAGATTTCCAACTTGTCAAAACCAGCTAATGAATGGGTTGCCGGAGGTATGCCGATCACTAAGATGATGAACATCGAAAGACGTCATGGAGAAGACAAACCAGTTATCAAAAAAGCGTTAGTTGAATTGGAAGGAAAACCATTTAAATATTTTGAAGCACATCGTGAAGAATGGGCTGAAAACACATGTTATGTATATCCAGGTGCTATCCAGTATTATGGACCGGCTGATGTATGTGACATCACTACAAAAACTTTGGCTTTAGAACAAGGTGAATAAGCTTACATTTTTAGATGAAAAACATCAGAAATATGAAATCATAGATCATTGGCTCTGGCTGATGATCTTTTATTATGCAATGGCAAATGAGCCTATAAGTTATCTGCACCTAACGAAAAGATAAAAAAATTTTTAATAGTTTTTTGATTTTTTTTTGCGTATCTAATAGTGAGGCTATTGATACAGTAGAGTGAAATTAAAATAAATATGCCTTCTTTTACAACATTGTATCAATAGTCGAATAAGGAGGTAATTTATGGTGTCAAAATTAGTGTTAAAGCATGATGTGGCTTTTAAGACGGTCTTTGGATCGGATGATGAAAAAAAATCAGATTGTTTTATGTTCATTGTTGTATGCATTGTTGGGTAAGAAGGTGAAGTTTGTTCAAATCACGGATAATAGATTCATAGATAATAGTAAATCGTGTGTGAACCTTGTTGCTCAACTGCAGAGCGGTCGAAAAGTTATTGTTGAGTTGGAGATCGTCAATCCACGAGAGGATATCATGTATGAGATGATGCTTGATCTATATGCGATTTATGGCAATCAGGAGCTTAAAGGGGATGAACTCGATCTGGGCTTGAAGAGTTCATATAAGATTGGGATTGCGGATTTTGTAGTGGATCCTGACTTTGAGGGGTTGTTGACAGAATTTGACTTACGAAATAAAAAAGGACAGCCGCTTGGCAGAGATTTAG
>OCTX012121095.1_pt1 | contig 23967 bp, 15 predicted proteins | sample 1539691 | NCBI WGS metagenome assembly OCTX01 (sample SAMN02144231, study PRJEB22623) | gut metagenome | biome: sheep rumen | host: Ovis aries | place: New Zealand
TATTAATTATATTACCTTGTTTTAATTTTGCTTTAATATTTAGAAACATTAAGATATTTTTAACCTTCTTCTTTAATGTATCTTCTATTTCTAGTTTTTCCTTTATTATTTGCATAACTAATCAACTCCTCTCAAAGCATATAAAAAAGGTTAACTGAAATTAACCTTTCATATATTTAAAGTCGATTAGTTCGACTAATTTCTCTATGGTGGAGCTGAGGAGAATTGAACTCCTGTCCGAAAATAGAGCTACATAAACCTCTACAAGCTTAGTTAACTAATTATATTCATATACTATCCAAGTAGTTAACGACCAAGAAAATATACTAATCTAAAAATTCTTTCTATTCCCTAGATAAAGAATAGATATAACCTATAAAAATGAACCTCTAAATAATTCCTAGGTAAGAACTAAAAAGAAGCGCTGGCTCGTATTATTAAAGAGCGTAAGCAACTGCTTGACGTCTACCAAGACCACCAAACAAATTAGCTACAGCATTTTTTAATTTATTTGCATTTATTTTTTTGTGCCCGTGACGTGGACATTCGACTTGCCATCTATGCTCTACTATTCCCGTCGAAACCAAATCAGCCCCATATAAATTGTCTGTTTCATTATAACATAAATTTAAAGAAAAAGATAGTCATTGTTATTTTTATAAGCATTAAATCAAATTTAATGATTTGGCAAAACTAAAAAGAGAAGAAAATCACTTAAAATTCTTTAAATTTTTAAGCGTTTCTCTCCTAATATCTCTTTCTTTAATTGTTTCTCGCTTATCAATATTTTTTTTACCACGACAAACACCTAATAAAATTTTAAATTTATTATTTTTAAAATAACCCTTTAATGGAATTAAAGTTAATCCACTAATTTCTACCATTTTAGATATTCTTTGAATCTGCTTTTTATGAAGAAGTAATTTTCTACTACGAGTAGTATCATGATTAAATATATTCCCCTCTTTATATTCTCCAATATACATATTTAAAAGAAATATTTCCCCATCTTTAACAATACCATAACAATCTTTTATATTACAATTTCCATTACGAATAGCTTTAATCTCCGTTCCCAAAAGAACAATTCCCGCCTCAAACTCTTCTTCCACAAAATAATCAAATTTAGCTTTTCGATTTAATATTTCCACGTTTATCACTCCCAAGTTAATCCCCAAGTAAGATTTGGATATCTTTCACTAACAATATTTTTATATTTTTCATAAAGAACAAGATGATTATTCAATTGTGCATCAGTTAATTGTGGAAAAGGTATGACTTTAAAATTGTGATTTACTGATCCACGCTTATTAGTAACTGTATAAATTAACTCTGCTTTTGGTTCAACAACAGAATTAACTATATTATCTTGGATATCAATATTTTTCCTTAAAGTAACTTCAAAAGCAAGTCCTGTATAGTTATCAACATCATTTTGATCACTAATAAAGTTTCCAAGGGAATAAACAACAAATGTTTTCCCTTCATTAATATATTCTGCAGTTTGAATGACATGTGGATGTGCACCAATAATCAAATCAACTCCCAAGCCAGATAAATAATTGGCAATTTCTTCTTGTTTATAATCTACTTTAAAAGAATACTCCGTACCCCAATGCATAGCAACAATAACAAAATCAACATTATCCCTTACTTTTGAAATATCAGATGCAGCTTTTTCAGGCGTATATTCATTATTCAAATAGCTTTTTCCTACAGGAGTTGTTAAACCATTATTCCAAATTGTATAAGAAATAAAGGCATATTTTATATTATTTACTTCATAAACCCTAGTAACCGATGCCTCTCGTTCTTCCTCACTCGTCCATTGTCCAGATGCCGCAACTGTTTCATGGCTTTTCCAATATTCAACAGACTTAATAACCCCAATTTCTCCCTTATCCATTGTATGATTAGTCGCTAAAGAAACCATATTAAACCCCGCATCTATAAAAGCATCTCCTACTTCTTGAGGTGAATTAAACATTGGATAACTAGAATACCCTAAACTAGCACCTCCTAAAATAGTTTCCTGATTATAATAAGCAAGATCATATTTAGAAGAAATAGGTTTAATTGTCTCTAGCATGGGTTTAAAATCATATGAACCATCACTTTGCTTTGCATCATTATACACCCCCCAATGTATCAAAGCATCCCCAACCATAAAAATCTTAGCACTATACTCTTTAGGTTCCTTCTTTTCCTTTTTTATGACTTGCTTTTTTTCAACAGATTTCTTACTTATAAAAGAATTTTTAAAACAAAATAAAGAAACACTACCTATTAAAATTAATAATAAGCAAAAAAGTACCCGCATCTTTTTTCTTAATTTAATTCTTTTCCTTGCCATACTACTACACCTACTAAACTACCTTTCTTAACACCTCAAAATCAATCGTTTTTTCCTCTTTAGATGCCCGAACAACACGAACCACTACTTTTTCACCTATAGAATATTTTACATGACTTTTTTCTCCTGTCAATGTCATACAATCTTCATCGAAATGAAAGAAATCCTTCATATCTTTTATTGGAACAAGACCTTCTATTAAATTTGGAAGTTCTACAAACATACCAAAACTTGTTATTGAAGAAATCATTCCTTCATATTCTTCACCTATATGCTTTTCCATATACTCTGCCATTTTCATATCATCTACTTCTCGTTCACAATCAACAGAATTTCTCTCTTTCTCTGAAGCATGTTCAGCTATATAAACAAGTTTTTCTTCCCACTTATGGATAGTAGCCATATCCATTATACCAGCAAACAAATATGTATGTAAAAGTCTATGAACTGTCGTATCTGGATACCGACGAATTGGCGATGTAAAATGTGTATAGCAACTACTAGCCAAACCATAATGACCTAAGTTTTCTGCTCGATAAACAGCTTTTTGCATACAACGAAGTAGTAGAGAAGATAATATTGGATATTCAGGCTTATCTTTCAACTGATATAATATTTTCTGGATTGTCGTTGGTTTTACATCTTTAATATCTCCATTTACAGAATACCCCAAGCGAGATATAAAGCCTAAAAAATCACGGATTTTCTCTTCTTTTGGATATTCATGGATACGATAAATAAATGGCAAATTCATAAAATAAATATGACTAGCAACGCACTCATTAGCCGCAATCATAAAATCTTCAATTAGTTTCTCACCCTTTCCACGATTTCTTAAAACAACATCATAAGGAACACACTTTTCATCAACTAATATCTTTGCCTCATCTACATCAAAATCAATATATCCACGTTTTTCTTTTGCTTTACGCAAAATAACTGCTAATTCATCCATTAAACGTAATACATCAACGTATTCTTCATATCCCTCAGGAATCTTATTTTCCTCTAATATACTATTCACTTTTTTATAAGTCATTTGAATACGAGATTTAATAACACTAGGAAAAATTTCATAATCTAATTGTTTACCTACACTATCAAACTCCATAACACAAGAAATAGTTAATCGATCAACACCTGGATTTAAGGAACAAATTCCATTAGATAATTCATGAGGAAGCATTGGAATAACTCTATCAACTAAATAAACACTTGTTCCTCTATCCATTGCCTCTTTATCTAAAGGACTGCCTTCTTTTACATAATAACTAACGTCTGCAATATGAACCCCCAACTTATAATGTCCATTACTTAATTTTTCAATTGAAATAGCATCGTCAATATCTTTTGTATCATCACCATCAATAGTAAAAATCATCTGATTTCTTAAATCTCGTCTACCTCTCAACTCACTTTCAAAAACTTCCATTGGCATTTTTGACACTTCTTTTTTTACATCCTCTGGAAAATCAACATTAATATTATATTTGTAAATAATTGATAATATATCAACTCCAGGATCATTAACATGCCCAATAATTTCCACAACTTTACCCTCATATCGAGCGCTATTACCTATTTTTTTACCGAGTTCAACAACTACTTTATGTCCATCAACAGCATTTAAAGACATACCTTTAGGAATTTCTATATTCAATTTTACTTTAGAATCATCTAATTTTACATGTCCAATACCATTCTGATCAAAAGATATCAAGCCAATATAATTCTTTATTCGGCGTTCAATAACCTTTAAAACTCTTCCCTCTATTTTATCCAAATTCATTTTACTGATTATTTCCACTAAAACAATATCGTCATGAATAGCACCATTCATATTATCTATAGAAACAAAAATATCATCATCCATATTATCAACTTCAACAAAACCAAAGCCTTTTTTATTAACTCGCATAACACCTTTGCGCAAATGACTATTTTCAAGTAGCATATACCTATTTTTATTAGAACAATATATAATAACCTCATCTTCTAATTTTTTCAATTCAGAAATTAAAATTTTTGTATTTTCAATAGTAGTAATACCTAACAATGACTGTAATTCGTAGATATCAACAGCTTTATCACAGTTTTTTAAAACATTAATAATGTTATCTCTCAAAAAAATCACCTTCTATTATATCCATTATACTTTATTTTTATCAAGATAACTAGTCTTTTTCCAAAAGAAAAAGGACATACGTCCTAGATAAACATCGATACTAAACAAAGAACAAAGAAAGCTATACCCAAAGCAGCAGTTATTCTAGTGATAACAAGCTCAGAACCTCTTTCCTTCCTATTAGCAAACAGTTCACTCTTTCCTCCAGAAATAATTTGAGCTCCACCATCTGCTTTAGAACTTTGTAATAAAACTATAATAATCAATAATATTGATACAATTAATAATGCTACTTTCATAGAATACCTCCACTAAACATAACAATTATTTTAACATAAAAAATCTACAAAAGCAAATACAAAAACATATTTACCTTAAAAAGTTATTTTAATAATTCCTCTTCAATTCTCATTAATTGATTGTATTTACAAATACGGTCTGTTCTAGACATAGACCCAGTTTTAATTTGTCCTAAATCAAGTCCCACTGCTAAATCTGCAATAGTTGTATCCTCTGTTTCTCCAGATCTATGAGAAATTATAGTTGCATAGTTATTTTTTCTAGCAAGATCAATTGTTTCTAAAGTTTCAGTAATAGTACCAATTTGATTTACTTTCAACAAAATTGCATTTCCAGCATGCATATCAATTCCTTTTTGAAGACACTTCTTATTAGTAACAAATAAGTCATCACCAACCAATTGAATTTTTTCTCCAAGCCTTTCAGTAATTTTAACAAATCCTTCCCAATCATTTTCATCAACAGGATCTTCAATAGAAATAATAGGATAATCTCTAACTAGTTCTTCAAAGTATTGAATCAACTCATCAGTCGTAAGAACTCTTCCTTCTCCAGCCAATTCATACTTTCCATCTTTATAAAATTCTGAAGCTGCAACGTCAATTCCTAAACAAACATCCACACCAGGTTCATATCCAGCTTTTCTAATGGCCTGCATAATAAGTTCAAATCCTTCTCTATTAGATTTCAAATTCGGAGCAAAACCACCTTCGTCACCTACCCCTGTAAAAAGACCTTTTTCATTTAAAACTTTTTTTAAATTATGAAACACTTCAGCACCAATTCGTATTCTTTCATGAATTGTATCACGTCGAGGAATAATCATAAACTCTTGAAAATCAAGCTTATTATCAGCATGTGCACCACCATTAATAACATTCATCATAGGCATAGGTAAAGTTGCTCCATTTCCAATGTAACGATACAAAGGCACTCCAGCCTCAATAGCACTAGCTTTCATCACAGCCATTGAAATTCCTAAAATTGCATTAGCACCATACTTAGATTTAGTTTCTGTTCCATCCGCCTCAATCATGGCATAATCTATAGCCTTTTGGTTAGCAGCATCCATCCCAATTACTAAATCTTTTAAAGGTCCATTAATATTAGCTACAGCTTTTAATGTTCCCTTACCCAAATATCTAGCTGTATCACCATCACGAAGCTCTAGTGCTTCGCGCTCTCCTGTAGATGCTCCACTAGGTACTGCCGCACGCCCTAATACACCATTTTCTAAAATAACATCTACTTCCACAGTAGGATTTCCTCTTGAATCTAATATTTCTCTTCCTATAACATTTTTAATTTTCATACTATTTACCTCCACTATAGTGTTATAAATCATCACAAATAATTATTTATGATTCATAATTAAATGCTTATATCTTAAACCTTTCTCCTCAAAATTTTTAAAAAATTCATAACTAGCTGCTGCTGGAGATAATAAGCAAATTGCATCTCTTTCAGTAACTTCAAATGCTTTATCTACAGCTTCTTCTAAAGTTTCTACTTTAATAACTCGTTCTTCATCTAATAAAGAAGCAAGCTTATGACCAGTTGTTGGCATACAAATAAAATGCTGAATACTTGACTGATTTAAATAATTTACAAACTCTTCATACTTAATATTCCTATCTAACCCACCAAATATTAAAGTATTAACATTTTGGAGAGCTTCACATGCATTAATCGTAGCTTCTGGAATAGTTGCAATAACATCATTATAAAAAATAATATCATGATACTTTCCAACAAATTCCATTCGGTGCTCTAAAGGTTTAAAATTTTTAATAGTTTCAAGTGCTTTTTTTAAATCCAAATGATATATATTAGCAACCAATAAAGCAAATAAAATATTTTTTAAATTGTGATTTCCTTTTAACTTTGTAACAATAGCACTTCTATTTAATAAGCGATTACCATTAATATAAATATCCCCATTATTTTTCATATAAATAGAAGCTTTATCTTTTAAGCTAACAGTAAGTAACTGAGATTTAATCCCCCTAAAATCTTGCTGATTTAAATAATAATTATCTCCATCATATATTCCATAATCATCAACATCTTGAAATCTCATAATATTCATTTTAGAATTATGATAATTTTCTATACTACCCGCATGATCTAAATGATCCAAATATAAATTAGAAATAACCCCAATATGAGGAGAAAAATGTACCGTTTCCAATTGATGCGAAGACATTTCTACAACAACAATAGAATCATCATATTCATCAACTTCATTTAATACTGGAACACCTATATTACCAACTAAAAAAGTTTTTTTATTTTGATCTTTAAAAATACTATAAATTAAAGAAGAAATAGTACTCTTACCTTTAGAACCAGTAATACCAATAACATTTTTACGATTAAATTCCAGTAACAATTCCATTTGAGAAGTAATCTTATCCCTAATTTTCAAAGAAAAATCAGTAATAGCAATCCCAGGAGTTTTAATAATCAAATCAAACTCCTCTAAATCATCTGCTAAATTACTATAATGCTTATAATAGGTATTTTCATCATCTATTTCAACATAATTACTATCTAAAATAGTTAATTTCAAATTTTTATCATATTTTCTTATAAAATTATAAGTAGATTTCCCTTCGCGTCCAAAGCCCAATATAGCAATATTACTATATCTTCTAAACTTTTCTATTATCTTATCGTGCATCTGCTATCGCCTCTTCTAATATTTTCAAATAACTACCTATAACATGATTATCATAATAGATTTTAGATAAATCAATAATAACATCTTCATAATAATTTTCTTTATATAATTTAGATAAATAAGAATCATCATTTTTAATAATTCTATTCATTGCATACTTAACTTCTTCTATAGTACCAATACATTCAAATGATTTCACATTAGCTTCACCAACTAATCTCAAAAAATCTTTTTGCAAGGAATCTTTATCCAACAAATTTTCTCCAAATATAGCAACCACCTCATTTTTAGGCATAAATGCTCTTAACATAATAAATATAAACAAACATTTAGAACAATTACAACACCAAATCCAAGAAGTACTCTTCGAACCAACATTACAACTTCTAAAAACATTATGATATTTTTTTAGTTTAGAAAACAAATAAGCAATTTGTATTTCTTTAATAGGTCGCAAAAAACTAAAATATTGAATATCTATTTTAAAACATTTCTTTGTATATTCATAAAAATCATTCTCAAACTCATAAGTTTTAGAATATTGATGATTAATATTAGTACCAATTACTGTTGGCTCATTTGCACTACCCTCATTAGATAACACAATATATTTTCTGTTTGATAAATATGCAACTAAATAAGAAACAAACGCAACAATTGCACTAAAAGGAGTATGTCCGTTTAAAAATCCTCGATGATTCAACTCTAATAATTCCTTATCGATAACTCTTTTTACAGTATAAGATTCTAACTCTCCAGCACAGTTATAATGAGTATCTTTAGGATTAATCATAAAACATTTATTATCGCAATTCTTTAGCAAATTCAATGTAACTATAGAGTCTTTTCCTCCACCAATAGGAATTAAGTTACCAACTCCATTATATAAAACATCTGGAACACTTCCTTCTTTAGCCTTAATAGTAAATTGAAATAAATCATTTTCAGAAATATCGATTTTATTAATGTAAAAAAATTCTCCTAACCCATTATAAAACAATTTTTTAAACCACTTTTTTTCATACTCATCAATATAGCCTGCTCTTATTTCAATAGTTTTAGGACAAACACTTTTATAATAACTAATAAGCTCAACTAAACCCAACCTAAATATAATAGAATTTAATAAACGTAAATCAACATTATCATTAACAATACTTTTCTTTGAAATTAATAAATATGGGTTAAATTTGCAAAGACTTGGTATTTCAAAATGATAAATTATCCTCATATTTTCTTCTTCATCGACCATTTGATAGTCTTTATAAATTATTTTAGGATACTTTTCTCTTAACATCTCAAATTTTTCTTGCATAATATCCCCTACTTTTTTTCAGATTTCTTACTTTTTCTTTAAATTCCGCGCCACGTACCTCACATTCTTTATATTGATCCCAACTAGCACTAGCAGGAGATAATAATACAACATCCCCGTTTTCAGCTACACTACATGCCTTTTCAAAACCATCAGCTAAATACTCATAGACATATACAGGTTTACTAATACCTTCTGCATACGCCTTTACTCTTTCCCTACATTGTCCAATAGCTATAATAGCCTTAACATTATCCATATAAGGAGTTAATTCATTAAAATCTTGACCACGATCTAATCCACCTAAAAATACAATAATAGGTTTTTTAAAACTAGAGAGTGCTATTTGAGAACATTTAATATTAGTAGCTTCCGTATCGTTATAGTATTCTACACCATTAATAGTATCAACATACTCTAATCTATGCTCAACACCCCTAAAGTTAGATACTACCTCTTTAATAATATCATTAGACACATTGTACTCCTTCACAGCCATTATTGACGCCATAACATTTTCAACATTATGCATACCTTTAATTCTAATATCGTCGATACACATAACTTTATCACCATAATAATAAATATCTCTATCTACTAAATAACAGCCATCAATATTATTTTTACTAGAAAAATATTTCTTAATAGAAGATATATTTTTCATTTCTTCATTAACATCGCTATTATCATAATTTATAATAGCTATATCATCACTACTTTGATTATAAAACATTTTGCTCTTAGCATTCTTATAATGTTTATAAGTCTTCATAAAATCTATATGAGCTTCACTAAAATTAGTAACTACTCCTACATGCGGATGAAAATCTACAAAATTCTCTCCTTGCTGACAAGAACATTCCATTACTATAATATCTCCACTTTTAATATCATTTAATATACCAGATAATGGATATCCAATATTACCTGCTAAATGCACCTTTTTACCATATGTCCTATGCATAATCTCATAAACAAGAGTAGTAGTAGTAGTCTTACCATTAGTTCCAGTAATTCCAATAATGCTAACATCTTTTGGCAATAATCTGTAAGCCATTTCTACTTCATTAATAACTTCTATTCCTAAATTTCTAGCCTGTAATACATATTTATGATCAATAGGTACCCCTGGGTTCTTAATTAAATAATCAAATGATGAATCAAGTAAGTCATCAGGATGTGAACCAAGAATTAAGTTAACACCCAAAAGACTTAACTCAGTCACTTGTCCTTGATCCATCTTATCTTCTGTCCTTGCATCATTTAAATAAACTATATTTCCTCGCTGGGCTAATAACTTGGCTGCATCATATCCACTTCTGGCAAAGCCTAGTATTAATATCTTGTTATTTATAAACATATTATCACCAATACAAGTATACTATAATCACACTATTTTGACTATAATTTTAATTATTTGATATTGAAAGAAATTCATTATATGCTATAATAATAAATATGATAAGGAGTGGAGAAAGATGAAACTAGTTAAACTAAATATATCTCAGTTTGACAATTTTGCAAAAAACCATAGATATCGCAATTACTTTCAAAGCTCTAAATATGCAAATATTATGATAAAATTTGGATATCATACCAAATTATTGGGCTTTGTAAATGATCAAAATAGTCTAATAGGTGCCACTCTAATTATATATAAGAATGTTTTCATGGGCAATAAAGTTGCATATGCACCTAGAGGTATTCTATTCAATTATGAAAACGAAGCATCTGTAAAAGAAATGACTCTACTTTTAAAGAAATCATTAAAAAAACAAGGATTCATGTTACTTAGAATAGACCCCTATATTCCAATTAATATAAGGGATTCAGAAGGAAATATAATGAACTTTAATAACAAAGCAAATGCAATTACCGAAAACTTAAAAAATGCAGGATTTATTTATAAAGGAAAAACATTATATTTTGAAACAGAGAAGCCAAGATGGGAAGCACTTATACTTTTGCAAAGAGATATAAGAGAAATTTTTGCAAAAGTTGACAAAAGAACAAGAAATAAAATTAGAAGAGCAAAAAATAGTGGAATAGAAATCATTAAAGACAAGAATAAAGCCATCGACCAACTTTATGAATTTATTGGAGATAAAGAAAAAAAGCCACTTTCATATTATAAAGCAATTAGCAAAGAATTTTCAGATAATATAGATATATATTATGCAAAGATAAATACAGAAATTTTCTTAATAAACAGCAGAAGAAACTATGAAAAAGAACTTGAATATAACGAATCTTTAGCTGAAAGAGTACAAGATACTAGTCAAAGTGAAAAAGATCGAAATACTTATTTAAATAAAAAGATGGAATCAGATAAATTAATTACAGTATACAAAAACAATCTATTGAAAGCCACCGAATTATTAAAGACAAGACCAGAGGGCATTATTATTGCTGGTTCCATGATAATAAAATATGATAATGCTGCCTACTTAATTGTAGAAGGTATTGATAATAAATATAGACACTTAAATCCAAATTATTTAATAAAGTGGCAAGCTATTACAGATTACAATGCAGAAGGTTTAAAATATATTAATCTTAATGGTATTACTGGAGATTTTGAAAAACAAAATGAATATAGTGGATTAAATGAATCAAAACTTGGATTCGATTCTACAATAACTGAATATATTGGAGAATTTGATATTATATTAAATAAACTAGCATACAATTGGTATATCAAAATGAATAAAAACACTAAGTAATTACACAATTACATTAGTGTTTTTATTAAATAATCACTAAAAAACAGTCAACATTTAATATTGACTGTTTAATTTTACATTACTATTCAACTATTTCAGTAACTGAACCAGCACCTACAGTTCTACCACCCTCACGAATAGAGAATTGAGTTCCTTGTTCAAGTGCTATTGAATGGATTAATTCAACCTCCATATCAACATTATCTCCAGGCATAACCATTTCAGTTCCTTCAGGTAAAGTAATAACTCCAGTAACATCAGTAGTTCTAAAATAGAATTGTGGACGATAATTATTGAAGAATGGTGTATGACGTCCACCTTCTTCTTTACTTAAGATATAAACAGTTGCTTTAAACTTATGATGAGGAGTAACACTTCCTGGTTTAGCAAGAACTTGTCCTCTTTCAACTTCCTCACGAGCAATACCACGTAATAGAACACCAGCATTATCTCCTGCTTCAGCATAATCTAATTGTTTACGGAACATTTCAATTCCTGTAACAACTGTTTTCTTAGTATCCTTAATACCAACGATTTCAACTTCATCATTAAGTTTTAACTGTCCACGCTCAACACGTCCAGTAACAACTGTTCCACGACCAGTAATTGTGAAAACGTCTTCTATACTCATTAAGAATGGTTTTTCAGTATCACGTTCAGGAGTTGGAATCCAAGTATCAACTGCATCCATTAACTCATTAATCTTAGGAACCCATTTTGGATCACCCTCAAGAGCTTTTAAAGCAGAACCACGAATAATTGGAGTATTATCTCCATCAAATCCATATTCATTTAGTAAGTCACGGATTTCCATCTCTACTAAATCTAACAATTCTTCATCATCAACCATATCACACTTATTCATGAATACTACCATTTTAGGTACTCCAACTTGACGAGCAAGTAAGATATGTTCACGAGTTTGTGCCATAGGTCCATCAGTTGCCGCAATAACTAAGATTGCTCCATCCATTTGAGCTGCACCAGTAATCATGTTTTTAACATAATCAGCATGTCCTGGACAGTCAACATGAGCATAATGTCTCTTATCAGTACTATACTCAACATGTGCAGTATTAATAGTAATACCACGTTCTCTTTCCTCTGGAGCCTTATCAATGTTTTCAAAAGCAACTTTTTCATTTCCATTTTTACCAGATAAAACACTTGTAATAGCAGCTGTTAAAGTAGTTTTACCATGATCAACGTGTCCAATTGTACCAACATTTACATGTGGTTTTGAACGATCAAATTTTTGTTTTGCCATAATATAATTTCCTCCTTATTTAATTACAACATATATTTTATCGAATAATTGAAAATTTATCAACTATTTTGATACAAGTTTTAATTAATTTCCACTCTTTTTAATAATCTCTTCTGCTATATTTTTTGGAACTTCCTCATAATGATCGAAAAACATTACAAAAGTAGCACGACCTTGAGTATTACTACGTAGATTAGTAGCATAACCAAACATCTCAGAAAGTGGAACCATTGCACTCAATTTTACTGCATTTCCTTGAGACTCTTGACCTAAAGGTTTTCCACGACGAGAAGTTAAGTCACCCATAACATTTCCAAAATATTCATCTGGAGTAGTAACATCAACTTTCATAATTGGCTCAAGTAAAACTGGTTTACATTTATTCTTTGCTTCTTTTAAAGCAAAACTAGCAGCAATCTTAAATGCCATTTCATTAGAATCAACATCGTGATATGATCCATCAAACAAAGTACACTTAACATCAATCATAGGATATCCTGCTAAAATACCCGTCTGTAAAGCTTCTTGCAATCCTTTATCAACAACAGGAATATATTCACGAGGAACAACACCACCAACAATTTGGTCAACAAATTCATAACCCTTATCTGGATTTGGTTCAAATTTAACCCAAACATGTCCATATTGTCCACGTCCACCTGATTGCTTAATATATTTACCTTCACAATCGCCCTCTTGCTTAATTGTTTCACGATATGCAACTTGTGGAGCTCCTACATTAGCCTCGACATTAAATTCTCTTTTCATACGATCAACTAATACATCTAGATGCAATTCACCCATTCCAGCAATAACAGTTTGGCCTGTCTCATGATCAGTATGAACTTTAAATGTTGGATCTTCTTCAGCTAATTTTTGCAATGCCAAAGCCATTTTATCTTGATCAGCCTTTGATTTTGGTTCAACAGCTAATTGAATAACTGGTTCTGGAACAACTAAACTTTCTAATATAATAGCCTTCTTCTCATCACATAAAGTATCACCAGTTGTTGTATTCTTAAGTCCTACAGCAGCAGCAATATCACCAGTATAAACATCTGATATTTCTTTACGATTATTAGCATGCATCTGTAATATACGACCAATTCTCTCTTTAGAGTCCTTTGTTGAATTTAAAACATATGAACCACTTGATAAATGACCAGAATAAACTCTAAAGAATGTTAATCGACCAACAAAAGGATCTGTCATAACTTTAAATGCTAAAGCGGAAAATGGTTCTGAATCACTAGGGTGTCTTTCTGCTTCCTTACCATCTAATGTTGTACCTTTAATTGACTGAATATCAAGAGGACTTGGTAAATAATCAACAATAGCATCCAACAACAATTTAATACCCTTATTCCCTAGTGCCGTTCCACACATAACAGGGAAAAATTCAGCAGCCAAAGTACCCTTACGAATTGCTGTCTTAATCATATCAACAGTTACTTCTCCGCCATCAAGATATATCATCATCATATCATCATCAAATTCAGCAACTGCTTCAATCAAATCAGCTCTCTTTTCTGCAGCTAGTTCTTTCAAATCTGCAGGAATCTCAATTTCTTGAGCATTTTCAGCTTGTTGACCATCATAATGATAAGCCTTCATAGTAACCAAATCAATTATTCCGTCAAACTCTGCTTCTGAGCCGATAGGCCATTCTATTGGTTTAGCATTAACACCTAAACGATCTTTAATTGTCTTTAAACTATATTCAAAATTAGCTCCCATTTTATCCATTTTATTTGCAAAAATGATTCTTGGAACCTTAAATTCTGATGCCTGTCTCCAAACAGTCTCTGTTTGTGGCTCTACTCCAGCTTGGGCATCAATCAATGCTACAGCACCATCTAATACACGGAGTGATCTAGAAACTTCTATTGTAAAATCTACATGTCCAGGCGTATCAATTATATTCAACCTATGACCTTTCCAATGTGCTGTTGTTGCTGCAGAAGTTATTGTAATACCTCTTTCTTGTTCTTGAGCCATCCAATCCATCTGACTTTCTCCATCGTGCGTTTCACCAATTTTATGTGTTACCCCTGTATGAAATAATATTCGTTCTGTACAAGTAGTCTTTCCAGCATCAATATGAGCCATTATTCCAATATTTCTTGTCTTTTCTAAAGACGTATCTCTTGCCATAATAGTAATCCTTTCCTACCATCTATAATGAGCAAAAGCTTTATTAGCTTCAGCCATTCTATGAGTATCTTCACGTTTCTTAACTGATGCTCCTGTTCCATTTGATGCATCAATTATTTCGTTAGCTAAATTATCAGCCATACCTTTTCCACCACGTCCACGAGAAAATTTAGTTAACCATCTAAGTGCTAAAGCTTGACTTCTCGCAGGTGTTACTTCCACTGGAACTTGATAATTAGATCCTCCGACACGACGACTTTTTACTTCAAGCTGAGGCTTTATATTATCCATTGCTACATTAAAAGTTTCAATTGGATCTTTTCCAGTTTTATTTTTTACAATATCAAATGCTTCATAAACTATTGTTTGAGCTATTCCTTTTTTACCATCCAACATAATAGTATTAATTAGTTTAGCAACAACTTTTGACTTATATATTGGATCTGGTAAAATATCTCTTTTTACTGCACGTCTCTTACGCATTTTAAAATCCTCCCTTCAAACATTTTATCTTATTTACTTTTTTTTGCTCCGTACTTACTACGTCCTTGCTTACGATCTTTAACACCAGCTGTATCCAAAGTACCACGAATAATATGATAACGAACTCCGATAAGATCCTTAACACGACCACCACGAATTAGTACAACACTATGCTCTTGTAAATTATGTCCTATTCCTGGAATATAAGTATCAACTTCTTTTCCATTTGATAAACGAACACGTGCATATTTACGCAAAGCTGAGTTTGGTTTCTTTGGTGTTTTTGTTCCAACACGAGTACAAACCCCTCGTTTTTGAGGAGAGTTAATATCTGTAGTTTTCTTTTTTATTGTGTTCAAACCAACGCCAAGAACTGGTGCTTTACTTTTTCTAACCTTATCTTTACGATTATTATGAACTAATTGATTAATTGTAGGCATAAAATAGTCCTCCTTTCTTTACACACATCCAGGTGTATCTTTTCAACTTTTAAATAAAACTTTGCCTACTGCAAAGATATTTAATCAGCACTAATAATATACCATTACTAGTATAATAAAGTCAACAAAAATTTATAATAAATTTATAATAATATAAAATTATATTGCATTCACTTTATATGATAAAATAACAATAATAATTAAAAACAAAACAAAAGCTATCATTAAACCTATCATTGTATCTAGTCCCCAACCACCATTATTTAATTTTTTCACTCTAGTCACCCAATACCATAATATAAAAAAAAAGAAAAAAAGTAAAGAAAAGGAGTAAAAAATTTTACTCCATAAACTGATCTTCTAATTGTTCTAATGGTTCCTCATCAATAAATTCACTTTTTAATTCATATTCCACATCACGATAACAACGACTTCCAGTACCAGCAGGTATTAATTTACCAATAATAACATTTTCTTTTAAACCTGCTAAAGGATCAACTTTACCTTTTATTGCAGCATCTGTCAAAATTCTAGTTGTTTCTTGGAAAGAAGCTGCTGATAAAAATGAATCTGTTTCAAGAGCTGCTTTAGTAATACCAAGAAGAATTGGTTTTCCTAAAGCTGGAGTTTTACCTCTTATAATTGCATCTTTATTTCCATCTGTAAATTCACGGAAATTAACAAGACTTCCAGGTAAGAAGTTTGTATCTCCACCATCAATAATTCTTATTTTACTAATCATTCTACGAGCAATTATTTCAATATGTTTATCTGAAATATCAACACCTTGAGAACGATACGTATATTGAACCTCTTTTAAAATATATTCTTGTGTCGTAATAGGATCTGTAACACTAAGTAGTTCTTTTGGATTAATAGCACCTTCTGTTAACTTATCTCCACAATGAACCTCAGTACCTTTTTCAACACATAGTTTAGAACCATAATTCGTAATATGCTCTTTTGTTTCTAATTTATTAGTAATACTAATCTTATACTTTCCATGATCCTCTTTAATTTTAGAAACAACTCCATCAATTTCAGCAATTGTTGCTTTTGCTTTTGGATTTCTAACTTCAAATAATTCTTGTACACGAGGAAGACCTTGTGTAATATCAGCATCTCCACCATGAGCAACTCCTCCTGAATGGAACGTACGCATAGTAAGTTGTGTACCAGGCTCTCCAATTGACTGAGCTGCCATAACTCCAACAGCCTCCCCAATTTCTACCAAATTTCCTGTTGCTAAATTACGACCATAACATTTCTGACATACACCATTAACTGTATTACATGTCAAGATTGTGCGAATTTCAACTTCAGTAATACCAGCATTAATAATTTTTTCTGCTAAACTTTCAGTTATCATTTGAAGCTTATCGACAATCAATTCTTTTGTTTCAGGATGAGTAATTTTTTTATTAGCAAATCTTCCAACAATACGATCTCTTAAAGACTCAATTACACTTCCAGTATGTTCATTTATAAAGGCTCTTACAACAACGCCTTGATCGGTACCACAATCTGCCTCACGCACAATCATATCCTGAGAGACATCAACTAAACGTCGAGTTAAATAACCAGAATCTGCTGTTTTCAAAGCCGTATCTGCAGATCCCTTACGAGCACCATGAGTAGATAAGAAAAATTCAGCAACACTTAAACCTTCTATAAAGTTTGAAAGAATTGGAATTTCAACAGGTGTTCCATCTGGCTTTGCCATAATGCCACGCATACCAGCAACTTGAGTAAAGTTTGAAATGTTTCCACGAGCTTTTGAATTCATCATTATAAATATTGGATTATCAATATCTGTATGAGAAACCCCTTCAAGCTCTGACTTTACTTGATCTGTAGCATTATTCCATGTTTCAATTACTTTATTAAATCTTTCTTCTTCTGTAATTAAACCTCTTTTATATTGTTTATTAATTTTATCGACTAATTTCTGAGCCTCTTGTACAACTTCACCCTTAGTTTTACTAATTTCAACATCTGCCATACTAACTGTTATACCAGAAATTGTTGAATATTTAAAACCTAAATCCTTTAAATTATCAAGCATTGTAGATGTTTCTGTTGTTTTATATCTCTTAAATACCTGAGCAATTATTTTTTCTAATGTACCTTTAGCAAAAGGCTTTACAAGCGGCATATTTTTAATTGCCTCAGGAATATTAGTACCTTTTTCTAAAAAATATTTATTAGGTGTAATATTAGAAATATTTTCATCTGTTGGCTCATTTATATATGCAAAAGTATCAGGTAAAATCTCATTGAACTTAATTTTACCAACAGTTGTAACTAAATATTTGCCTTTCTGTTGTTCTGTAAATAACTTATACTTGAAAGAATCAACAGGAACAGCAATTCTAGTGTGAAGTGTCAATTCACGTCTTTCATAAGCCATTAAAGCTTCATTAGCATTTTTAAAAACTCGACCTTCGCCTTCTTCTAAAGCTTTTTCCATAGTAATATAGTAATTTCCTAAAACCATGTCTTGAGACGGAGTAACAATAGGGTCTCCTGATTTTGGGTGCAAAATATTATTAGATCCTAACATCAATAATCTTGCTTCTGCTTGTGCTTCTTCAGACAATGGTACATGTACTGCCATTTGATCTCCATCAAAATCAGCATTAAAAGCAGGACAAACTAATGGGTGAAGTCTAATTGCTTTTCCACCAACCAATATTGGTTCAAAAGCTTGAATTCCAAGTCTATGCAACGTTGGAGCACGATTTAACATAACTGGATGTTCTTTTATAACTTCTTCGACAATATCCCATACTACAGGATCTTGATTATCAATTAATCTCTTAGCTGCCTTAATATTATGTGCAATATCTTTACTTACTAAACCATGTATTACATGAGGCTTAAATAGTTCAAGAGCCATTTCCTTTGGAATACCACATTGATACATCTTTAAAGATGGTCCAACAACTATAACTGAACGACCAGAATAGTCTACCCTTTTTCCAAGAAGGTTCTGACGGAAGCGACCTTGTTTTCCTTTTAACATAGAAGAAATTGATTTCAAAGGTCTATTTCCAGCACCTGTAACACTTCTTCCGCGACGACCATTATCAAACAACGCATCTACAGCCTCTTGAAGCATACGCTTTTCATTTTGAATAATGATACCTGGAGCACCTAAATCTATAAGCTTCTTTAAACGATTGTTACGATTAATAACACGTCTATATAAATCATTTAAATCAGATGTTGCAAACCTTCCACCATCCAATTGAATCATTGGTCTTAATTCTGGTGGAATTACTGGAATACAATCCATAATCATCCATTCTGGCTTATTTCCAGATTTAGAAAAAGCATCTAAAACATCTAATCTCTTTAATAAACGAGTCCTCTTTTGACCTTGAGCGCTTTCTAATTCTTTTTCAATCTCAGCGATTTCCTTTTTTAAATCTATTTTCTTTAATAGTTCTTTTATTGCTTCAGCACCCATTCCAACTTTAAACTCTGTACCATATTTCTCATAATATGCTCTATACTCTTTTTCTGATAATGTTTGCTTATTTTCTAATGGTGCAATTCCTTTATCAATAACAACATAACTCACAAAATATAAAACTTCTTCTAAGTCCCTTGGACTCATATCTAGAACAAGTCCCATACGAGAAGGAACACCTTTAAAAAACCAAATATGTGATACCGGTGTTGCTAATTCTATATGTCCCATACGTTCACGGCGAACTTTAGAACGAGTAACCTCTACGCCACATCTATCACAGACAATATTTTTATAGCGAACCCTTTTATATTTTCCACATGCACATTCAAAATCCTTAGATGGCCCAAATATTTTTTCACAAAACAAACCATCTCGTTCAGGTCTTAAAGTACGATAGTTAATTGTTTCCGGTTTTTTTACTTCACCATAAGACCACTCACGAATTTTATCAGGAGAAGCAATACCAATTTTTAATGCTTCAAATTTATTAACATCTATCATTAAAATTCAGCTCCTTCCTCATCATCTAACTGAACAGAATCGAATTCGTCATCAAATTCAGAATCAAACTCATCAAAACCGTCATCATCTAGCTCTTCGTCCTCTTCAGTGACAGGTTCTTCTATTACTTCTTTTGCTGGACTTTCTACTTCTTCAAAATTAGTATTAATATCTTCCTTGTCTTCCGCATCTTCTATTTCTTTTAGTTGTAATGTCTTACCTTCATCATTAATAATTGAAACATCTAAGCCTAGAGCTTGGAATTCTTTCATTAATACTCTAAATGATTCAGGAACACCAGCTTGATTAATTTCTTGACCTTTAATTATAGATTCATACACCTTTACTCTTCCAAGAACATCATCAGACTTAACCGTTAAAATTTCTTGTAGTGTATGAGCAGCACCATATGCATATAATGCCCAAACTTCCATTTCACCAAATCTCTGACCACCAAACTGAGCTTTTCCACCAAGTGGTTGTTGCGTTACTAATGAATATGGACCAGTTGCTCTAGCATGTAATTTATCATCTACCATATGGTGAAGTTTGATCATATACATTACTCCTACAGATATTCTATGATCAAATGGTTCTCCAGTACGACCATCATATAAAACAGTCTTTCCATCTTCATCCATTCCAGCCTCTTTCATCATTTCCTGAATATCAGAAATATGAGCGCCATCAAACACTGGGGTTGCGACATGAACTCCCAACTTCTTACAAGCCATACCCATATGAATTTCAAGAATTTGTCCGAAATTCATTCGACTTGGAACACCTTGTGGATTTAACATAATATCAACTGGCGTACCATCTGGCAAATATGGCATATCTTCTTGTGGAAGAATAAGAGAAATAACACCCTTATTACCATGACGACCAGACATCTTATCCCCTACTTGAATCTTACGTTTTTGAATTATATATACACGAATAACTTTAGAAACCCCTGCAGGCAATTCGTCATTATCTTTTCTAGAATAAATTTTAATATCATGAACAATACCATCTCCACCATGTGGAACACGTAAAGATGTATCTCTAACTTCACGAGTCTTTTCACCAAAAATAGCATGTAATAATTTTTCTTCAGAAGTAAGTTCGGCCATACCCTTAGGAGTAACCTTACCAACTAAGATATCTCCCTCTTTTACTTCTGTTCCAATAGTTACAATTCCATTCTCATCTAAATTTTTTCTAGCATCTTCACTAACATTTGGAATATCTCTTGTGATTTCTTCTGGACCAAGCTTTGTTTCACGACATTGCATTTCATAATCCTCTAAATGTAATGAAGTATATTTATCGTCTTTTACTAAATTTTCATTTAATATTACAGCATCTTCATAGTTATAACCATTAAAAGTCATAAAAGCAACAGTCATATTTTTTCCTAAAGCAAGTTCTCCCTTATCAGTAGAATTACCATCAGCTAAGACTGTTTTTCCAGCTTTAACTTTATCTCCTACATGTACTATTGGTCTTTGATGAGAACAAATACTAGAATTTGCTAACTCAAAATTAGCTAACGTATATTCATCTTTTGCTTCCTTTGTTTTAACAATTATCTTCTTTGCATCTACATACTCAACAATACCATCATTTTTAGCTATTATTTCTACACCAGAATCTTTAGCCGCAATAAACTCAACTCCAGTCCCTACCAATGGAGCCTCTGTCTTTATTAAAGGCATTGCCTGTCTTTGCATATTAGCACCCATTAAAGCACGAGTTGCATCATCATGTTCTAGAAAAGGAATACAACTTGTAGTAATAGATACAACCTGCTGAGGGCTAACATCAATATAATCAACTTGACTAGGCTCAGCTAAGATATTCTCACCTCTAAAGCGAGCATTTACTTGCTCAGCTATTATTTTATTAGTTTCATCAGTCTCAACCGTAGATTGCGAAATTATATAATCTAGCTCTTCATCTGCAGTCAAATAATATACCTCATCCGTAATTTGACTATCAACAACCTTACGATATGGAGTCATAATAAATCCATATTCATCAATTTTAGCATAACTTGCTAAAGATGTAATCAACCCAATATTTGGTCCTTCTGGCGACTCAATAGGACAAATTCTACCATAGTGAGAAGTATTAACGTCACGCACTTCTACACCGGCTCTATCACGAGACAAACCTCCAGGTCCTAAAGCACTTAAACGACGCTTATTAGTTAACTCAGCTATAGGATTTGTTTGATCCATAAATTGAGACAATTGAGAACTACCAAAAAATTCTTTCATAGCTGCAGTAACAGGACGAATATTAATTAATGTTTTAGGTGTTACTTCTTCCATTTCCTGAGTAGTCATTCTTTCACGAATAACTCTTTCCATACGAGAAACACCTATCCTAAATTGATTTTGTAATAGTTCTCCAACTTGACGAATACGTCTATTTCCTAAATGATCAATTTCATCAAAATTACCAACACCATGTAATAAATTCAAATAATAAGAAACGCTAGCATAGACATCGGAAATTGTTAAGCGTTTAATATCGAGTTCTTGATCATTACCTATAACAACAAGTTTTTGCTTTTTATTATTTGGATTACACACTTTAATAACTTGAATTTTATTAAATGAATCTAACTCTTCATTAATCTTTGCTGAAACAACCCCATAACCTTTTTTCAACAATTCATTTAATTCACCAATATTAGCTTTGGTTATTACAGTTCCTTTTTCAAAAATAACGTCACCATCTACTTTTATATCTTCAGCAAGAGTTTGATTCAACAAACGATCTGCAACATTCAATTTTCTATTAAATTTATAACGTCCTACCTTTGATAAATCGTAACGAAATTCATCAAAAAATCTAGTAATAATTTGGTTTTTTGATGAATCAAGTGTAGCTGGTTCTCCTGGTCTTAGTTTTTCGTATATTTCTATTAATGCTTCATCTGTATTTTTCGTAGAATCTTTTGCTATTGTATTTTTTAAATAATCATCTTCACCAAATAATTTTAAAATATCCTCATCACTACTAAGACCAAATGCTCTAAGTAACGTAGTAATAGGCACCTTACGAGTACGATCAATTCTAACATACAATACATCCCTAGCATCTACTTCAAACTCTAGCCAAGTTCCACGATTTGGAATAATTTGATTAGTAATTACTTCCCTACCATTTTTATCTATTTCATGATTAAAATAGACACTTGGAGATCGAACTAACTGAGAAACAATTACTCGTTCAGCACCATTAATAACAAACGTACCACTATCTGTCATAATAGGCATATCACCCATAAATATTTCTTGTTCTTTGACTTCACCAGTTTCCCTGTTAAATAAACGAACCTCTACTCTTAATGGTGCAGCATAAGTAGTTTCACGATCTTTACTTTCCTTAATAGAATATTTAGGCTTATCAAAATGATAATCACCAAATTCAAGTGACAATGTTCCAGAAAAATTTTCTACAGGAAACAAATCTTCAAAAACTTCCTTAATACCCTTTTCAATAAACCAATTGTACGATTTTTTTTGAATTTCTAACAAATCTTTCAATTCATAAGATTTTCTAATCCTAGAAAAATTCCTTCTTTCTCTAAAATCTCCGCTTTTTACAGTCTTATATGACACATTTTTCACCCCACATACATTTTTAGATATTTAATGTTTCAAACAGTACAAACAAAACAATTACAAAGTACATTGGATAATGTAATATCCCTTTTTCTTTGCAAGAACAAAAACATTATACTGTTTTTTTAAGTCGATAATAAGCGATTTAGCACCTTGTTCTTTTCTAATTACCAAAAAAAGATTGCCACCTTTTTCTAAATAATTTTTAGCATTCATCACAATATTATAAACAACCTGCTTACCAGCCCTAATAGGAGGATTGGTAACAATGCAAGAATATTTAGAATTTATTTTTTCATAAGCATTACTCTCAAAAACCTGAACATTTTTACAATTGTTTTCCTTTATATTAATCTCAGATAAATGAATTGCTCTCAAATTAATATCTACCATATCAACAGAACAAGAGGTAATTTTATTTAAAACAATTCCAAATACTCCATAACCACAACCCATATCAAGAACTTTGCCTCCAACTTCTTCAAGCGGGATTGTTTCAAGAAGAAGTCTACTGCCAAAGTCCAA
>OCTX012290992.1_pt1 | contig 23943 bp, 23 predicted proteins | sample 1539691 | NCBI WGS metagenome assembly OCTX01 (sample SAMN02144231, study PRJEB22623) | gut metagenome | biome: sheep rumen | host: Ovis aries | place: New Zealand
ATCCCGGCAGACGGCGTGATGACCGCCAGTTACGGGAGTCTTCAGGGATTCAATTTCGGATACAATTACGGCTTTTCCTATGCCCACTCATTTGCGGGATGGACGGATGCTGCCGAGATGGAGGCCGATCTTAGGAATGTGCGGGATGGCTACCGGCTGGCTGACTGATCAGCCGCCGGAATCCGGATCCCGGCAGGCATTACATTGTTCGCAAAATGGACAGGCATCAGGCCTGGGGAGGCCGGCATGACCGGCCCGGAGAGGCAGCAGCGAGGTGGATTCTATGGAAATGGCACTTATACTCATCAGACAGATCCTGCAGATGTTCCTTCTGGCCGGCATCGGCTTCATCCTCTTTAAAACAGGAAAAATATCGCAGGAGGGCAGCAAAGCTCTGGGCAACATTCTGATTTACGCAGCCCTGCCGGCTGTCATTATCAACAGCTTTCTTGTGGAACGCACGCCGGAGCATGTGGCGGGCATTTTCTACAGCGGGATCGGGGCGGCGGTCCTCATTTTACTGGCCATCGCAGTGTCGCGCCTGGTTTTCAGAAAGGACGCCATCGCAGCCTTCGCAGGTGCCTTCTCGAACCCCGGTTTCTTTGGCGTGCCCCTCATCGTTGCGTCCGTGGGGCGGGGAGCGGTCTTTTACGTCGCCTGCTTTATTGCCTTCCTCAACATCGGGCAGTGGACCTACGGCGTGTCCCTTCTGAACGGGCAGCCGATCCTGCAGGGGCTCGAGCCCAAAAAGCTGATCAAAGCCCCCTTTATCATCGCCATCCTGACCGGCCTTTTCCTCTTTTTCACGCAGCTGCCGCTGCCGGAGGTGGTCAGGGGCTGCATTTCCAGTGTGGCCGGGCTCAACACGCCGCTGGCCATGTTCACAGTTGGTATCTACCTGGCCCAGACCGATCTTAAGAGAATGGTCCGGCGGAAATCCCTCTATCTGGTTTCCTTCGTGCGGCTTCTTCTGGTTCCGGTTCTGGCCGTGGTACTGCTGAAATTTGTGCCGGTTTCGCTTTCTGAAATGAAATCAGCCCTGCTGCTCGCCATCGCCTGTCCGGTGGGCTCCAACGTGGCAGTCTATGCCCAGCTGCACGGGAAGGATTATCCCTACGCGGTGGAGACGGTCGTCGTTTCCACCCTGTTTTCAATCGTTACCATGCCGGCGGTGATGTACCTGGCGTCCCTGCTCTGGGGCATTTAAGATACGATCTTGACATCAAACCTGGAGCAGATCTCATCCGTGAGATCCGGCACGTTTATCAAGCTGACCATCTCATTGTAGTGATAGCCTTCCCGGACGTCGCCTGACCAGTAATCATCTTCCGTCACCTTCCGGTACTTGATGGCGCATCCAGGGTCATCCGCGATGCCGAAGGCGTAATTGAAATGAAAATCGCCGACAGGCGTCTTGCCGTCGCCCTCTTTCGTCTTGCCGAGACCGAATTTTCCGATATAGCCGGGCGTTGTCATGATTTCCTTCCAGGTGCCGGACTCGTCTTTTTCATGCATGGAGACATATGCCGTCGTCTGGCTTATTCCGGCAACGACAAAGAGCTGCTCCGCGCCTTTTTCCTCTCCGAGTTCGGCAGCCCATTGGGGGGAATCCGGACGCTGAGGCGTTTCGGCCGCTTTCTGACTTTGGCCGCAGCCGGCAAGACCGGCCAGCAGAACCGCGCTGAGAAGAGCTGCAAGAAACCGGTTTTTCATTTTCACAGGCTCCTCCTTAAAAAAGTATTTATAAAAAGTATACGCCTCCCGGGGGAGAAAATCAACGGGCGGAGAAAGCCGCAGAAGGTGCACGGGAGCATCTCTGCATCATTTTCTTCGTTGACGAGCTGTGGCTCACTGCCTATAATAAATGCATAAATATGTGCAATATTATGCAAAAGGACGAAAAACCGCGTTTGCCGAGGGAAGGATTGATATGAAGAAAATATGGAACAGCTGGTTGAAGGAGTGTACATTTCTTTACTGCGCGATCTATACGGTCGTGACGATCATGAACAGTATCCTGTATCTGGCGCAGGGATACAGGGATGATCCGAGCGGGAACTGGCATGAACTGACGCGGGCGGTGATCGTGCTCATCGGAGTCGCGGCCTATGAAATGGCCGTCAGGCTTCCCTTCAAAAACCTGTTCCTGCGCGCTCTGCTGGTCTATGTACCGACCATGGGGCTGGCCTTTATTTTTGTATGGCTGAACCAGTTTATCGAGCCGCTTGCGGAGAGCGCGTACAGGGATATTTTTATCAATTATACCGGGCTGTTTATCATTGTCAGCGCGGCTGCGATCATAAAAGCCTTTATCGGCAGGAGAAGAAACAGGGAATAAGGAAAGGACGGAAGCTGTATGAGAAAGGATAACATTGCTGTATTTCAGGATACCATGGATATCCTGAACCGGGGCTGGTACGGGAAAAACGGCAGGAAAATACCGCTCAGGCTGACGAGAGATGAGATGGAGGAGGCGGTCGTGTTTCTTCCGGATGACGTCCGGGCTCTCAGCGAGAGTAAGGACTTTGAGCATGTTCATGTGCCCGGCAGGTGCGGATACGCCTGCGAGAACATGGATTCCTTCAGCCTGGCCCGGAAACGGATCGGGATGCTCCCGGAATCCGAGAAAAATGACAGGATCCTCGTGCTGAACCTGGCAAATCCGGTGAACCCGGGCGGCGGCGTCAGAAGAGGCGCAAAGGCTCAGGAGGAGGATCTCTGCAGGAAGAGCTCCCTTCTTGTGTCGCTGGAAGGACCGAAGGCGGCGAAGTACTATGCGTACAACCGGTCTCTCCATACTTACATGGGCTCTGATGCGGTGATGATCCAGCCCAAGGTCGAGATCATCAAGGATGAAAACGGAGAGCTTCTGGACGAGTCTGTGATCGTGGCGGTCATGACCTGTGCCGCTCCGATGCTTATTTACGGCATGGAGGGGATGACGCAGGATCAGTATGAGCGCATGATGCTCAGACGTATCACCGGCATGCTGAAAACGGCTGCGCACATGGGGTATCAGTATCTGATCCTTGGCGCGTTCGGCTGCGGCGCCTTTCGAAATGACGCCCATATCGTATCGGACATTTTTTACATAGCGCTGAAGGAATTTGATTATGACGGCATGAAGGAAAATGACCTGTTCCGAAGGATTGATTTTGCGGTCATGGATCATTCCGGGGATCAGTATAATTATAAGGAGTTTGCGAGGAACTTTTCCGACTTCTATCGGGATGCGGATCGAATGGAGCGTGAATGAAAATGAAAATATATGATATTGCCCAGGAAGTCTTCAGCTGCCGGGTATTTCCCGGCGACCCGGCACCGGAGCGGAGAGTGCTGAGTTCAACAGAAAAGGGAGACGTGTGCAACCTGACGGCCTTCAGCATGTGCGCGCACAACGGCACGCATGTCGATGCGCCGTTTCATTTTATCGGCAGCGGAAAGACGGTGGATGCCGTAAGCCTGGAAGCTTTTATCGGAACGGCTTATGTGGCGGAACATCAAGGGGATGTTCTTGGCGCTGACGCCGCTCTTATGATCGAAAAAGCGAGAGCGCATGACCCGGAAGCGGCAAAGAGGATCCTGATCAGGGGAGATGCGGTCGTGACGGCGGAGGCAGCGAGGGTATTTGCCGCCTCGGATGTCCTGCTTCTCGGGAATGAATCCCAGACGTTCGGGCCGGAAGACGCGCCGATGGAGGTGCACCGTATCCTGCTGGGAGCGGATATCGTACTGCTGGAAGGGATCCGGCTGGCAGAGGTTCCGGAAGGGGTTTATTTCCTTTTTGCCGCCCCGATCAATCTGGGAGGCGCGGACGGGGCGCCGTGCAGGGCGGTGCTGGTTGAGACAGAAAACCGTTAAACGGTGTGATTGGGTGGTGTAAATGGAAAATGAAGGCGGTGCCTTTATCATGAAAGGTCTGGACTGGAATGATCCTTACCGGATCCGATCCTGGCAGGAGCTCGTGAACTGGATAAATGAGGTCGGTTTTCTCCCGCTCTTCGCCAACGAAGTGCCGGGCTTCTCCGCGGAGGAGCATGTGTCACCTCTCTTCTGGTGGACCGGCGATCCGGAGCAGGACCCGTGGGAATGGCGCGAGATCATCCCTGCGACCGGAAAAGTGGCGTATGGGAAGTTTTTCGGGGGCAGGGCGGGTTTCATTTCCAGAGAATGGTTCCCGTACTTTGCCAATGCCCGCCGGGACGGGTATGATTTCGACGCGGCGTGGGATGATGAGCTGGTGCAGCGCAGAATGAAAGCGATCATGGACATCTGCGAGGACGGCGGCATGCATCCCGGTTTTGAGCTCAAACCGGCGGCGGGATTCGGGAAGGATGGTTATAAGAACTTTGAAGGCTGCATCACACAGCTGCAGATGCAGACTTATCTCATTATCCGCAAGTTCGAGCGCCGGCAGAATAAGCGGGGGCAGAGCTACGGGATGGCGGTCTCTTATTACCAGAAGCCGGAGGAGCTCTGGGGCTATCAGCATGTGACGGGCGCTTACGGGGAGGAACCGGGGGTGTCTGCGGAGCGCATTTTTAGAAGAGCAAGAGAGCTGTTTCCGGAAGGGGCCGACGCGGCTCTCAGGAAATTGGTTGTCGGGGCCTGAAAGGCCGGATCAACGTAAATGGGGACGGTTCTCCGCGGAGGAGAACCGTCCCCCTCCGCGGAGAACCGTCCCCCTCCGCGGAGAACCGTCCCCCTCCGCGGAGAACCGTCCCCGTTCACGTTGATTCCGTGAAGAGGGGATTGCGGAAATGATCCATCACTTTCTCACTGTATAAAGCCGTTTTTTCCTCCTCCTTATAAAATGAAATCCTTCCTGCCCGCCATGAGATCCCGCCAGACCGGCGAGAAGCTGCGCAGGTAGGCGACGACTTCCTTCACGGACGCGATCATCGTGTCCACTTCCTCCTCCGTGACGTCCTCGCCGAGGCTCAGGCGAAGGGAGCCGTGAGCCACGTCATGGATGCGGCCGATCGCGAGAAGCACGTGGCTCGGATCGAGAGACCCGGAGGTGCAGGCGCTGCCGGAAGAAGCGCAGATCCCCTTGTCGTCGAGGAGCAGAAGGAGGGATTCTCCCTCGATCCCCTCGAAACAGAAGTTCACATTTCCGGGCAGGCGGTGCGTCTCGTCGCCGTTCAGCGCGGAGTGGGGGATCTCCCGGAGGCCTGCGATGAGGCGGGTGCGCATTTTTATGAGACGGTCTGCATGTTCAGCCATATGGGCGGCGGACTCGGTGAGTGCTGCGGCCATGGCGGCGATGCCGGGGACATTTTCCGTACCGGCGCGCCGGCCCGCCTCCTGGGCGCCTCCCTCGATCAGGTTTTTGAGGCGGATGCCCTTCCTCGCGTAGAGGAAGCCGACGCCTTTCGGGCCGTGGAACTTGTGGGCGGAGGCGGAGAGGAGGTCGATGCTGTCATTTTCCACATTGACCGGGATGTGGCCGACCGCCTGCACGGCGTCCACGTGGAAGAGCACGTTCTTCTCGCGGCAGATGGCCCCGATCTCCCGGATCGGCTGGATCGTCCCGATCTCGTTGTTCGCGTACATGATCGTGACGAGACAGGTGTCTTCGCGGATCGCGTCGCGGAACTCCTCGGGGCGGACCAGGCCGTCCTCGTGGACATCCAGCAGCGTGACCGCAAAACCCTCCTTCTCAAGTGCGCTTAGCGTGTGGAGGACTGCGTGATGCTCAAAGGCGGAGGAGATGATGTGCTTTTTGCCCTTTGCAAGGCCGAGCGCGGCTGCGGAACGGATCGCCTGATTGTCGGCTTCGCTGCCGCCCGACGTGAAGAGTATCTCGCGGGGGGAAGCGCCGATCACGGAGGCGACGTCCGCGCGTGCCTGCTCGAGGACTTCCTTCGCCCTCTGGCCGTGCGCGTAAAGGCTGGACGGGTTGCCCCAGGTCTCCTCCATCAGGGAAACCATTGTATGTATGGCCGCATCACTCATTTTTGTAGTGGCGGCGTTGTCAGCGTAGATCATGAATGCTGCTCCTTTCTTCGTTTGCAGGTGATCATAAACCTATTAACCTAGTAAGTCAATATATCCCGCTGAAGGATATCGCCGCGAGGCAGGAAATCTCCAAAAAATATCTGGAGATCATTGTGAAGGATATGGTCGCGGGCGGCCTGCCCGAGGGCGGCGGTGTGCCGGACGCTGCCGCTGTGGGAGGAGTATGACAGGATGACGCATGATTTCTTTTATGGGAAGAGGCTGAGTGATCTGGTGGGGGGTGAACAGGGACGGTTCCTGTACGAAAAAAAGCTCTCTGAACGAGAGCTTTTTTTCGTGCCTGGAACCGTCCCCGGCATTCTTTTTTTCGTGCCTGGAACCGTCCCCGCAGTATTTTTTATTTGGTCGCGGTGCGGAACTCGTCAAGGAGCCAGGAGCGGATCCGCTCGTAGAGGGCGGGATCCTTCGCGCCGGCCGGGCGGCCGTCGATCATGTCCGCGTGGCGGCAGAGATTGCTGGAGCTCGTGACGAGCACCTCATCGGCGTCGAAGAGCTGATCCAAGGTGAACGCCTCCTCGCGGCAGGGGATCCCGAGCGCCCTGCAGGCGCCGAGCAGATGGGCCCGCGCGATGCCGGGCAGGATCAGGTTGTCCGTCGGGTGCGTGTAGAGCGTGCCGTCCTTCAGGATGTGGATGTTGCTGTGGGCGCCTTCGGTGACAATATTTCCCGGACGGTAGAAGACTGCCTCCGCGCAGCCGGCCTCCTCCGCCTTCTGGGCGGCCATCACTGACGGGATCAGGTTGAGCGTCTTGATGTTGCAGTGCAGGAAGCGGGTGTCCTCGGTCGTCACCAGCTGGATCGGCTTGATGCCGTCGGGAACCTTTGCGGGATTCAGGGTGATCCAGAGGTTCGCGGGTGTGTCCGTGAACGCGTGCTTCCTGAGGCCGGAGCCGCGGGTGACCTGGTAGTACACAAAGAGATCGCCGGTGTCCATCTCATGTACGAGGCGGTTCAGGAGATCCTTGAGCTCCTGTTTGCTGACGGGCACTTCGATCCTGAGCGCCGCCGCGCTTCTGAAGAGGCGGTCCACGTGCTCATCCATCGCGAAAATGTGATAATTGCGGCAGGGACCCGCATCGTAGACGCCGTCGCCGAACCAGCATACGCGGTCGTTCATCGGGACGGTCATCTCCTCGAGGGGACCGTATTTTCCGTTGTAGTAGCCGAGTCTTTCCATAATAATATCTCCTTCTGCATGAAAAACGGTTGCTATCTTTAAAATACCTTATGCGGCGGCGGATTGCAACCGGCGGGGAGATTTTTTTTTGCCCGGACGAGAAAGAGCGGCGTCGAGGCGAAATTGAGCTTCTCATCATCCGACCAGACGCGCTGCCAGACGCCGCAGTCTGCCTCCGGGGAGAGCCCGAGCCTCGTCAGGACAGCCAGATCCCAGGCGGGACGCGCAAGAGGGGAGAGGGGCATTTTGAGGGCAAGCGCCTCCATCACATCGAAGCGCTCGCCGATATTCTGGTCGGGAACACCGCTGACCTTCGTGTTGAGGCGGTCCTGCTCGTAGGCGGCGCGGGCATTTTCGTCAAAAAGATAGGCGTACCAGTTCGCGTCGAAGTTTAAGAGGAGCCCGCCGGGCTTCAGGACCCGGGTCCATTCGGCAAGCGCCTTCGCGGGATCCGGGAGATTCCAGGTAAGGTTCCGGCTGATCACGGCGTCGAAGCTCGCGTCCGCAAAGGTGAGCGCCTGGGCGTCCATTTCAAGAAACGTGATGGTGCCGGCATGCGGGCCGGCATTTTCCGTGGCCTCGCGGAGCATCGCGGGGGTGAGGTCGATCGCAGTCACCCGGGCTCCGAGTTCCGCAAGAAGGATCGCGAAGAAACCGGGGCCTGTGCCGGCCTCTAAAATATGAAGGTCCGTGAGGGCACGCCCTTTAAAATGGCGCGAAAGCTCCTCCGCAAGGCAGGATTTCCAGCGCTCCCGCTGATCTCCCTGCAGCTCCAGCCGGTTTACTTCGGAGTAGCCGGGGGCGCGGATGGTCCAGTAGGCTTTATTTTCCCTGAGAATCGATGCTGTAATCACGTGCGTTTACCGCCTGCCTTTCTTTGTGCTGTCAGGGAAGCTTAACATGAATGCGGGGGCAGCGCAAGCCCGGGAGGGGGATATTCCGGCGCAAAAAGTAACCCCCCGGGGGGCTTGTGCGCGGAAAATGAAGGGAATACAATATTTTCCGGGTGAACAATATGGGAAAATACATAAGAAAACGGTTTTTTCAGCTGATCCCGGTGCTGATCGGGATCACATTTTTGTCATTTGCGATGATGAGAATTGCGGGAAGCGACGCGATCACGGAGCTCTACGGCGACAAGGGAGCGGTCTCGCAGGAGATCATCGACGAGAAGAGGGCGGAGCTCGGGCTCGACAAGCCCTTTATGACCCAGTATTTCAGCTGGCTGGGCGGGCTTCTCACGGGAGATATGGGCAAAAGCTATGTGTCCGGGAAGGATGTGTTCGGGACATTTGTCTCGAAACTCCCGGCGACCCTGCTTCTTACCGTGCTCTCGATCCTGCTGACCGTCGTGATCGCGATCCCGCTCGGTGTCTTCACGGCGGTGCGGCACGATACATTCAGCGACTATCTGCTTCGATGTATGAGCTTTGTCGGCAATTCCCTCCCGAATTTCTTTGTAGCCCTGATCCTCATGCAGATCTTCTCGATCCGCCTCGGCTGGCTTCCGGTCATCGCGTCCGGGACCGGCATAAAGAGCGCGATCATGCCGACGCTCACGCTGGCCATCGCGATGGCTTCCAAATATATGCGCCAGGTGCGGGCAGCCGTCCTTGAGGAGCTGAACAGGGAGTACGTGGCCGGCGGCAGGGCCCGCGGCGTCAGCGACCGGGTGATCATCTTTCGGAGCGTCGTCAAATCCGCCATGCTGACGATCGTGACGCTGCTCGCGCTCTCGATCGGAAGCCTGCTCGGCGGGACGGCGATCATCGAGAGCATTTTCATGTGGGATGGCGTGGGCAAGCTGGCCGTGGACGCGATCACCATGCGCGATTACCCGATGATCCAGGCCTACGTTGTCTGGATGGCGGTCATCTATGTGCTGGTGAACCTTGCGGCTGACCTTCTCTATCACGCGCTTGACCCGCGCATCCGGATGGAGGCGGACGGGCGATGAGCGAGGCGAAGATCAGAAAACAGAAAATAAAAAAGGACAGCGTGAAAATGCGCCTCGTCATATTCGGGACGCTGGCGCTGCTGCTGCTTTTAGCGTCGATTTTCGCCGAACAGCTGGCCCACTGCGATCCCTATCTGCAGGACCTTTCGAACGCGAAGGCAGCTCCGTCGATGGCGCACTGGCTCGGGACGGACCGCTACGGGCGGGACATGCTCTCGCGTGTGATCGCCGGAAGCAGGACGAGCATTTACTCAACCCTGCTGCTGGTCGCGATCGTCACCGTGACCGGCACAGCGGTCGGGACCGTCTGCGGTTTCTGGGGCGGATGGGTCGACACGGTGCTGATGAGGATCTCGGACATCTTTCTTGCCTTTCCGGGTCTGGTCTTTGCAATGGCGGTGGCAGGCGTCCTCGGAGGCGGCCTGCAGAATGCCATTATCGCCCTCGCCGCCATCTCGTGGCCGAAATATGCGCGCATTGCGCGCAGCCGCACGCTGACGGAGAAGGAGGCCCCCTACATCAGAGCGGCCAGGCTGGCCGGATGCAGTACGCCGGCGATCATCCTGCGGCACATCCTGCCGAACATCATCGGGCCGATCCTGGTCACAGCGATGCTGGATATCGGGACGATGATGATGGAGCTGGCCGGCCTGAGCTTCCTGGGGCTCGGCGCAAAGCCGCCCGCAGCGGAGTGGGGCAGCATGATGAGCGATACCAGAAGTCTTCTGCCGACCGCGCCGTGGGTGACGCTGTCGCCGGGGGTCGCGATTTTCATTTCCGTCATGATCTTTAACCTTTTAGGCGACACCGTGCGGGACTGGGCGGACCCGAAGTCCCGGGGGAGATGAGCAGATGGCGGAGATACTGAGCTATGAACATGTGACGATCGCCTACAACGGCGTTCCCGCGGTGAAGGATGTCAGCTTTTCGGTGAACGAGGGAGAGATCCTCGGCATCGTCGGCGAGTCCGGATCGGGCAAATCGACGCTGATCCGGGCCGCGATGGGACTCCTCGGAGACCGCGGCCTTGTGACGCGGGGCGATATCCTGCTGGAGGGCAGAAGTCTCGTCGATATGAGCCCTCGCGAGAGAAGACTCGTGAACGGGAAGAAGCTGGGGATGATCTTCCAGTATGCGGGAAGCTCTTTCTGCCCGATCCGCACCGTGGAGGCGCAGCTTTTCGAGAGCGTGAGAGCGCACGAAGCGGTCAGCCGGGAGGCATTCAGACGCCGGGCAGATGAACTGCTTGGAAAACTTGGCTTCGCGAACCCGGAGCGCATTTTAAACAGCTATCCCTTCGAGCTCTCGGGGGGCATGCAGCAGAGAATCGGGATCGCAGCGGCGATGTATTTTGAGCCCGGCGTCCTCTTTGCGGACGAACCCACGTCGGCGCTGGACGTCTCCGTCCAGAAGCAGGTGCTGGAGGAAATGCTGAAGGTGCGCCGCGAATTCGGCACGGCGATCGTGCTGGTGACCCACAATATCGGGGTCGTCGGAGCGATGGCGGACAATGTGCTGGTCATGAAAGACGGAGAGACAGTGGAGTACGGAAGCCGGGAACAGGTGCTGCTGCGGCCGGAGCAGGCTTACACGAAGCGGCTCATGGCGGCTGTGCCGCGGCTTGGGAGGGCATGAGATGGAAGCGGTCCTTGCGGTCGAGGGACTTACAAAGATATTTAAGACAAAAGGACGGGCGGACACCGTCGCCGTGGACCATGTAAGCTTCAGCCTGATGCCGGGCGAGTGCCTGGGCATCATCGGGGAGAGCGGCAGCGGCAAGACGACGCTCGTAAATATGGTGACGAGGCTTCTTGCGCCGACGGAGGGGTGCATTTTCCTGGATGGGCAGGAGATCACCGGCCTTAAGGGGCGGGAACTTCGGGAGGCCTGGCGCAGGATGCAGATGGTCTTCCAGAGCCCGGCGGAATCATTTGATCCGCGGCGCACGCTCGGGGACGGCATCGGCGAGAGCCTCCGGAACGCCGGTGCCGGCCGGGAGGAGACAAAAAGGGAAACCGCGAGGCTGCTTAAAGCCTGCGGCCTTACGCCGGAGTATGCGGGCCGCTACCCGCACGAGGTCAGCGGCGGGCAGTGCCAGAGGGCGGCCATCGCGAGGGCGCTGGCGATCAAACCGAAGCTCCTCATCTGCGATGAGGCGACCTCGTCGCTCGACGTGACTGTCCAGCAGGAGATCATAGAACTCCTCGGGCGGCTCCGGCGCAAGCAGGACGGACTTGCGATCCTCTTCATCAGCCACGACATCGCGCTGGTGCAGCAGTTCTGCGACCGGGTCCTGGTCATGTACCGGGGAAGGATCGTGGAGCAGGGGAAGCCGGATGATGTGATCCGGGATCCGCAGGATCCTTACACGAAAAAACTGATAGAAAGCATATTATAGGAAGGAAGCATATGGAACCGATCAAGCAGCGCATCACAAATTACTGGTCAGTACGCGCGGAGGGCTTTATGCAGCAGCGCGTCCGCGAATTTAAAAATGAAAAGCGTGCCCGCTGGCTCGCCGAGATCCGCCGTTTCATCCCGGAAGGAAGGCATCTCAGGGTGCTGGACGTCGGCACGGGCACAGGATTTTTCGCCCTCATCATGGCTGCGGAGGGGCATGAGGCGGTCGGCATCGACCTGACGCCGGACATGATCGCGCGCGCGAAGGAGACGGCTGAGCTTCTGGATGTCCCGGCGGAGTTTTACGTCATGGACGCCGAGCAGCCGGCATTTTCGCCGGAGAGCTTCGACGTGATACTGACCAGGAACCTCACCTGGACGCTCCCGCACCTTAAAACCGCTTACAGAGCCTGGTACAAACTGCTTGCACCGGGCGGCGTGCTCATCAATTTCGACGCGGACTACTGCCGCGCGCTCGATTCCGATGATGAGACGGAACTGCCGGAGAACCATGCCCACAAGCTGGTCGACCCGGCTCTCATAAGCGAAAATGAAGCCATCACGATGGAAGTCGGCGCCTACCAGATGCCGCGGCCCCAGTGGGACGTGCAGCTGCTGGTGGAGGCGGGTTTTGAGCGTGTGACGATCGATATGGGGGTATTCCGCCGCATTTACGCGGAAATTGATGAGTTTTATAATCCGACTCCGATCTTTACGATCGCGGCTTATAAATAATAAAAAAACAGGAGGAATGAAAAATGAAAAGATTTCTGGCAGCAGCGGCAGCCTGCGTCATGGCCGGGAGCCTTCTCATCGGCTGCGGCGCTTCCGGACAGGGAACTGCTTCGGAGAGCGCGGGACAGCCGGAGAGCGCAGCTGTAAGCACCGGAGAATCCGCAGGGAGCTCTTCGGAGAGCACTGCCCCGTCCGGAAAGAAGGTCATGGTCATCGGAGACACGACTTTCAACGCGGAGAACTGGGAGGAGACGATCGATCCGCACCGCACCTACAACGGCTGGCCGTGCATCCGCTACGGTGTCGGCGAGACGCTGGTCCACTATACGGACACGATGGAGCTTGAGCCCTGGCTTGCGACAGACTGGAAAAATGACGGAAACTGCACCTGGACCGTCATGCTGCGCGACGGGGTTAAATTTTCCTCGGGACGCGACATGGACGCTGAGGCGGTGAAGGAGTGCTTCGAGCATCTTCTCGCCAATCACGACCGTGCCCCGGGAGATACGAAGATCGAGAGCATGGAGGCTGACGGCCAGACCCTTACGATCGTGACATCCGAGCCGAACCCGGCTCTGATGAACTATCTGGGCGACCCCTACGCCTGCATCATCGACGTGGCGGCCTCTGATTTTGAGACAGGGATCTCCGTCGGCACGGGTCCCTACAGGGCGGTCGACATGGTGATGGACGACCATATCACGCTGGTGCCGAACGAGTATTACTGGGACGGCACGCCGAAGATCGATGAGCTGACCATCCGCACCCTGTCGAACGGCGACACGCTCTCCGCAGCCCTGCTTGCCGGCGACATCGACGCGGCCTACGGCATGGCCTATGAAGCGTATCCGAACTTCGAGAACGATCAGTATCAGTTCTCCGGGATCCAGACGTCGCGCGCATTTTTCGCGTCGATGAACATGACGAGCCCGATCATCCAGGATCCGGCGGTCCGGAAAGCGATCGCGATGGGCATCGACAAGGAAGGATTCGTCGGGACGCTGCTGGAAGGGCACGGCGTTGTGGGGCACGGCGCATTTCCGGACGGATTTTCAACATTCGGCGGCGAGAAGGTGACGACCGATACCTATGATCCCGCCGCGGCCGCGAAGCTGCTCGAGGAAGACGGCTGGATCGATACGGACGGCAACGGTTTCCGCGATAAGGACGGACAGGAGCTGGTCATCCGCTGGCTGACCTATCCGAGCCGCCAGGAGCTGCCGCTGCTGGCTGAGTCCGTGCAGGCATCCCTGAAGGATATCGGCATCAACGTGGACATCAACAACACCGCGAACCGCCGCGAATTCCTGGGCAAGATGGAGACCTGGGATATCTACGCGTCCGCGCTGGTCACGGCCCCGTCCGGAGACCCGCAGTATTTCTTCACGACTTCCTGCCTGCCGGGCATGAGCTACAACTTCGGCGCCTACGAAAATGAAGAGGTCAGCGCCCTGATCGACGAGCTCGCGACGGAGTTCGATCCCGCGCGCCGTGCGGAGATCGCGGTCGAGCTGCAGCAGAAGATCCTCGATGACAACGCGTATGTGTTCTGCTCGTTCCTTGAGATGAACATGATCTCGAAGAGTTATGTGACGGGCTGGACGGCTCACGCGTGCGATTACTATGAGGTGACGGCGGAGCTGGATATCAATAAGTGACGGTGCTATTCAGGGACGGTTCCCCCCGGCCGCCTTCGGCGGCCTCCCAGGAACCGTCCCCGGCTTAAGGCGGCCTCCCAGGAACCGTCCCCGGCTTAAGGCGGCCTCCCAGGAACCCCGTCCCCGTTTTATGTTCATTTTCCGCTCATTTACGGAGGACGGAAAGTGTGCTATAGTACTCTCTGAAGGGGTTTTGGTGTTCGGAGAGGGGACTTGAGATGGCAAAGAGGGGGAGAAAGAAAAGACGTAATCGGGTCGCGGTGCTCTGCATCGCGCTTTTTGTGCTTCTTCTGGCGGCCGGCGGCACCGTTTTTGTCCTGGCGAAGAAGAAGGTTATCTTCATCAACCGGTGGCTGGTCAATGAAAAGGCCGGCACGATCGGCGTGGATATCTCAGCTTACCAGGCGGACGTTGATATGGAGAAGCTGATGGAGCAGGGGGTGGCGTTCATTTTCATGAAGGCGACCGAGGGAACCACGCACCGTGACAGGCGTTTTCCGGAGAACTGGGAAAATGCAAAGCGGGCAGGCCTGCCCGCAGGCCCCTATCACTTCTTCTCCTTCAACAGTGCGGGGGAGACCCAGGCGGAGAACTTCATTGAGACGGTCGGACCGGATCTGCACGGCCGGCTGCTGCCGGTCGTCGACGTGGAGCTCTACGGCGGAAAGGTGAGTGATCCGCCGGCCAGGGAGGACGTCGTGCGGGAGCTCGGCGTTTTCATGGAGGCGGTTCGGGAGCAGTACGGCGTTCTGCCGATGATCTATACAACCGCAGGGGTCTACAGGAGCTATATCAGGGGGGCTTTCGACGACTGCCGGATCTGGATCGCGAGCGTGAGCATGCCGGCGGACTGGAGCTACGGCGGCGAGTGGGACGTCTGGCAGTATTACAACAGGGCCGTGCTGGAGGGGTATTCCGGCGGCGAGAAGTATATCGACATGAACGTCCTGAACCGGGGGGTGAGCCTTGAGGAGCTGACGGTGCCGTGAGGGGGTTCGACGGCTTGGGGACGGTTCTTCAACGGTTGAAGAACCGTCCCTCAACGGTTGAAGAACCGTCCCTCAACGGTTGAAGAACCGTCCCTCAACGGTTGAAGAACCGTCCCTCAACGGTTCAGGGACGGTTCCCCCCGGCCGCCTTCGGCAGCCTCCCAGGAACCGTCCCCAGAAACATCCCAGGGACCGTCCCCGGAAACATCCCAGGAACCGTCCCCCGAAACATCCCAGGAACCGTCCCCTATACATTTTCCCGAAAATATCAATGGAGAACCGGCGGGGAACGTGTTATGATGTAGGAAGCCCTAAAATGTTTTATTTGAAGGAGGAAGATCATCATGAGTATGATAAGCTCGCCCTCGGCCTGCATCGAGCTGAAGGAAGGAACCCACATCGCGAAAGTCGTGCTGATGCCCGGCGACCCGCTGCGCGCGAAATACATCGCGGAGCACTACCTGGAGAACCCGGTGCTCTTCAACGACGTCAGAAATATGCTCGGCTACACCGGGACCTACGAGGGGAAGGAGATCTCCGTCATGGGATCCGGCATGGGCATGCCCTCGTTTACGCTGTACGCGTATGAGCTGTTTACATTTTTCGGCGTCGAGGCAATCATCCGCGTCGGTTCGGCCGGCGGCCTGCTCGAGACCGTCCATGTGAAGGACGTCGTGCTCGCGATGTCGGCGTCGACCAACTCGGCGATGGCGACGTCCTACAACCTGCCGGGCGTCCTGGCCCCGACGGCGGACTATGGGCTCCTCAAAGAGGCCGTGAAGGCCGCGGACGAGATGGGTGTCCACACCGCGATCGGCTCGGTCTACACCTCGGATTACTTCTACCACCCGGATAAGGAAGTCAACGTGAAGGCGAAGAGCCTCGGCCTCCTCGCCGTCGAGATGGAAGCCGCCGGCCTCTACCTAACCGCGATGGCGGCCCACAAGAAGGCGCTCGCGATCTTCACGATCAGCGACCACATCTTCACCGGCGAGGCGCTCAGCGCCGCCGAGCGGCAGGACAGCTTCCACGAGATGATGGAGATCGCGCTCAAGACGGCTGCCCGGGCTGAGATCTGAGACCGATATCGATGAAAAAACGATCCGCCCGGCGGTCAGCCCGGGAGGATCGTTTTATTTTGCACGGTGAGAAGGATCGTGCCCGACTCGTCCGTCCGGAGAACCGTGCAGCCTGCCCGCGTGAGGCGTAAGAGGACGGAGGAGGCCGGGTGCCCGTAATCGTTGCCGGTGCCGACGCTGATGACCGCGAACTTTGGCTTCACCGCCTTGAGGAGGGCGGATCCGGTCGAGGAGGCGCTCCCGTGGTGGCCGACGGCGAGGACGTCCGCCGCGATCGGGCGGCCGGAGGCGAGCAGTTCCGCTTCGCCCTCAGCCTCCGCGTCGCCGGTGATAAGGAAGCGGCAGCCGCCGCCGGAGAGGAGGACGATGAGGGAGTTGTCATTTTCCTTCTCATGGTCGAAACGGGCGGGGCCGGCAATCCTTAAGGCGGCCGCCCCGAACCGGACGGTCTCGCCGGCGGACGGGGTGCGGACGGGGAGGCTTTTGTCCTGCGCCATTTTCATGAAGGAGGCGTAAATCTTCGTGCCGGCGGCATAGTCCGGGACGAGGACCTCGCGCACCGGAAAAACGTTCATCGCGCCGATGAGCCCGGCGATGTGATCCTCGTCAAAGTGGGTCGCGACCAGCGCGTCGATCTCCGTCACGCCGTGCTCTTTGAGGTAAGCGACGAAAAATGAAGACCGCTCACGGCCGCCCCCGTCGACGACGACCGCGTGGCCGTCCGAGACGAAGAGGGCGGCTGCCCCCTGGCCTACGTCGGGAAAATGAGCCGCAAGCGGGATCGCCGGGTCCGTCAGAGCGTCAAGTTCGCTGTCGGGCAGCGCGGAAGGATCTCCGCCGGAAAAAAACTGCGGGAAAAAGACCCCGGCGAGAAAGACGGCGAGGAGAACGGCGAAGCTTATGAGGAGCGGCGGGATGCGCTTTTTTTGGGTGTGTGTCTTGCGGAAGTCAGTCATGGCAGGTCCTTATCGAGCGGCGAAGCCGGTATTTTTAAGTCTCCCGGCGGGAGTCGCGCGGGCAAAGATCAGTCTGCCCGTCAAGGGGATTATAGCATTTTTTCATTTGCGGGAACATACCCTCCGTCAAAAGGTTTTTTAGTTGAAAACATACACACATTACGCTAAAATATGGATTAGAACGGACCCGCGGAAAGGAGGCCGGCTTTGAATAAGGACAACAGAAAAAACAGCTTTGCCGTGCTCAAAAAACGTGCGTTCCAGATTATCGAAGTCGGTTACACGGAGGACGATGCGAGCAGGCTCTACGATATCGCCAATGTGCTCGCGATCGTCATAAACCTGCTGGCCTCCGTACTGCTCACCTTCAGCGGTGTGAGAGCGCGCTTCGAGGGCGGGCTCACCGCGGTAGAGAGCGTCACGGTGCTCTTTTTTGCGGTCGATTACGTGCTCAGGGTGCTCACGGCGGAGTACAAGTATCCGGACCGGAGCCGCCCGCGCGCGGTCATTTCCTATATGGTTTCATTTGCGGGACTGGTCGATCTTCTGTCCTTCCTGCCCTATTATCTGCCGGTCTTCTTCCCGGCAGGCGCGGTCGCGTTCCGGATGTTCCGGATTGTGCGCATCTTCCGCCTGTTCCGGATCAACGCCTACTACGATTCCCTCAATGTGATCACCGAAGTCATTGTAAAGAAGAAGCAGCAGCTTCTCTCCTCGGTCTTCATCATCGCGGTGCTGATGCTGGCCTCGAGCCTTGCGATGTACAGCCTCGAGAATCCGGCACAGCCGGAGGTGTTCACCAACGCATTTTCGGGGATCTGGTGGGCGGCTTCGACCCTGCTCACGGTCGGGTACGGGGACATTTACCCGATCACGACCGGCGGGCAGATCCTCGGAATGCTGATCGCCTTCCTCGGGGTCGGCGTGGTCGCGATCCCGACCGGCATCATTTCCGCGGGCTTCGTCGAGCAGTACCAGATGCTGAGCCGGAGCGCGCAGATCGAGGAGGAGGAGGAACTGCAGTTCATCCGGGTGACCGTCAGGGCGAAGGATGCCTGGGCCGGCCTTTCCACCCTGGCTCTGCCGCTGCCGAAAGGCGCGTCGGCGGGCCTCGTGCAGCGGGGCAGCGAGATCCTCATTCCGACGGCGGACCTGGTCCTTAAGCCCGGCGATATCGTGCTCGTCTTCGCGGAGAGCATCGAGGACAGCTACAGCCACGCCCTTCGGAAAATGAAGATCGCGGAAGCGAGCCCCTGGTGCGGCACCCGCATCCGGGATCTCGACATCTCGCGCCTCACGCACATCATCGCGGTCCGGAGAGCGGGGCATACGATCGTCCCGAAGGAGGATCTTCTTCTGAAAGCAGGGGACATGATCTTCCTTTACACGAGATCCTTCATGCCGGAGGCGGAGGAGATCACGCTCTAGCGTATGCGATTATGTCAGGTTTTTTGAACAAATGGCGGTTGTCATATGCACTGTTTTTTGTTATCTTGTAACCGTGTTTCGGCCGCATCCGGAGGGCAGAACATGCCGCGTCTTTGAACGGGGCTGGCCGTTACCACTAAATATATTCATTCTGGAGGCCTTTCATGGCAATCATTATCAGCAGCGGATTGATCACGATCCACACCGACCATACGACTTATCAGATGAAGGCGGATGAGCTCTCAACACTTCTGCACACTTACTACGGACCCCGGATCGACGACACGGACATGTCGCAGCTGATCGTGCCCCGCGACCGCGGCTTCTCGGGCAATCCCTACGAGGTGGGGATGTTTGATAAGACATATTCCTTCGATACGCTGCCGCTCGAGCTCAGCGCGTTCGGAGACGGAGATTACCGCATCACCGGGTTTCACGCGGAGGACCATCTCGGTGCGAGAGCGCTGCGGTTCAGGTTCAGGGAGGCGAAAGTCCTGCCCGGCAAATACGGCCTGCCCGGCCTGCCCGCCGTCTACGCGAAGGAGTCCGAGGCGGAGACCCTCGAGGTGACGCTCGCCGACGAGGATGCGGGCCTTCTTGTCCGGCTTCTCTACGGTGTCCTCCCGGATTGCGACGTCATCACGCGGGCTCTCATTGTGGAAAATGAAGGGCAGAACCCTGTCCGCCTGCTCAAGACGGCCTCGCTCAGCCTGGATTTCCTGTACGGGGACTTTGACCTCATCACCTTCCACGGCCGCCACGCGATGGAGCGTAAGATGGAGCGGCGCAGCATCGCGCACAGCGTCCATTCGGTCGGCAGCGTCCGGGGCATGAGCAGCCATCACTACAATCCGTTCGTGATCCTCGCGGACAAAAATACGGACGAGACGCACGGACAGTGCTTCGGGTTTTCATTTCTCTACAGCGGAGAGTTCCTCTTTGAGGCGGAGAAGGACCAGGCGGACAGCACGAGGGTGCTCATGGGCATCCATCCGGACGATTTCACCTGGGATCTTCAGCCAGGGGACAGCTTTGCGGCGCCGGAAGTCATGATGAGCATGAGCGGCGAAGGGTTCGGCCTGCTCAGCCGGAATTTCCACAGGACCATCCGGGAGCACGTGATCCGCGGGCCCTGGCGCGACAGAAGGCGGCCGGTCCTCATCAACAACTGGGAGGCGACCTATTTCAATTTCAACGGGCAGAAGCTTCTTGAGATCGCGGACACCGCGGCGGCCTGCGGGCTGGACCTTTTTGTACTCGACGACGGCTGGTTCGGGAAGAGAAATCTCGACGACAGCTCCCTCGGCGACTGGGTCCCGAACGAGGAGAAGCTCGGCATGACGCTTAAGGAGCTCGGTGAGCGGATCCGTGAGAAGGGCCTCATGTTCGGCATCTGGGTCGAGCCGGAAGGCTTCTCAACGGACAGCGACCTTTACCGGAAGCATCCGGACTGGGCGACGATCGTGCCCGGGCGCAAACCCGACCTCTCCCGGCACCAGCTGATCCTCGATTTCACGAGGAAGGACGTGCAGGATTATATCCTTGAGCGGCTCACCTCGATCATCCGAGAGGGCGGCATCAGTTATATCAAATGGGACCTCAACCGCAGCATCTGCGACAAGTACAGCGCGCTGCTGCCCGTTAAAAGGCAGGGCGAGTTCGCGCACCGCTACATGCTGGGCGTCTACCGGATCCTCGAGGAACTGCTCAGGAGCTTCCCGGATCTGCTCATCGAGGGCTGCTGCGGAGGCGGCGGACGCTTCGACGCGGGCATGCTCTACTACACGCCGCAGATCTGGTGCAGCGACAACTCGGACGCGGTGAGCCGGCTTGTGATCCAGTACGGGACCTCCTTCGGCTACCCGGCGTCGGCTATGGGCGCGCACGTCTCGGCGGTGCCGAACCACCAGACCGGACGCACCACGCCGTTCAAGACCAGGGCTGTCACGGCCATGTCCGGCACCTTCGGCTATGAGCTGGATATCACGAAGATGAGCGGCGAGGAGAGAGAGGAGATCAGAAGGCAGGTCGGAATCTATCGAGAGCTGAACAGCCTGGTCCGCGAGGGAGACTATTACCGGCTTTCGACGCCGGACGACGTCTGCACCGTCTGGGAAAATGTCTCCCCTGACCGCACCGAAGCACTGGTCAGTGGGGTCTGGCACGGTGTGGAGGCCAATCCGCCGGTCTTCTATGTGAAACCGCAGGGCCTGATCCCGGACCGCACCTACGCGGTCTCCTACCTCGACGGGGACAGCGATAAGACCGCTGCCGTGATGTCCGGCGCGGCGATCATGGCCGGCGGGCTTCCCTGCCGGATGCCGGCCATGGAGTACGACAGCTTCCTCATGAAGCTGGCGGCAGTTTAAATAATGATAAAGACGGTCCCTTCGGGTGTGAGGGAGCCGTCTTTTTTATCATGGGCGGTAAAGCACTTACATTTTTTACAGCGAATTTACAAATATCTTAGACCATTCTGAAACGGATATGCTATGATATAATCCGAATTTGCTGTGAAGGAGTATGGACATGCAGCATGTGTATGTTGTGGAGGATGACGCGGATATCCGCGAGATCGAGATGATCGCTTTGAGAAGCGCCGGCTTTGAGGTGACGCCATGCGAGTCCGCAAGGGCATTTTTCGAGGAGACGCAGAAGAAGCTCCCCGATCTGGTTCTTCTCGATATCATGCTGGAGGATGAGGACGGCCTGACGATTTTACGGAAAATGAAAAAAGACGCAAGATGTGCCGGCATCCCGGTCATCTTCGTGACGGCGAAGACGACGGAGCTCGACAAGGTGCGCGGCCTGGATCTCGGAGCCGACGACTACATGGTCAAGCCGTTCGGCATCATGGAGCTCATCTCCCGCGTCAAGGCGGTCCTTCGGAGGACCGGCACGACCCACGACCAGAAGGTCACGGTCATCGGAAAACTGATGATTGACGATGACAAGCACCTTGTGACCGTGGACGGCAGGGCTGTCACGCTCACCTTCAAGGAGTACGAGCTTCTGAAATACCTGGCGCTGAACCGGAGCATCGTTATTCCCCGGGACAAGCTGATGGCGGATATCTGGGATATGAATTTTGAGGCGGAGTCGAGGACGCTGGACGTCCACATCATGACGCTGCGGCGCAAGCTCGGCGAGGCGGGCAGCTACATCCGGACCGTCAAGAACGTCGGCTACGTCCTGGAGGAGAGTACCGATTGAAGAGGAAGATCACCGGCGAATTTATCCTGATGACGCTGATCGCGATCATAGCGTCCGCCCTGATCACGGCTTTCATTTTCTACCGGATCACGCGGGAGGAGATCCTCGTCGACCTGAAGAACTGCGCGAAGCTCGTGGAGGCGGTCAATCTTGCGGGCGGCGACCTGCCGGAGATCCCGGGCCTTCGGGTCACGATCATCTCGGAGGACGGCACCGCCGTCTACGACAGTTTCGCGGATACCGGGCTTATGGGCAATCACCGGGAGCGGCCTGAAGTAGCGGAGGCTTTTGCCTCGGGGGAAGGGCAGATCATTCGTGAGTCGGAGACGGCCGGCAAGATCGCATTTTACTACGCGCTCAGAGTTTCCGGCGGCGAGGTGGTCCGGGTAGCCCGGGACGTCTCCTCGATGGCGGCCTTTATCGCGGGATCGCTCCCGCTTCTCATCCTGCTCGGCCTGCTTCTCTTTATCGTCTGCTTCTTTCTTGCGCAGGTGCTCACAGCCTCGATCCTCCGGCCGATCGTGAAGATCGCGAAGAATCCGGACGCCAACGTGAGCGACGGGGGCTACGAGGAGCTGACGCCGATCGTCGAGATGATCCGCGAGCAGCACGAGCTGACAAGGCGCGACTCCGTGAGAAGGCAGGAGTTCACGACAAATGTCTCGCACGAACTGAAGACGCCTCTGGCGGCAATCTCAGGTTACGCGGAACTGGTCGCGAACGGCATGGGCAGCGAGGCGGACATGCGCCGCTACGGGCGGGATATTCACCGCAACGCGGAGCGGCTTTTAAGCCTCATCAACGACGTGATCCGGCTCTCCGAGCTCGACATCTCTGAGGAGGACCTCCGGCATTTTGTGCCGGTGGATCTCGCGGCGGAGGCTGAGAAGTGCTGCGAGATGCTCATTTTCCAGGCCGAGAAGAGAAATGTGACGGTCAGCTACGAGGGCGTGCGGGACAAAAGCTGCACGGTGTACGGCGATCCGCAGATGCTGAGCGAGCTGGTCTACAACCTCTGCGACAATGCGGTGCGCTACAACAACCCGGGCGGGAGCGTCACGGTCTCTGTCCATACGGCGGGGGGCGAGGTGCTGCTGACCGTGAAGGACACGGGCATCGGCATCCCGGAGAAGGACCGGAAGCGGATCTTCGAGCGGTTCTACCGGGTGGACAAGAGCCGATCCAGGGAGACCGGCGGAACCGGGCTCGGGCTCGCGATCGTGAAGCATATCGTGGAGCAGCACCCCGGCGCGAGTATTTCCATGGGAAGCGAAGTCGGGAAAGGGACGGAGATCACCGTTCGATTTCCCAAAATGAAGGGAGAATGATTTATGTCAATGTACGAGATTTTCAGCCTGCTGGGAGGTGTGGGACTTTTCCTCTACGGCATGAGCACGATGTCGAACGGACTCGGCCGCGCCGCGGGCGACAAGCTCCGTGAGATCCTCGAGAAGGTGACCTCGAACCGGATCATGGCCGTCCTGGTCGGTATTCTGGTCACGGTCCTCATCCAGAGCTCCTCCGCGACGGACATGATGGTCATCGGATTCGTCAACTCCGGCCTCATGGGCCTCTCTCAGGCGATCGCGGTCATCATGGGCGCGAATATCGGTACCACCGTCACCGCGCAGATCACCGCCTTCAACCTGGCGGCCTGGACCCCGCTCATCCTGTTTATCGGCGTGGTCATGTATACATTTTTAAAGCAGCCCCGCGTCCGCTACATCGGTATGGTCATCCTCGGGTTCGGCATGCTCTTTGTCGGCATCACGATGGTCAAGGCGGCGATCGCCCCGCTCTCCCAGAGCCCGGCCTTCATCAGCTTCCTCGACCGGCTGTCCAACCCGTTCATCGCGGTGCTCTTCGGCGTCGCCTTCACGGCCCTGCTGCAGAGCTCATCCTCTTCGGTCGTCATCTTCCAGGCGTTCGCGGTTCAGGGAATCCTCGAGTATAACACGGCGGTCTATCTTGTCATCGGCGCGGCGATCGGCTCGGTCACCCCGAACCTGCTCGCGGGCCTCACGACCAACCGGAACGGCAAGCGCACGGCGATCCTGAATCTCATTTTCAACCTGTTCCGCGCAGCCCTGCTGATCATACTGATCAATATCTTCCCGCAGATTCTCACCTTCATCCGTTCGCTCTCGCCGGATAACGTCGGCCGTCAGGTCGCGAACACGCACACCGCCTTCGCAATCATCGCGGTTCTTGCGGGCATTCCGTTCATGAACAGCTTCGTCGCCCTGACGAAGAAGATCCTGCCGGACCTCCCGGAGGAGACCGAGCTCAACGAGGAGAAGAAGCTGAAGTATATCGTGAACGCGGATTCC
>OCTX012267951.1_pt1 | contig 23923 bp, 19 predicted proteins | sample 1539691 | NCBI WGS metagenome assembly OCTX01 (sample SAMN02144231, study PRJEB22623) | gut metagenome | biome: sheep rumen | host: Ovis aries | place: New Zealand
TTTGAAAATAAGACACCCCATGAGATAGATGAACTCAAAATACGACGGATGGTCCGGGACCGCTTTCATGGCTTCCCGCACCGTATCAAAGCCGGCCATGAACGCCTCCTCGGAAATGATCTCCCCGTCCACGCGGAACCGCTCCCGCATGTCCACGAGATGCGGCGACGTGAAAAGCCCGGTCCGGACGCCGGCTTCCTTCAGGATCGACGCCAGGTAGGATGCGGTCGAGCCCTTCCCGTTTGTGCCGGCGATGTGGACGATCCGGAAAGCGCGGTCCGGATTCCCCAGAAGATGCAGGCATTCCCTCGTGTGCGCCAGAGAATGCTTCTTCGTAAACCTGGTCAGCCCCTCAATATAATCGCACGCTTCGGCGTAATTCATGGTTTCCTCCTAAAAAAGACTGCCGCACACGCATGCGGCAGCCCTTCCGTTTTTAATATCTCTTCAGCTGTTCTTCGATCTCGCGCTTCATGGACTTATACTTTTCGAGCTTCGCTCTCTCGGCCTCGACCTTGGCGGCCGGCGCCTTATTCACGAAGTTCGGATTCTTCAGCATGCCTTCCGCACGCGCGATCTCCTTGTCCATCTTTGCATTTTCAGCGGTGAGACGGGCGACTTCCTTCTCCCTGTCGACGAGCTCTTCGAGCGGGATGTAGGCGGTGCCGCCGGCGAAGACGACCGTGACCGCATCGTTGCCGATACCGTCCTTGCTGTCTCTCACCTCGATGTTCTTCGCGAACACCATGCGCTCCATGCCCGGGATCGTCCTGGTGAGCGTCCGGAGAGACTTAACGCCTGCCTCATCCTTGCCGACCAGGTAGAGATCGGTCTTTGTGCCGTTCGGGACATTCATCTCCATGCGGATGTTGCGGATGCCGCGGACAAGCTCGATGTAGGTATTGATGAGCGCCTCGGCCTGCGGGAAATTCCGGTCATCACGGTATACCGGCCATGCGGCCGTCATGATCGTCTCGGCATCCGGAAGCAGCGTGCAGTAGATCTCCTCCGTGATGAACGGCATGAACGGGTGCAGGAGCTTCAGGGCTTCCGTGAGAACCGTTCTGAGCGTCCAGTGGGCGGCATTGACGGATGTATCCGGGCCGTCCTTCGGAGCGTTCGCAAAGCGCAGCTTCGCGATCTCGATATACCAGTCGCAGAACTCATCCCACAGGAAATCATGGATCTTCTGCACGGCGATGCCGAGCTCGTAGCGGTCCATATTGTCCGTGACTTCCTTCGCGACCGTGTTGATTCTCGAGAGGATCCACTTGTCCGCCGGCAGAAGCTCGGTCACGGAAGGCTCCCTGACCTCACCGTCCGGCAGGTTCATCATGATGAAGCGGCTCGCGTTCCAGATCTTGTTCGCGAAGTTCCGGCTCGCCTCGACCTGCTCCCAGTAGAAGCGCATGTCGTTGCCCGGCGCGTTGCCGGTCATCAGGGTCAGGCGCAGCGCGTCCGCGCCGTACTTGTCGATCACCTCGAGCGGGTCGATACCGTTGCCGAGGGATTTGGACATCTTGCGGCCCTGGGAATCCCTGACCAGTCCGTGGATGAGGACATGGTGGAACGGGCTCTTCCCCGTCTGCTCAAGGCCCGAGAACATCATGCGGATGACCCAGAAGAAAATGATATCGTAGCCGGTCACCAGCACGTCCGTCGGATAGAAATACTTGTACTCCGGCGTCTCCTTCGGCCAGCCGAGCGTCGAGAACGGCCAGAGCGCGGACGAGAACCAGGTGTCGAGCGTATCCGGATCCTGTTCAAGGTGCGTGCTGCCGCAGTCCGGGCAGACTTCCGGGGCTTTCCTGGAAATGATCGTCTTCTTGCAGCCGCCGCAGTAGTAGGCCGGGATCCTGTGGCCCCACCAGAGCTGGCGGGAAATGCACCAGTCGCGGATATTCTCCAGCCAGTGCAGATAGATCTTGTCGAAGCGTTCCGGCACGAAGGTGAGGTCGCCGTTTTTAAGCGCCTCGATCGCCGGCTTCGCCATCTCCTCCATCGCGACGAACCACTGCTGCTTGACCATCGGCTCGACCGTGGTGTGGCAGCGGTCGTGGGTGCCGACCGCGTGGGTGTGCGGGACGACCTTGACGAGCAGGCCCATCTGATCGAGGTCCTCGACCATCTGCTTTCTCGCGACGTAACGGTCCAGGCCGGCGTACTTGCCGCCGAGCTCATTGATCGTGCCGTCATCGTTTAAGATCGTGATCTCTTCAAGATTGTGACGCTTGCCGACCTCGAAGTCGTTGGGGTCGTGTGCCGGGGTGATCTTCACGCAGCCGGTCCCGAACTCCATGTCGACGTACTCGTCCGCGATTACCGGGATCTGGCGGCCTGTCAGCGGGAGCTCGAGCATTTTCCCGACAATGTCCGTGTATCTCTCATCGTTCGGGTTCACAGCCACCGCGGTATCGCCGAGCAGGGTCTCCGGGCGGGTCGTCGCGATCTCGACGAAGCGGCCGGGCTCGCCCACGACCGGGTAATTGATGTGCCAGAAGAAGCCCTGCTGGTCCACATGCTCCACCTCGGCGTCCGAGATCGTGGTCCCGCAGACCGGGCACCAGTTGATGATCTTCGAGCCCTTGTAGATGTAGCCTTTCTTGTAGAGGCGCTCGAAGACCTCAAGGACCGCGTCCGAGCAGCCCTCGTCCATGGTGAAGCGCTCGCGCTCCCAGTCAGCCGAGGAGCCGAGTTTCTTGAGCTGCTTCACGATGCGGCTGCCGTACTCGTCGCGCCACTCCCAGCAGTATTTCAGGAACTCTTCGCGCCCGATCTTGTCCTTGTCGATCCCCATCTCGCGGAGATGCTCGGTGACCTTGACCTCCGTCGCGATCGCGGCGTGGTCCGTTCCGGGCTGCCAGAGGGCTTCATAGCCCTGCATCCGCTTGAAGCGGATCAGGATATCCTGCATGGTGTTGTCCAGCGCGTGGCCCATGTGGAGCTGGCCGGTGATGTTTGGCGGCGGCATGACGATCGTGAACGGTTTCTTATCCGGGTTCACTTCCGCATGGAAATAGCCGCCTTTCTCCCATTTCTCGTAAAGCCGGTCTTCAAGCCCCTTCGGGTCGTAGGTCTTTTCGAGTTCCTTTCTCATAACGTTTGTTTCCTTCCGTCAATCATACTTAAAATGGCCGCCCGGCATTTGGCGGGCGGCCAACCTGAAAACTTATTATCGCCTGTTTGCGGCATAAAATCAAGTGGGAAATGAAAATCCCTCAGCCTTTTTTGCCCACAGCCAGCAGCTTGTCCTTGAGTTCCTTCTCGAGGACAGCCAGCTCGGCCTCGGCCTGCGCTCTCTTCTCGCGGCCTTCGGTCTGGATGCGGCTGACTTCATCGAGGGTCTGGATCAGGGACTCGTTGGTCTTCTTCAGGGTCTCGAGGTCGACGATTCCTCTCTCGGAGGCCTGGGCGGTCTCGATTGTCGCGGTCTTCAGCTTCTCGGCGTTCGCGTTGAGGAGCTTGTTGGTCATCTCGGTGACGGCGGCTTCCGCCTTCGCGGCCTTGGTCGAATCCTCAATGCCGAGCGCAAGGACCATCTGGTTCTTCCAGAGCGGGATCGTGTTGACCAGCGTGGACTGGATCTTCTCGACCATCATCGTGTCGGAGCTCTGGATCAGGCGGATCTGCGGGGCAGTCTGGATCGCGATCATGCGGGTGAGTTCGAGATCGTGAATCTTCTTCTCGAAGCGGTTCAGCTGGTCCTCAAGGTCCTTGACGTACTGGGCGTCTTCCGGAAGGGTGGATTTCTCGGCTTTGGCGCGGGCGGCGGCGAGCTCATTTTCCTTGAAGGAGTTGATGCGCTTCTTGCCGGCGATGATGTACATCGTGAGTTCCTTATAATAGGTAAGGTTCTTCTCATACATCTTGTCGAGCGTCGCGACGTCCTTCATCAGCGTGACCTGGTGGTTCTGGAGAGCCTTCGCCACCTTCTCAACGTTGTTGTTGGCCTTGTCGTACTCGACCTTCAGGTCCTCAATCTTCTTTTTCGGCTTCTTGAAGAGGCCGAGGAAGCCCTTGTCCTCCTCCTCGTTCGGGTCGAAATCCTTCAGGTCGCTGATGACGCCCGAGAGCATGCTGCCGACCTCGCCGAGGTCGCGCGTCCTGACGGTTGCGAGCGCGGTGTCGGAGAACTCGGACATCTTCTTCTGGACCCCGCCGCCGTACTGCAGGATCGAGTTGGTGTCGCCGAGGTTGATCTGCTTGGAAAATGCATCCACCTGCTTCCTCTCCGCCTCGGAGAGCATGCTGTCGTCGATCGGCTCGACTTGCTTCTTCTCCTCGACCATCTGGGCGACCGGAGCTTCCGGTTCCTCCTCCGCGCCGAACACGAGAGCCGGCATCGCGGACTCCTTGAGTTCTGCGTCAAGCGCTGCCGCGCCGGCGGCTGCGTCCACGGTATCCAGAACGTTTTCCTGCATGTTCATTTCATCCATTTTTTGTATCCTCCTTATTGAGACTGTCATAAACAGTGTCAGTACAGTTTTACTCGATGTCGCTGCCAAAGACAAGCTTGATGCCGCCTTCCTCATCTTCCATCTCGGGGTCGGACTCGGGCTCGATCTCGTAGTCGTTGCGGACCATGTGGACCGGGTCAGGCTTAAGCGCCGGCTCCGGTTCCTGAACGGGCGCATCGACGTCCGTGACCGGCTTCACCGCCTCAAGCTCCGGCTCGGCAGGCGCCTTCGCCGGCCTTGCGGTCTTCGGCGGATCCGCCTTCATCTCCGCGGGCTTACGTCCGAGCACGGAATCCTCCTTCTCCTTCAGCGTCGGGTCCGAGGCGATGTCCGCCCAGCCCTGCTTTCTGCGCATCGAGGAGAAGCTGTCCTCCGTCAGGCCGTCCTGTTTCATCATGGTCTTCATGACCTCGATGTCGGTCGAGACATCCATCGCGGTCTCGGCGAAGAAGCTGTCCAGCAGCTTCTCAAATGCATCGTTGACCGTGTCGAGCGAGCCCTCGATCTCGCGCTTCGCATTCCGCACGTTCTCGCCCTGGACATCCTGGGCGTCCAGCTTCTCGTAGGCGGTCAGGAGCTTCATCGTAGTCGGCAGGTAGTAATCCATGAACATGGAAAGCTTATCCGCCAGTCCCGGGTTCTTCCGGACTTCATCGAAGATACGGGTGACGATCTTCTCCATCTCGGAGAGCTTGTTGGAGACTTCCTCGCCCGGTATGTTGTCATTGGCCTCCCGGATCCGGTTGATATAGTTCTCGCCTTTATCGAGGACTTCCTGGACCTCCGAGGGGATCGCGCCGGACTTGTTCTGCTCAGCCCTCTGCTGACGCCTCAGCTCCCTCGCGTTCTGCTCGGTCGCAAGGTACTGGCTGTAGAGCTCGTCTGAGGCGATGAAGGTCTTCTTCTGCTCGTCGAAATGACCCTGTTTGAATTTTCCTTCTATGGTCAGCTCGTCGAGCTCCTTCACCGTGTCCGCTTCCGGCTGCCCGACCGAGCGGGCGAGGTCGCGGACGGAGGCGTATTTATTTTTCTCAAGCAGCCTCCGGTAGTTGGAGAAGTGCTGCACCTTCTTCAGGCGCCTGCGGCCTCTGCTGAAGAGGAAGCCGAACCCGAACGTGAAGGCCAGATTGAAAATGAGCAGCATGATCGCAGTCGGATCAAAGCCGCTCGCGGTGGTGACGAGCGCCATGATGGCTGACAGCATCCCGAAAAAAACAGTCCCGGCAAGCCCCATCCACTTCATGACGTTGGACTTGATGCTGCCCGTGACCGGGCCGAAGAGTTCATTTTCCGCGCCGGGGTTCACCGCGTTCTGCCGCCGCATCTGGGCGTTCTGGCTGCGCGCGTAGGCCGCCGGATCGTAACCTCTGTTTGTCCGGTTCTGCGCAGCGGTCCTGCCGGCGCTGTAATTGCCGTAAAATGCGTTCCCCCGTCCGCTCATATGCCCGCCGTTGTAGGTGCGGGAGCCGACGCCGTCCATCTGGGAGGCACTCGTGTAGCGCCTGCGCCTCGCGGCGTTCTGGGCGTTGCGGCGAAGGAACTCCTCGTCGTTCCAGTTGACGCCGTTCAGGGCGTCCGCGAACGGTTTGGCGGCATCCTTCATCTGCCCCGAAAGGTTTCTGAAGTCGCCGGTGCTGACAGCCCGGTCAACGATGTCCAGCATTTCGTTGACGCTGCCGATGAAATCATTTGTGTTTGCCATAATCATCCTCCGAAAAGGGAACCAAAGAGCGTTCCCCAGTCCGTTGTGAGAAATGAAAGAGCCGGAGCCACCTCAGCCCAGTTCCAGTAGAAGCAGGCGATGCCGAGAAGGATCAGGACATTGCCGAGCACCTTCTTCTTCGTGATCGGTTCGCGGAAGAACAGAAATGACAGCAGGACGACCCAGATATTGCCGACCGACTCCATGATCGGACCTTCCTTGTACTCGACTCCCTTGCCGTAGGCGATGATCGTCAGGAACATCCCGACAAACATCAGGCCGTAGCCGCAGATGACCTTCCAGTTCAGGTATTCTCTGATGAAGTTTTCATGTTTCTCTCCCGCGCTCTTCTTGAGCAGCACCTGGGCGAAGGATGCCACCGTCGCGGAGAGCGCGATGAGAAGGATCCAGGGATTAAGATGCATGGCCAGCCTCGCTGTTGACAAGCATGATCCCGGCAAAGATGATCAATACGCCCAGTGTGTTTGCCGGTGTGATCTTTTCCTTAAAGAGCAGCATCGCCCAGAGCATGGACCAGAAGATCGCGAAAGCCCTGTTCGCGTAGGCGATCGAGAGATCGAAGCGCTTGATGATCTGCTGCCAGAATATAGCATACACCCCCAGGGCGCAGACTTCAAGCCCGATCCAGAAAAGCCACATAAACGAAAACGCCTCATAATTGGCCGTCATCTTCGAGCAGATGCCCGACATCGTGTAGACGATGACGCCGGCCTGGATCACCGCGAGGGAGACAAGAGTGATTTTCTTCCCCTTCGCGGGTGCATTTTGGGTTTCATTTCCCATGATGAACCGTCCTTTCACTTTTTTTACCATAATATCATAACATAAAATAAAAAAAAGAAAAATAGTTACTCGCATCTTTAAAAAATATGGTACACTATAGGAGCGGGAAATCCGCGCATACCGTACTTACGTAAGAAGGAGAGGGGAACATGGACGAAATCAATGTAACCAATGCAACTGAAGAAACAGCACCGGCGGCCGAGTCGATGGACACGATGAGCGATGCGCTCGAATCTTCGATGAGAAAGATCGAAGTCGGCGACATCATCGACGGAACCGTTGTCGGCGTGACCGACCAGGAGGTGACGGTGGACCTCGCCTACGCGGCTGAAGGCATCATCCGTCCGCTGGATTATTCCAGTGACCCGTCCTTCTCGGTTAAGGAGAATGTACACCCGGGCGACGAGATCAAGGCCAAGGTCCTTCGTCTCGATGACGGCAAGGGCAACCTGCTGCTCTCCCGCCGCGAGGCCATGGAAGAGCTCGTCTGGGACGATTTCAAAGACATGATGGAGAAGAAGACCGCTACCGAGCTGACCGTCAAGGAAGCTGTCAAGGGCGGCGTCGTCGGCTATCTGCACGGGGTCCGCGCGTTCGTGCCGGCCTCCAAGGTTGCTCTCGACTATGTCGAGGATCTGACGACTTACGTCGGCAAGACGATCCCGGTCCGCATCATCCAGGCTGAGAAGGAAGGCCGCAAGCTTGTCCTCTCCTCCCGCGAGATCCTCCGCGACATGAAGAACGCGAAGAAAGCCGAGATGATCAACAACATCAAGGTCGGTCTTGTGACCGAAGGCAAGGTCGCTTCCATCCAGAGCTACGGCGCATTCGTGAACCTCGGTGAGGGCATTGACGGCCTGCTGCACATCTCCCAGATCTCTTCCGGCGGCAAGCGCCTGAAGACTCCGGCTGATGTCCTCTCCGTCGGCGACACCGTCAAGGTCAAGGTCACCAAGGTCGAGAAGGGCCGCATCTCCCTGTCCCAGCGCGCCGCTGAGGAGAAGGAAGAGGTCGAGAAGGTCGTCGAGGAGAAGGTCGTGATCCCGAAGGCTGAGAAGCTGACCACGAACCTCGGCTCGCTGCTGAAGGGCATCAAGCTCGACTGATTATTTTTGCAAGGAAAAAGGCTGCCGCGGGGCAGCCTTTTTTGTGTGGGTTCCCGCAGGGACGGTTCTCTCCCGCCGGGACGGTTCTCAGGAAATCGGTTTCACCGATTTTCAGGAACCGTCCCCGGCGGGGTTCATGCCTTCAGGCGGGGTTCAGCCCCAGCGGCCAAGCCGTCCCTTCGTTCTGGCTCCCATCTCTCGCTTTTTTCCGGCTTCCGACTGAGTTTTACGCTAATTTTCTCAGTGCTGCTCTTCTCAAGCGTAATCTCTCCGGGCTCTTACATGCAATTTACGCTTCGTTTTATTATTTCTTTTCAAATAAGCGTAGTCTTATGGGGTCCTGCCGCCTGGTTTACGCTTTATTTCGGCTTTTGTCCTCGGTAAGCGTAATCTTATGGGGTCTCGCTGCCACATTTACGCTTCATTACAGTTATTTATCTTGTGCAAGCGTAATCTTATGGGGTCTCGCTGCCTGATTTACGCTTTGCTTCATCTTTTTGTCTTCTACAAGCGTAATCTTTCAAGCTGTCAGCAATGTTTTTACGCTTCATCCCGCACTGGCGCAAAGATTAAGCGTAATCCTCCGCTCACTCCCGGCAAACTTTACGCTTCACTCGGCGCCACCGCCCAAATCTGGCGTAACCCTCTGCTCACGCCTGTCAAGTTTTACGCTTCACTCGGCGCCACCGCCCAAATCTGGCGTAACCCTCTGCTCACGCCTGGCAAGTTTTACGCTTCACTCGGCGTCACCGCCTAAATCTGGCGTAACCCTCCGCTCATGCCTGGCAAGTTTTACGCTTCACTCGGCGCCACCGCCCAAATCTGGCGTAAACCTTCGCTCATGCCTGGCAAACTTTACGCTTCACTCGGCGCCACCGCCCAAATCTGGCGTAACCCTCTGCTCACGCCTGGCAAGTTTTACGCTTCACTCGGCGCCACCGCCCAAATCTGGCGTAACCCTCTGCTCACGCCTGGCAAGCTTTACGCTTCACTCGGCGTCACCGCCCAAATCTGGCGTAACCCTCTGCTCACGCCTGGCAAGTTTTACGCTTCACTCGGCGTCACCGCTCAAATCTGGCGTAACCCTTCGCTCACACCCGGCAAACTTTACGCTTCACTCGGCGTCACCGCTCAAATCTGGCGTAACCCTCCGCCCATGCCCGGCAAACTTTACGCTTCACTCGGCGCCACCGCCCAAATCTGGCGTAACCCTCCGCTCATCCCCGACAAACTTTACGCTTCACTTGCTAATTCCACCAAATCTAGCGTAAGCCTTCGCTCACCCCCGGCAAACTTTACGCTTCACTCGCTATTACCGCCCGGCTTTAGCGTAAACCTACGCTCATGCCCTTCAAACTTTACGCTTTACCCGCCGATTCCGCCCGGCTTTGGCGTAAACCCTCTCTCACCGCCAGCCGCCCGGCCTCTCTCCCGCCGGCAGGCGCAGCCGGTTTCTGATAATTTTCTCAAAATATCTCATATCCAGCGGCTGTTCCGCAGTCTCCATCGTAAAAAGGAAGTTTTCGCCGGGCAGATAACCACTGCGACCGTACATATCGATCTTCCAGGCAGTCCTGTTCTGATAGTTCTCGTCGGACATCAGCCCGAAATGCTCAAACAGGATCTCCTTGCGCTCCGCAATATCCAGGATCATGAAATCCGGACAGACGGTCTCCCCGTTTTGTAACGTGACCTGGCTTTCATAGCGGTAGGGAATGCCCAGCATAAAAAGCTTGTCCGCAATCATCTTTTCGCTCTTTGAACGAACACGTTCACCTCTCTCAGCATAGATCTCCGGCGCTCCTTCTTTGAAACCCGGACCGCTCACCGTGACATTCAGCCACTGCTCGACAAATGCCTCATCCGGAAGAACAAACGGATGCACCAGCTCGGCTTTCCGAGCCGGCATTGAGAGAAAGACACCAGCCAGGGCTTCATATACAAAGTGCGCACTTCTCCCCGCTCCAAGCCTCCCGACAGCCGAAAGCTCCCGTTCCAGCCGCTCTGTCACCGCAACGATCTTCCTGCAGTATTCCTTCTGAGCAAGCGTGGCGGCGAGTGCATGATCCTTCTTCCGTAGGAATACCGTCTTCTTCTCCGCCTCATATCGCACGCGATACTGATGAGAGCCGTGGCTCCCCGTAACATGCAATGCCCCTTCAGGCGCAGAGGCAAGAAAGCTCTCAGCCTCTTTGCGGATGCGCTGCACAAACATCGTCTGATCACAGATGTCAGTATAATATTCGTTCATTCTTCCTTGTCAGTCTCCTTCTTCCTTGCAAGCTTCTCCATCCTGATATAGTATTCGAGCAGTCGAAGAAGGTATTGAGGCGCGTGACGCTCGTCATTTTCCCAGTCCGAGACCGTCCGATAGGGAATCTCAAAATAAGCGCAGAACTCCTTCCTGTTCATGCCCGTACTTTCGCGAAGCTCCTTGATCTTAGCTGCCGTATCCGTATCCATCTCCATCCCTCCATACACGCATTGCGTTGTTTATATCATATCACAGATATTCCGGAAACGCAATGCGTTTACGGCAATCATACATATTTTTATACCTGCCTCGATATAAGGCGAGCCCTTTACGCTTCATTTCGGCGCGCCATTCACCTCCAGCGTAATATTCTCGCCAGGACGTTATATTTTACGCTTGAATGCGTCACTTTCGCGTGATCAAGCGTAACCGGAAACACCGCAATCACCCATTTTACGCTTCCTTTCTTCCGTCACTTCCAATCTGGCGTAATCTTCCCGCACATATTACGCTAAAAATTGCTCTCTGCCTGATATTTAGCGTATTCATGCCTCACACTCCTGTCTGCATTACGCCTTGAGCCGACTTTTCGCTTATATCAAGCGTAAATCTGTATCCTGCGGTGCTCAATATTACGCTTCTGTTCCTTCTCCTGCCCTGTTCAAGCGTAATTCTGCTGAAAATGCACCCCCGCACAAACCATCTCTGCCTTCCTCAACAAAAAAGGACGGCCTGAAAGCCGTCCCAGTGATCATATTTCTCACAGTGTCCCCTCTTTACTCCTCCCCGATCGCCGCGATGCTCCCCGGCCGCACACTGCTCGAGGACCCGAGCTCCAGGTAATCGTCGATGTCCCGGAGGAACTGCTCGACCCTTCCCGTCAGGATGCAGGGCGTCATCTCGGTGAGCCCCGGCGACAGCAGCTCCCGCTTCCTCGCGTAGGCCAGCATGCGGTCCGCCCGCGAAAGGCGCGCCGGATCGAACTCCCCGCCCAGCGAATCGATGGCGATCGAGCTGTTCCGGAGCCGCAGAGAAAAATTGTTCCGGATGAGGCTCTCCGCCTCCTCCATGAACACATTGCAAATGAAAACCGCCTTCGGTTTGCGCCGGAGGACATCCCAGTAGCGGTCCAGCCAGTCCGAGAGCTCCCGGTAGATCACGCCGAAGCGGATCCCGCTCCCGAAAATGACAAAATCATACCCCGAAGGATCCGGCGACTCCTCCCGGAGGTCCCGGACGTCCGGACTGTCAAAATGGCGCGCAAGGAGAGAGGCGGCATGCTTCGCCGCTCCTCCCCTGCTCGCGTAGACGATCAGCATTTTCATTATTTATACCCCTCATTAAAGACAACGGCTGCCTGCTCCCCAGCTTACTGCCGTCATCACAAATCCAGCGGAGCTGCCCCCTTCGCGCCGTGGCAGTTCTTGTATTTCTTTCCGCTCCCGCACGGGCACGGATCGTTCGGATAGATCTTCTTTTTCTTGCGCGTGACCGGCTTTTTGGCGACGGAATCGTCCTTGTTGGTCGCCATCGGCTTCGCCTGCTCCTCGCGCTCGATCTTCTGCTCGATCCGGACGTGGTAGAGCACGCGGAGGGTCTCCTCCTGGATGTTCTCGGTCATCTCGTCGAACATCTCGAAACCGACCATGCGGTACTCAACCTTCGGGTCGCGCTGTGCGTAGGCGGTCAGTCCGATGCCCTGGCGCAGCTGCTCCATATCGTCGATATGGTTCATCCAGCGGGCGTCGATAACCTTGAGGAGCACGACACGCTCGATCTCGCGCATCTGCTCGATGTCCGTAAACTCCGCTTCCTTGGCCGCGTAGAGCGCCGCCGCTTCCTCCTTCAGGGCCTGCTTGATCTTGTCGCGGCTCATGCCCCTGACGGATTCGGCCGTGATCGGCTTCACGGGGATGATCGGCGTGAGGTTTCTCGTCAGGTTCGCGAGGTTCTCGATCTGGTCTTCCGGATCCTGGTCGTCGGCAAGGCTTGCATCCACCTTGCGCGCGACCACTTCGTTCATCATGTTCATGACGACGTCGCGCATGTTGTCGCCGTCCAGCACCTTCTTTCTCTCCGCGTAGATGACTTCGCGCTGGTCGTTGTTGACGCGGTCATACTCGAGAAGATTTTTGCGGATGCCGAAGTTGTTGCTCTCGATTTTCTTCTGGGCCTGCTCGATGGCTTTGGAGAGCATTTTGTGCTCGATCTGTTCATTTTCCTCAACACCGAGCGCATCGAAGGTGGACATCAGCCTCTCCGAGCCGAAGAGCCTCATGAGGTCGTCCTCAAGGGAAATGTAAAACCGCGACTCGCCCGGATCGCCCTGACGGCCGGAACGGCCGCGCAGCTGGTTGTCGATACGGCGGGACTCGTGGCGCTCGGTGCCGACGATCCTGAGACCGCCCGCCGCGCGGGAGACGTCGTCCAGCTTGATGTCGGTGCCTCGGCCGGCCATGTTGGTCGCGATCGTGACCGCACCTGCCTCGCCGGCGTGGGCGACGATCTCGGCTTCAAGCTCGTGATACTTCGCGTTCAGCACGTTGTGCGGAATGCCCTCGCGCTTTAAGAGTTTGGAAATATGCTCCGACACATCGATCGTGATCGTGCCGACCAGGACCGGCTGGTTCTTAGCGTGGGCTTCCTTGACAGCCTCGACGACCGCGTGATATTTCTCTTTCTTGGTCTTGAAGACCGCGTCCTCGTAGTCGATACGCTTAACCGGCACATTGGTCGGGATCGAGACGACGTCCATGCCGTAGATGTCGCGGAACTCCTGCTCCTCGGTGAGGGCAGTACCGGTCATGCCGGCCTTCTTCTCGAATTTATTGAAGAAGTTCTGGAAGGTGATCGTCGCGAGCGTCTTGGACTCCTGCTTGACTTTCACATGCTCCTTGGCCTCGATCGCCTGGTGGAGACCGTCAGAGTAGCGGCGGCCCGGCATGATGCGGCCCGTGAAATCATCGACGATCAGGACCTGATCGTCCTTCACGACGTAATCCTGGTCCCTGTGCATCAGATAGTTGGCCCTGAGCGCGAGGTCCACGTTGTGCTGGATCTCAAGGTTCTCCGCATCGGAGAGATTGTCGATGTGGAAGAACTGCTCGACCTTTTTGACGCCTTCCTCGGTGAGGGTGACCAGCTTGTCCTTCTCGTTCACGATGAAGTCGCCGGTCTCAGTGATCTCCTCGCCCATGATGGCTGCCATCTTGGTCATCTCGCCGGAGGCCTCGCCGCGGTGCAGCTGGCGGGCCAGAATATCGCAGACCTCGTAGATCTTGGTGGATTTGCCGCTCTGGCCGGAAATGATCAGCGGCGTCCTCGCCTCGTCGATGAGGATCGAGTCGACCTCGTCGATAATCGCGTAATGAAGCCCTCTCTGGACGAGCTGCTTCTTGTAAATGACCATGTTGTCGCGCAGGTAGTCGAACCCGAGCTCGTTGTTGGTGATGTAGGTGATATCACAGTTGTACTGCTCTCTCCGCTCGTCCGGCTTCATCGGCTGCAGGACGCATCCGACGGTGAGGCCGAGGAAGCGGTGGACGGCACCCATCCACTCCGCGTCACGGTTTGCCAGGTAGTCGTTGACCGTGACGACGCAGACGCCCTTGCCCTCAAGCGCGTTGAGGTAGGCCGGCAGTGTGCAGACGAGGGTTTTTCCTTCACCGGTTTTCATTTCCGCTATGCGGCCCTGGTGAAGGATGATGCCGCCGATCAGCTGGACCCGGAAATGCTCCATCCCCAGCGTCCTCCTTGCCGCCTCGCGGCAGACCGCGAAGGCTTCCGGGAGCAGGTCGTCGAGCGTCTCGCCACCCGCGAGCCTCTCCTTAAAATACGGGGTCTTCGCCTGAAGCTCCGCGTCCGAGAGCGCCATCATCTCAGGCCGCAGGCTCTCGATCCTGTCGACGATCGGCTTGATGCGCTTCAGCTCATGGTCGCTGTGTGTCCCGAATAATTTCGTAAATATGCCCATGTAAGGTTCTCCTTGCGTTATGCGCCGGACCCGGTTCTCCGCCGGCGCGTTATTTTATAAGTGAATACAGTCGCCTTACATCATAGCACTTTATCGCGGATTTCTCAATGCCTCTTTTGGGTTTTGTGGGAGAAGCCGGGGACGGTTCCTGGGAGGCCGCCGCAGCCCCGGGGACGGTTCCTGGGAGGCCGCCGCAGCCCCGGGGACGGGGTTCCTGGGAGGCCGCCGCAGCCCCGGGGACGGTTCCTGGGAGGCCGCCGCAACCCCGGGGACGGTTCCTGGGAGGCCGCCAACGGCGGCCGGTGGGAACCGTCCCTAAAAAAAGCGGCAGGACCCTCAGGTCCCGCCGCGCTCTTATACTCTGTATCAGTACTCCGGCTCGATCAGCCCGTACGTGCCGCCCTTTCTCTTGTAGACCACGTTGGTCTCGCCCGTCTCTGCGTTGTTGAAGACGAAGAAGTTGTGGCCCAGGAGCTCCATCTGCACGCAGGCGTCCTCCGGATACATCGGCTTGATCTCGAACTTCTTGGTGCGGATGATGCGGATCTCCTCGTCATCGACCTCGTAAACGTCCTCGATGAAGGACTGGGAGAAATCTCCGCCGTTCTGGTGCTTGTCGATGATCTTGTTCTTGTATTTTTTCAGCTGCCTCTCGATAACTTCCTCAACCAGGTCGATGGACACGTACATGTCGTTGCTGACCTGCTCGGAACGGATGATGCTGCCCTTCACCGGTACGGTGACTTCCACCTTCTGCCTTTCTTTCTCGACCGAGAGCGTCACCGTGCAGGTGGTGTCCGGGGAGAAGTAACGATCCAGCTTGCCGAGCTTTTTCTCGACCGTCTGCCGGAGATTGTCGCTGACTACAAGGTTTTTGCCGCTGATCACAAACTTCATATTGTCACATCCTTTGCAATTTACTCGGCGGAAAATGAACCCCTACCGCCTGCCTTTATTATAGCCTTTTTTATCAAAAAATGCAAGGATTTAGAAAATTTAATACACTTTTCACAAAATGTATAATCATCATGTGCCCGCGCAGAACCGCACTGCCTCGCGGTAGGACATCGCCCCGCCGTAGATGTCGAGCGCCGATCCCACCGTCGCGTGGATGCGGCTGCCTCCGAGCCGGGAAAGCTCCCGGAGGGAGTCCATGTCGCGGATGCCGCCGGCGTAGGTGACGGGGGTTTCATTTTCCGCGGCGAAATCCGCAAGAAGACGCACCAGCTCCCGGTCGAAGCCGTTCCCTTTCCCCTCCACGTCGATCCCGTGGACCAGGAACTCGTCTGAGTAAGCGGAAAGCTCCCGAAGAAGCGCAGGGCTTAGCGCCGTGTCCGTGAACTTCTGCCAGCGGTCCGTGCAGATGTAATAGAGCCCGTCCCTCTTCCGGCAGGAGAGGTCGAGGACGACGTGCTCGCGGCCGGCATTTTCCGTGAGCGCGCGCAGATTGTCCATATTGATCCGCCCGTCGCGGAAGACGTAGGAGGTCACGATCACGTGGGAGGCGCCGGCGTCGAGCCAGGAGGCGGCATTTTCCGCGTTGATCCCCCCGCCGACCATGAGCCCGCCCGGATATGCCGCGAGCGCCTCCGCGGCGGCAGCCCGCGTCGCCTCAAAGTGCGGCGAATCCTTTCCGTTCAGAAGGATCACATGGCCTCCGATGAGTCCGTCGCGGCGGAACATTTCCGCATACCAGGAGGAGGGCTTTTCCGAGACAAAATTCTCCCTGGCGTAATCGCCTGCATCCTGGAGCGATCCGCCGACGATCTGCTTCACCTTGCCGTTGTGAATGTCGATACATGGCCGAAACTGCATAAGAACCTCCGAATAGAGAAAATGGGGCTGCACCGCAGCCCCGTCATCATCAGCCGATCACATCGGACATATCGTACATGCCCGCTTCCCTGCCGGCCAGGAATTTTGCTGCCTGGACGGCGCCCTTCGCGAAAATAGCCCGCGAATAGGCAGTATGCGTAAACTCGATCACCTCGTCCTCGCCGGCGAAAATGACGTCGTGGACGCCCACGATCGTCCCGCCGCGGACTGCGGAGATGCCGATCTCCTTCGGATCCCGCTTCTCGTGGCGCTCGCTGCGGTCATACGTGTAGTGATAGCCGCTGCCCGCGCCTTCGTTGACGGCGTCCGCCAGGGCGAGAGCCGTGCCGCTCGGCGCGTCGATCTTGCGCCTGTGGTGCATCTCGACGATCTCCGCGTCGTAGCCGTTCGGCGAGAGGACCGAAGCCGCCTGCTTTAAGAGCTTGATGAGGAGGTTGACGCCCAGGGACATGTTCGCGGAGCGCAGGATCGCGATCTGCTTCGAGACGTCATCCACCTTCCGAAGCTGCTCCTCCGTAAGTCCGGTCGTGCAGAGAACAAGCGGAAGCTTCCGGTTTGCGCAGAAGTCAAGCAGCCCGTCGACTGCCTTCGCCGTCGAAAAATCGATGACCGCATCGGCCTCCTCATGGCAGTCCGCCGCGTTCGTGTATACCGGATAGGTCCGGTTTCCGCGGTCAACCGCGTCGATCCCCGCGACGATCACCGCGTCCGGATCCTGTGCGATCATGTCCGTCACGACCTGGCCCATGTGCCCGCTGGCACCGTGCAGAATAACTCTTACCATATATACCTCCTTCTGCGGCAGGATTGCCTCCTCTGCCGCCTTATACCGTAAACTTTGCAGTCTTTGCCTCCGCGGCCCGCATGAGATCCTTCGTCTTAAGGCGGATCGACGTTCCGATCTTTCCGCCGCTCACGTAGATCTCCTCAAACTGAAGAGCTTCCTCCGCGAGGACTGTCACAAATTTCTTCTTCATCCCGAGCGGGCTGCAGCCGCCCCGCACGTAGCCGGTCACGGCCGTGATGTCCTTCACCGGGATCATCTCGACGCTCTTCTCGCCGACAGCCTTCGCGGCATTTTTCAGATCCACTTCCCGGTCGCAGGGCAGCACGAACACGTAATGCTCGCGGCTCTTTCCCTGCATGACCAGCGTCTTGAAGGACTGCTCGGCGGGTACTCCCTCAAGATTCGCCATCGTGACGCCGTCGACGAACTCCGCGAGGTCCACCGAGAGGACCTCATAGGGGATCTTCATTTTGTCAAGCATGCGCATTGCGTTTGTCTTGACCGCTTTCTCCTTCGCCATGACCTCACCTTTGCATGTTCGCGCGCTTGCGGAGCCTGGAGTCGAGGATCCTCTTCCGGATGCGCAGCGACTTCGGCGTGACTTCCAGGTACTCGTCCGCGTCGATATAGTCGAGCGCCTGCTCGAGCGAGAGGATGCGCGGCGGCGTCAGCGTCAGCGCCTCGTCCGCGTTCGAGGAGCGCGTGTTGGTCAGATGCTTGGTCTTGCAGACGTTGATTTCGATATCCTCCGGCTTTGCGCTCTCGCCGACGACCATGCCCGCGTAGACCTTGGTGTTCGGTCCGATGAAGAGCGCGCCGCGCTCCTGGGCCGCGAAGAGCCCGTAGGTGACCGCCTCGCCGCTCTCGAACGCGATGAGCGAACCGTTCTTGCGGAAGGTAATGTCCCCCTTGTAAGGCGCATATTTGTCGAAGACCGAGTTCATGACGCCGGTTCCCTTCGTCGCAGTCAGGAAATTGCCGTGCACTCCGATGAGGCCGCGCGCCGGGATGGAAAATTCAAGGCGCACCGAGCCGTCGCTTAAGGTGCTCATACCGACGAGCTCGCCCTTTCTCTCCGAGAGCATGCTGATCACGGTCCCGGAGTAGTCCTGGGGCACGTTCACGTAGCAGCTCTCGATTGGCTCAAGCCTGCGCCCCTTCTCGTCGGTCTTCATGATGACCTCCGCCTTGGAGACCGCGAATTCATAGCCTTCTCTGCGCATCGTCTCGATGAGGACCGAGAGGTGCAGCTCGCCTCTTCCCGCGACCCGGAAGGTGTCCGTGCTCTCCGTGTCGGAGACTCTCAGGGAGACGTCCGTGTTCAGCTCGCGGAACAGTCTCTCACGGACCTGCCTTGACGTGCAGTAGGTGCCCTCCTGGCCAGCAAACGGGCTGTCGTTGACCACGAAGTTCATCGCGATCGTCGGCTCGGAGATCTTCTGGAACGGGATCGGCCGCTCATCGCCGGGCACGCAGATCGTGTCGCCGATCTGCAGGTCTCCGATGCCGGAGATCGCGACGATGGATCCGACGCCCGCCCGCTCGACGTCCACCTTCTTTAAGCCGTCGAACTCGTAAAGCTTTGTGATCCTGGTCTTCTCGTGGATGGATTTGTCGTGGTAGTTCACCCGGACGATCTCCTGGCCGACCGCGATCTCGCCGTTGTCGACCTTGCCGATACCGATCCGGCCGACATACTCGTTGTAATCGATCGTGGAAATGAGAACCTGCGTCCCCCTCTCGGGATCTCCCTCCGGTGCGGGGATGTAATCGATGATCGTCTCAAAGAGCGGGGAAAGATCCTTCGGTTCGTCCCCGAGATCCCTGACGCAGGTGCCCTCGCGGGCGGACGCGTAGAGGAAGGGGCACTCGAGCTGCTCGTCCGAAGCGTCGAGGTCCATGAGGAGCTCCAGCACCTCGTCGACGACCTCCTCCGGGCGCGCCTCAGGCCGGTCGATCTTGTTGATGCAGACGATCACCGGGAGATCCAGGTCCAGCGCCTTCTTGAGGACGAATTTGGTCTGCGGCATGGTGCCCTCGAACGCGTCGACGAGCAGGATCACGCCGTTCACCATCTTGAGAACGCGCTCGACCTCGCCGCCGAAATCGGCGTGGCCCGGCGTGTCGATGATATTGATCTTGACGCCTTTATACTGTACGGCGGTGTTCTTGGAGAGGATTGTGATGCCTCTCTCCCGCTCGATCGCTCCGGAGTCCATGACGCGCTCGCGCACCTCCTGGTTCTCGCGGAACACGCCGCTCTGACGCAGCAGTCCGTCCACGAGCGTGGTCTTGCCGTGGTCGACGTGCGCGATGATTGCTACATTTCTGATATTTTCTTTCTTAACGATGCTCATAGATATCTCCGGTCAGATTCCTTTCCTGTATAACTAATCAAAAACTATAACACAAACATTTTTTTCTGTAAATGCGCAACTGCAACAAAATAGAGTGTTCACCGCCCGCCGCATCATGAAAAAGAGACGAAACCGCCGGCCGGCAGTTCCGTCTCTTTCAGTTTTCAGCCCGCGTGAGCCGCCCTGATCTCCTCGTTCGGCGACTCCTCCGGATAAAAATGGTAGTATGCATTTCCGGCAGAGGGCTCATACCCGTAGATCCTCGCAAGCTCGGAGACCGTGACCAGCTTGTAGCCGCGGCTCTGGAGCTCCGGCACCAGCTGCCAGACAGCCTGCGCCGACGCGTCGTAGAGATCGTGGATCCGGATGATCGAGCCGTCCCGGACGCCCGCGAGCGTGTTCTCGACGGTCGAGTCCGCGCTCTGCGTCTCCCAGTCATGGGTGTCGACGTCCCACATCACGACCGGCTTGCCCGCCGCCGCGATAATCGTCTCGCTCACGGACTCGGTCGACGGCCGCATGAGGCCCGGTGTGAAGTTTGCGATCCGGGCGATCGTCTCGTCATTTTTCCGGATCTCCTCCGCGATCTCCTCCGCGGTCATGGCGGTGAGCGTCGCGTTGTCGTAGGTGTGGTTCCCGATCTCAAATCCGTCCGTGTACTCCCTGAGGAGTTCCGACGGATAGGCTTCCGCCTGCGTGCCGACCGCAAAAAATGTCGCCTTCGCGTCGTACCGTTCCAGCGCGTCGAGCACGGATCCCGTATACGGGGAAGGCCCGTCGTCAAATGTCAGCGCGCAGTACTTCTGGACCGCCGTCGTATCCAGGATCCCCGCAATGTCGAACCAGGAATCCTTCGCTTCCCCGGTGTTGACCCAGCCGGTCGCAAGATACCCGTTGTCCCTGAAATAGTACCGCTGCCCGCCGATCGTCTTCCAGCCGCTGACGTACTGTGTCTCATCCTCGTTCATGTACCACCAACCGTTCTCATTGACGTTCCAGCCGACGTCTCCCTTCACAGAGTTGGGGATCGTCATGCGGATCGCGGTGTCTCCGGGCGTCTCCGCGGGGAGGACAGCCGGCGTCGGCGCCGCCTCGCTCGTCCCGCCGGACGTTTTCGGTCTCCGCAAAATGAAAACCGTCACAACCACCGCCAGCGCCGCAATAACCGCAAGACCGACAGCCAGACGGCGGATCCGCTGTCTGGCCTTGCGTTTCCGTCTCAGTTCAAAAAGCTGTTTTCTGGTCATAGTATTCTCCTCAGAACAAAGTAAACGGGCTTTTCGCCCGTTTACTATCATACCCTTATTTGCATTTGTGTGCAAGAAGAATTCTCAGATAAAGCGCCGGATGGCGACGATCGGCTTGTAGGACGCCGAGCGGTCATGGCAGATGCCCCAGGCCGCGCCCTTGGCCTCGACGATGCCGCCGTGGCCGTCATAGATCGCGACATGGCCGGAGTAGACGATGACGTCGCCCGCCTGGGCCTCCGCGAGGCTGCCTACCGGTCTTCCGAGGCCGGCCCAGCCGCCGGACGTTGCGTAACCGCCGCCGTAAACGCCGCAGTTCTGCAGGACAAGCCACACAAAATGCGAGCAGTCGCAGCCGTTCGTCAGGGAAGAACCGCCCCAGACGTACGGGCAGCCGATGAACTGGTCCGCATAGGCCACGATCGCGTCGCCGCTCGCGCTCGATGCCGCGGGTGCCGGCGCTGCTGCCGCCGCAGCCGCTGCCGCGGACTTCTGGGCTGCATTTCTGGCTTCCTCTTCCGCCGCCTCTCTCGCAGCTGCCTCCGCTGCCGCTCTCGCCGCCGCTTCCTCAGCCGCGCGCCGCTGTGCCTCGGCCTCCGCCGCCGCACGCTCCTCAGCCTCTCTCGCCTCGTCCGCGTATGCCGCCGCATCCCTCGCCGCCGCCAGGGCTTCCTCGGCGGCTCTCGCCGCCTCCGAGCTCGCCGACGAGCGGGATCTCGCTTCCTCAGCTGCCGCCTGCGCCTGCTGTGCCAGTGCTTGTGCCTGTGCCGCGTCGGCTGCCGCCGCCGCTTCACGGGCTGCCTGTGCAGCTGCCGCCGCTTCCGCCGCCGCGGCTGCCGCCGCCTGCTTCTCCTCCTCAATCTCCGCGAGGCGGGCGTTCTGGCGGTCGATCAGGTCGCTGATGGCCGCCGCCTGGGATCTGGCTTCCGCGATCAGGCTTTCGTGGTTTTCATTTTCCGTTTCCAGAACTGCAAGCTGACGGTCCAGCTCGGCCTTCTGGTCCTCAAGGGAGGACTTCATGAGCTCCAGGCTGTTCTTCTGGTCGACGAGCTCCTCCTTCTGGCTGACGAGCGCGCTCTTGTAATTGGCGATCTCGTTGACGGTCGCCGCATACGCGGCAAGCGCCGTGCGGTCTGCCTCGTGGATCTCGCTCGCGTATTCCGCCTTGTTGATGAACGATGTGAAATCCTTCGCGGTAAAGAGAAGCGAAGCCCATCCGATGCTGCCGCCGTTCTCGTAAATGTACTGGATCCGCTTCTTCATGTCCGCGTACTGGCGCTCGCGCTTCTCCTCCGCGGCCACGAGATTTGCCTGCGTCTCCTCGATCTCGCCGGTTTTGACGGCGATGCTCTGCTCGGTCGCGGCGATATCCTTTCCTGCCTGGTCGATCTGGATCATCAGGTCCACGATATCGCTGTTCGCCGCGGAGATCTGCGACTGGATCTCCTCCTGCTGGATGCGGAGATCCTCCAGTTCAGCCTCCTTGCCGGCAAGTTCGGCCTGGGCTTCAGCCATGCTGTTCTGAAGCTCGGTCTCCTCATCCGCCAGCGCCGGCACGGCCGTGCTGAGCACCATAACGGCGGCAAGAAGCAGGCTGACAAATTTTTTCTTCATATAATACCCTCCGGCAGGCGGACGCGCCGCCTGTTTTGAAATCCCTCTGTTTCTTAACAATTATTTAAAAAATCTCCCACGTTCTGTAATATAGCACAGAGAAAATTCAAAATCAAGGCGTCGGACAAAAATGTTAAGGATTTATTACAAATAGAACGGCCCTCCCGCAAGGGGAGAGCCGCCTGAATACCGTATGTCATTATTCGCCGACCGCTTTCTTTTCGGCTGTTTCCGCTTCCGCAGCGCGTTTTGCCGCCTTCCTGGCCGCGATCTCCTCGGCCATCTGCCGGTCATCCTCGTACTCGTAATCGGTCATGCTGTCCTTGTTCGAGTACCAGTCCGCCGGGTCGGTCTTCGGCCGCCAGTTTTTGAAGTTCTCGTACTTGTGCTCCGGATGCGGCTTCTCCGCCCAGATGCGGTCCGCGATCGGGCCCCATTCCTCGGCGTAGCGCTCGCATTTCGCGCAGAGGTGGGCAGCCGACTCCGGCGAGGTGAGGTCGGTCGAGTGCGCGCCGGCACGCTTGACCATCGCCTGAAGGATCTCCGGGTTCTCGAGCATCGGGCACGGCCGGAGCAGGTTCCTGTTGAACGGCTGCCGGTTCCGGTACTCCTCAAAGAGCGGCTGCTTCAGGCACTCAATCAGGCTCTGCTCGTTGATGTTTGCATTTGAAAAATGAATGAACACGCACGGCTCCACATCCCCGTTCGAGTTGATGTGGATATAGTTCCGGCCGCCCGCGATGCAGCCGCCGACGAACTCGCCGTCATTCTGGAAGTCAAAAGCAAACAGCATCTTGTCGCGGCGGACCTCCCTGATCCGGTGCAGCATGTAGATACGCTGCTCCATCGTCGGAAGCAGGGCTTCGTCCGCGTCGTTGCCGACCGGCATGTAGTGGAAATACCACGCGTAGCGGCAGCCCTTGTCGATGATCATGTCGAGGAACTCGTCCGAGGTGATCGAGGCGATATTGGCCCTCGTGTAGCAGATCGAGACGCCGTAGAGGAGGCCGTATTTCTTCAGAAGTTCGAAGGCGTGCATGACCTTCTCATAGACGCCGGCGCCGCGCCGTCCGTCATTGACCTCCTCGAAGCCTTCGAGAGAGATGCCGAACGCGATGTTGCCGAGCCGCTGCGCCTCCGCGCAGAAAGCCTCGTCAATCAGGGTGCCGTTCGTGAAGATATGGTACATGCAGTCGTTGTGCTCCTCCGCGAGACGAAGGATGTCTTTCTTCCTGACCATCGGCTCGCCGCCGGTCAGCAGATAGAGGTGCGTCCCGAGCTCCTTGCCCTCCCGGACGATCTCCGACATCTTCTCGTAGGAGAGATTCAGCTTGTGGCCGTACTCCGCAGCCCAGCAGCCGGTGCATTTCAGGTTGCAGGCGGATGTCGGGTCAAAGAGGATCAGCCAGGGGATGCTGCAGTCGTATTTTTTACGGTTCTCGCGGATCTTTTTGGTTCCCAGCATGAACGTTTCGTAGCCGAGATTCAGGAGCGACGTCGCCAGGACATTCTCATCCAGATCATCGATCGTACGCGCGGCGAAGCGGGCCCATTTCTCATTGGGATCCGTAAACATCTTCCGGGCTTTCTCGTAGCCTTCCGGCGGGTAATTATCTCCCATCACCTTCTCAACGAGATCGATCAGCTTTCCGATCTGCTCGTTTCTGTCGGCGCCTTCTTTTTTAACGAATTTCACCGCCTGGCGGACAGCCACGCTGACTGCAGCCCGCTGTGCGGCATGTACGACCTGTGCCATAGCTACCTCCTTGCATAAATATCTTTGTAC
>OCTX011968132.1_pt1 | contig 23919 bp, 19 predicted proteins | sample 1539691 | NCBI WGS metagenome assembly OCTX01 (sample SAMN02144231, study PRJEB22623) | gut metagenome | biome: sheep rumen | host: Ovis aries | place: New Zealand
CATCATCGCGGAGTTCCGCAAGGGCGCCCAGCAGCACAAAACTTTCGGGAGCGCGCACCGACGAAACCGTCTCGCGGGCGAAAGCGGAAAGCGCAAAAAACAAAAACGCTGTCTTTAATATTTGTTTTCGTAAAGCAAAATTCACGTTGTTCAACAAATTTAAAAATTTCTTTCATTTAAAAATCCACGAACACTTTTTAAGGCGGTAAACACCACAATAATTGATGGCATCGTCTAAACTTTTCTATATTTTAAAACAAATATGTAAAAAACCCATATTACGGTATTTTATATGGCAGCAGCACCAAAAAAAGAAGAAAGAGATCTTTTCGATTTTCTAAAAACATTGGCTAAAAATATGCCCATCATGCTTTCGTGTTTATTGATTGCTGGTGTAATGGGTGTATTCGTCTCTTTATGGATTCGACCGACCTACCAAGTTGATGCCCTTTTGCAAATTGAATCTAAAAGCAGCAAAGGCCCTGCAAGCATGATGGGCGGTTTATCCAGCCTTTTTGAAACAACAAGTCCTGCAGAAACCGAAATAGAATTAATCCGAAGCAGGCAAATTATCGGCGATGCTGTCGAAAAAATGCACCTTCAATACAAGGCCATTCCCACAAACAAACTGGACCGCATTCGCCACAAAGAAGGACGCATGGACGTAATCCAGTTTGAGGTCCCTTGGGAAAAATTCCCCCAAGAGGAACGCAACAAAGCATGGATTGCCATTGCTACAGACAGTTCATCTTACGACCTATACGACCATTTCAAGAAAAAAGTTCTCTCCGGCAAAACAGGCACTACATATAGGTTTCCCTATGCAGGTGACACAGCTGTTTTTAGCGTCTATAAAATGCAAGCACAAGCAGGTCAAAAGTTTGTAATATTCAAGTTGACCCGTCTCGCAGCAATTAACGAATTTAAAAAAGCTTTCAGCGTAACTGAAAAGGGCAGAAAGACCGGCGTTCTAGAATTTTCCTATCAAGACCGTTATCCAGACCGCGCAACCGAAGTTCTTAACGAAGTTGCCACATCATACCTGCGTCAAAATGTCGAATCCCGTAATGCCGAAGCTCAAAAAACATTGGATTTCCTTGAAAAACAGCTCCCAGAAATCAAGGCCAAACTTGACTCCGCTTTACTAAAATACAACACATACCGAAACCAAGTCGGTTCTGTTGACATTTACGCAGAAACGCGAATCGTTCTCGAAAAGAGAAATAAGCTTCAACAAGAAATTCTAAACATCCAGCAAAGAAAACAAGAAGCCATTCGACTTTTCCATGCAGAACACCCAACTGTAAAAACACTTGAAGATCAAGAGAACAACCTCAAAAAAGAACTTGCAGGCAACACAAACGAAGCAAAGCGTCTCCCTACAACCCAGCAAGAAGTTCTCAAGTTAACAAACGACGTCGATCTCAACAAGTCGATGTACACGGCACTTCTAAACAACATCCAGCAGTTAAAACTTGTATCTGCAGGCGAAGTCGGCTCTGTCCGCATCATTGATTTTGCCGAAGAAGTGTCTTCGCCGGCAAAGCCTAAGCGTTCAATCATCATTGCGATAGCCCTATTCTTTGGATTACTCTTTGGAACATTCATCGTTATCATCAAGGAATCGCTCAGCGGAGGCGTTCGCGACGCACGCATTCTTGAAAGAGAAACCGGCTACAGTGTTTACGCTAAGATTCCAAAGGGTAATCCCAACGGCACAAAGGGCACACGCCCACTTGCTATCGTCGAACCAGACGATGTTGCAGTAGAAGCCATCCGTTCCTTGAGAAGTTCTCTAGAATTCAGCATGGACGAAGGAGCCCGTCCCGTCATTGGCGTGAGCGGTCTCATTCCTGGCGTTGGCAAGAGCTTTGTTTCTGTTAACCTGGCAGCACTCTGCGCCAATGCAGGAAAGAAAGTACTCCTAATCGACGCAGACCTTCGCAAGGGCCGTCTACACAAAGAATTTGGAATCAAAAGAGGTGATGGACTTTCTCAAGTATTACTCCACTCGGCAGAAATCAAAAACATCATTTCAAATACTGAAGTCGAAAATCTGTACTTAATCCCGAGCGGAAAGGTTCCTGCGAACCCAGCAGAACTACTAAGTTCCAAACATTACGAAGAACTCATTTCCAATCTTGAAAAAGATTTTGACCTCATCATCATCGACACACCACCAATCATGTTGGTTACAGATGCAGCCTTGGCATGCCGTCAGGCATCACAAGTGGTCATGGTCATTGAGTACAACAAACATTCTCTAGACGCAATTCAAGAAGGCATGAAGCAGCTCCTAAAGGGCAATGCAAACGCACACGCCGCCTTCGTCATCAACAAGTACGAACACCGTCATTCAGAAGGGTACGGGTATAAGTACGGCAAATACTAACCAGAAAGAAAATTTACTCTACAGAACCATATCCCATTTTTTATGGGCTATGGTTTTTGTATTTTCAAGCTGTACTTGGGAATCTACTGACAACGAGCCGGCCTACCTACCATTAGACGATTCGGAATTTTCTTACGTGGGTATTCCACGCATAGTCATCGAAACAGATGATTTCACTCAAATTCGAGACCGAACAACAGAAATACCCGCAAAACTTCAGGTTTACGGGGCCAATGCTCCAGAAACAGAAGTTCTTGAGCTAAACATCCGGGGACGCGGAAACTCGACATTCACAGGGATGCCCAAAGTCGGTATCAAACTGGAATTCGAAAAAAAACAAGCTCTCCTAAACATGCCCAAGGATAAAGACTGGGCTTTAATTCCCAATTTTGCGGACAAAACACACCTCAAGAACTTCATTACATACAAGCTTGCAGATTGGCTAGGCGACGAATATACGCCACGTGCAAAATTTGTCGAAGTCTATTTAAACCGCGAATACTTAGGCCTTTATCTTCTTTCAGAAACCGCAAAAGTCAGTAAAAGTCGAGTCAACATACCCGATACCGACAGCAGTTTCTTAATCGAAATTGGCCCCAACTACAAATCAGGAAAAACCTATTTTGAACAGGATAACAGACTGTTTAAAATCTGCCACCCTAAAAATCCTGCCGCACGATCATACATTGCCATTACACAGCATATAAAACAATGGTCGGAATATCTTTCAAAAGGCTCTTTTGACGGACCGGATTCCCTTGCAACCTGGTTAGATATCGAAGATTACATTCGCTATTATTGGATCCAGGAACTTTCTAAGAACATGGATGCGGCTTTCCACAGGAGTATCTTTTTCACCTGGACACAAGGGGCCCCAATCCAAATGGGACCGGTCTGGGATTTCGATGTTGCTTACGGAAACTGGAAAGACGACTCTCTACGCACCCCTTCAAAATGGTATATTCGAAATAGCGGGTGGAACAAGCTGTTGTTTAACGACCCAATGGTACAGAAACGCGCAAAAGTTTATTGGACAAAACACCGAGATTTTTTCGAGACCATCACTGATTCCATTAGCAAGTACGGCAAAATGGTGAAGCCATATACCACAAATGATTTCAAACGTTGGCCCATACTGAATTCAACCGAAAATTGGGCGCACAAAGAAGCGTACGGCTCCTATGATGAAGCAATAGACTCTTTAAATAGCTGGATTAAGCAACGAACAAAGTGGATAAATGACAACCTTTAAAAGGGAAACTGTTTTTTAATAAATCAATTCCGCGGTTGCATAGTTTATAGCCATTGTACTTTTTTCTCGTTCGTATCGGTCACGGTCAGCCCCCACACGAACAAATCGTACGATTTTTTCATATCGATCAATACCAATTAAGGTAAAGGAATCTTGATATTTCGTTCCCTGTTTTCGCCAGGAATCACTCCAACCGGTATGATTTAATCCCGAAACATCACCGTTAAAGGAAAGTTGTTTCGGATAATCGCGAAGGACACCCGTATCATCTTGATGATGGTGTCCACCAAGCCACATAATAAATTCACCTCCTTTTTCCATAAATGCATCAACAGCCTGCGCTGCTTCAACTAGATAAGTCCTACTTTTTGAAGGAAGATTTTCAAGAGCAACAAACGGGCAATTACTCAGTTTCTCAATATCAAAATTTTCATGTCTACAAATAAGCACTGCAAAATCATTGACAACGGCATCATCAAGAACATTTTGCAACCACAAGACCTGCGACTCATCCCAGTGATATTCGTCAAGAACAATCAACCGCACCTTAGCCCTTTGGCGGTCCTCCCCCTTATCAATGTCTTTATAATAGTACATCAAACCGTCTTCGGCAGCATTTTTCGGAAATACAACTTTCCATTCAGCAGCAAACGGCGCAAAGAATCTATCATAAATTTCTTGGCGTGTGACATCGACCTCACTATTAGGTTCGTCAACAAAGCGGACATCATGATTTCCCAGCAAATTCAGAAATCCGGCCGCTCCAGCATTTGCCCAAAAATCAAACGAATCCGTCCACTTATCATACAAGGCATCGCCCGTATGAATGACGACATCTATATATTTAGAATAATAATCATAAAATTCCTTTATTCGCCTAAGGTTTTCTTCATCTCCATGAATATCTGTAAAATGAAGAAGAACAACCTGTTTCTCACGCAAATTAAAGCTTGGGTCTCTCTTTTGATGAACTAAATTTTCCAATTTGGGAATCATAATAGATTCTGGGTTGAAATCTAATATTTCCGTTCCTGTATCTGGCAGCTGTATATAGAATGTATCTTGCTTCGATATTATCACAGTATCTACTTTCGATATAACAGTTGTATCCCGAATAAGCATAGAATCTTTTACAACAAGAGTATCAACTCTCGTCTCGGTAATTGTATCATGTTTCGACACAACAATGGTATCTTGTTTTGATACAACAATGGTATCTTGTTTTGATACAATTGTAGTATCAAAATTCAAGACAACTAAAGTATCACGAATAATCAGAGAATCTTTTATTACAAGTGTATCAATCTTGGAGCTTTCCGCCACATGGGGAGAAATCAAATCCTGTTCAGAATTATTACCACACCCCCAAAAGGCAGCAACCAGTAATAAAAAAAATATTTTTCCCACCAATTTTTCCTCCGTTTTTATATTCTTTTTCATTATAAAAGTAAATAAAAAAAACTCCGAGTCCGCATTCGTTTCCTTCCAATCCAAAGTTTTTTCAAATACACAAAAAAGCGTAACTAAAACACGTTTGGATACAAAACATTTCAATGTCAATAAAAAATGCTAAGAAGCCATTCATTGCATACTCTTTATTCAACCCTATGGGATTAGTATATTTTCATTAAGCGATTATAATAGTCTTCTGCTCCATACTGATTCATTGACATTCCGGCAATATGAGCATAATCAAAATTCGCAGCAAACATTAGCTCAATTTTTTCTTTCAAGTCAACCACGTTACGACTTTCGAATGTCATTCCCGAAACACCTTTCTGAATGAGCTCCGGAATGCCTCCAATATTAGCACCAAGAACAGGCGTTCCTAAACTTTCCGCTTCAATGACAGACAACGGGTTGTTTTCATACCATTCTGAAGGAACCACCATAAAACGGGCTCGTCCGACAAGAGTTTTTATTTCGTTCCATTGTTTAAAACCGACAAACTCGACATGTTCGCCGGCAATAGCACGCAGTTCATTTTCAAGTGACCCGCCACCAATCACAACCAATTTTCTATTAGGAAGCTGATTGGCTGCCTCTATCAGTGTTCGCGCGCCTTTTTCATGAGAAAGACGCCCCATAAAACAGTAGTAGTCATCTTTCGCAAAGTTATCGTCACGGATGCATTTTTCCACATCAATAAAATTACACAGCGTGGCCAGTTTCGCCCTGCAAAATCCACCCTGAGCCATTTTATCGGCCATAAACTGGCTCGGGCAAATAAATGTATCCGTGCATGTTTCTAGTCGTTCTCGAGTCCACGACACAGCTTCCCTATAGGCAAGGAGACTCGCCACCCTGCTATTTTTCATGCACTTGTAATCAAGAACCTTATGCTTATTTCCAAAGCATTCTTCGCAAATGGATTCACCATTCCTTAGGCAATCATAACGCGGGCATAGCAACTTATAATCGTGCAATGTCCACACCACCTTTATACCGCGTTCATGCGCAATTTCCGCTAAGATCGGGGAAAGTTGTGTATGGATGTTGTTTAAATGGACTACATCGGGCTTAAACTCATCAAGTAGCGCCTTGAACTTCTTTTTCGTCTCCGATGACCCAAACGGACGAATCAACGTTTCAAGCATCCCCAAGCCAGGCTTAAATTTCACCTCGGACGGGAAAAACTTAGAGTATTCCGTCGAAAGGTTCTCGGGAAAATCCATGGCAAATACAGCGACCTGGTGACCATGTTTCTTGAGTAACTGCTCAAGATTAATCATGTAAACGCAATCACCGCCACGGCGGTAATAAAATTTATTTGCAAGAAGAACCTTCATATTAAATCCAATACACATTACCAATCGTATGAGGAGACATTCTTTTGTCTTCGGGAGGTGGAGTCATGTAATCACCGTACATATTTCTCAGCCAAGAATCATACCCCCTAATAGCCTTGAACTTTTCACCTTCGAAATCAACATCAATATATTCGCTAAAATATGACTTTGGACAAATAGACTTGATACAGGCCTTTAAGGAAGATTCTGTAAGAATTGCTGAATACAATGCTTCTTCAGAAGCTTTCATGCGAATTTCTTCATTTTCTTTCGAAGCCAACTCCTTTAATGTTTGGCCTATCACAATTATTTTCAGCATTCGAATAGCCAGCCTTTTCCACCAAACATTCTTTTTTGACGGTTTAAGCAATTTTATTCGAAACCTTTTCTTAATTGCAGAAAGACTATTCGCCAAAGCAACGCTTTCTTCGTACGAAATCCCCAAATCATCAAAAGGGAAAACATCAATATTTACGCCGATCGGTCTCATACAGACGCGTTCTTCGAGAAGCGTCCTGGTATCAGCAACCTTAGCATAAGGATGATCATAAAATTCATCGCGTCTATAATCATAGACTTTGTAATTGTCATCCTGAAATTTTTCTATAAAAACTTCATAATCATTCCTGGGCATAGCGATATCAATATCATCATCCCACGGAATGTATCCTTTATGACGAATCGCTCCCAAAAGAGTTCCAAATATCAATGTATAATGAAGTCCATTACTTTCGCAAAAATGATGGACTTTTCTCAAGATATTTAACTGGATTTGTTTCTGTTCATCAACTAGGATTAGTTTCATTGCCAACACCCAAATAATTTAGTCAAACTTCTTATAAAGTAGACAGGCGATATCCGAAGCCCACCTTCGCACATACTGCAAAAGGCAATTAGAATTTTTTTCTCCATCCAGCAGCATCAATGGGACCCGTCCAATTTTAAACTTCATGTGCTTCATATATACAAGCATCAAGCGTTCCGAATAAAAGCCAAATACACGAGGCTGATACGGGTCATAGGGAATAGACATTTCTTTCGAGAACGCGAACAAAATGTCAAAAAGCCATTGGCAATAGCCATCGAACACACTCTTTTTCGCAATTAACATATTGCACGGAGCATAGACATTGCCATTAAAGATGCTATCATATTCATCCAAAAAATCCGGATACAGGCGGCCAACGATATTCCGAAGAATTTCAACATCCTTTTTAACATGATTCTTCTGCAAATTAACCGCTATAGGAATACAAAAATGTTGATATTCAGGGAGAATCACATCATTCTGAGCAATAATGTTTTCATTCAGTTGTGCATGTTCATAAAAATAGTCTTCACAGCAATGCACAATTCTTCTCAGTCGATTTTGTCCCTTCGCTTTAAAGTCAAAAGATCTCCGATAATGGGAAAGACCTATATAATTGGCCTCCTTTTCATTTTTCCAAACCCAATAAAGCGCAGTCAATTCACAATACCAAGGATTGAGCGCACTAATATTGTCACCCGTATCGTCACCAATAAAACCTAAATCTACTTTGCTAATCGCCTTTCCAACATGAATAGGAATATATCCATCTACTTTGCGATAAACATCTTTCTTATGATAGCAAACAAAGACTTTCACATTCATTATTAAACATCCAAATTCAAGACTTGTTCGATAATCGGAGCCATGTCAAAATACCGGTACTGTCCAAGGCGACCACCAAAAATCACATTCTTTTCATCAAGGGCAAGCTTACGGTATTCTTCGGCTAATTGATTATTGCGTTCATTGTTTACCGGATAGTAAGGTTCCATACCATCCTTGTATTCTGTAGAATATTCTTCGGACACCACTGTCTTTGGGCACTCATAAACAGTCTGACAAAACATTTCAAAATGCTTATGTTCGATTATTCTTGTATAGGGCACATCATGCGAAGTGTAGTTAACCACCGCATTACCCTGATAATTCGGGGTATCCATGACACGAGTTTTGAAACTGACCGTTCGCCAATCAAGTTTTCCTAGACGATAATCAAAAAACTCGTCAATAGCCCCCGTATAAACTAATTTCTCGGCAATGCTGGGCCACTTGTTTCTATACTCAACAAAAAAATCTACACTCGTACGGCATTCAACACCTGCAAGCAGACCTTCGATCAACTTATTGTAACCACCGATAGGAATACCTTGGTATTTGTCATTAAAATAATTATTGTCAAAGACCATTCGAACAGGCAAACGTTTGATAATAAACGCAGGCAGATCCTTGCAATTGCGTCCCCATTGCTTTTCTGTATATTCCTTGATGAGTTTTTCGAAAATATCCTTACCCACCAAGGTTAACGCTTGTTCCTCAAGATTAGCCGGTTCACGTCCATTTAACGCAGCTAAAGCTTCAGCCTTCTGCTCGTCAATTTTCTTTTGAGCCTGATCCGGAGTCAACACGCCCCACATCTGGCAAAAGGTGTTCATATTGAACGGCAAATTAAAAAGCTTACCCTTGTAATTTGCAACAGGACTATTTGTATAACGATTGAATTCTACGATAGAATTCACAAAATCCCACACAATTTTGTTGCTCGTATGAAAAATGTGCGCCCCATACTTGTGAACATTGATGCCTTCGATATTTTCGCAATAGACATTTCCACCAAGTTGCGGACGTTTGTCAATAACAAGGCATTTTTTTCCCATCTTGGTTGCACGATAGGCAAATGTAGCCCCAAATAGGCCCGAGCCCACAATCAAATAATCAAACCGGTCCATCATTATTCTTCCGTCAGAGCTTCATGTAAAGCGTCCAAAAAACCATGACCAAATTCAAGATCCGGCTCCATGTAATTGCCTTCCCCCCATTCGTTCCAGGCCATCAAAAAAACAATCCGGTGTTCTTCGGGTTTGCCTTTCACCATGTCCAAAGCGATTTTCACTTGTTTCTTAAAATATTCAGGTCTGTTATTATACCAAATAATGGCTCTCTTACCGGCACGCGGAGAACGATCCCAACCAGGAATAATTGTCGGGAAAATATTATCCCTTTTATCTTCATCCGTAAACATTAAAGTACTGACTTTTTTAAAATCATACTTTTTTACGGGCTGCCAGTCAAATAGGCGCAACATAGCTCGGCTAAAGAAATTCTTCGCCATCGTCACAAGGAACGAATTGTAGCGATAATGAGCGATTCCAATGCCTCGCGAATTGATTCCGTCAAAGCCGAGTTGCAAGACCTTTTCAAACATATCCTTGGGTTCTATGAAAAGGCCGCCTTTTCCATTTTTCACATTATCTTTCAATGTAGAGGCAACCTGGTTCACAGAAGCAATCTTGCCGCTTTCCTGCAAAGCAATGAAATAAAAGCCATTAAGGCCTTCCTTTTGAGCAAGCTGATTCCATTGTTTCATGAATCCAGATACATTAGGGATATCGTACGGGGCAAAAATATAAAAGAGGAGTTTGCCATCAACCTTAATATAGCGAGGATCCTTAAAGGCCTTCAACAACGAATAAAAATGAGCCTCGTGGTCTTCTGGTCCCGGATATGTCTGTTCAGCAATATAAAAATCTTTCGACTTAGAGGGTGTATTCACCCAGTTCTTATTATTCCAGGAATGGTTCGCCCAGCCCACACAAAAAGGAAAATTCGGCTTACCCGAATCAACCACCTCGTCAAAAATTTTCTGCAAAAACTGTTTGCCGTTACCAAACCAATAATGCCAATAGCAAAAGCCCTCTACACCGGCTTCACGCGCAAGTTTTGCCTGTTCCTCACGAATTTCAGGCATACGCAAATCATAAAATCCTAGGTCAGCAGGAATATGGGGCTGATGATGTCCCTTAAACAAGGGTTTCGCCTTCGCAGCGTTTGTCCACTCCGTAAAGCCCTTGCCCCAAAACTTATCATTCTCTGGAGTAGGGTGAAACTGAGGTAAATAAAACGCAATTACTCTAGCCTTTGCCATAAACACTCTCTAAAGAAAAAAACTTTTCCCTGATGGTTTATGGTAATATAGCTAATTTTGAGCAATAATTCGGGCGGGGTTTCCCGCAACGACGCTCTTCGCCGGGACACTCTTTGTAACAACGGCATTTGCAGCAATAACAGCCCCATCACCAATGGACACGCCCGGCAAAATAGTAGCCTTGTCACCAATCCAGACATTTTTCCCGATAATAACAGGTCCCTTGCTCACAATTCCCCTATGAGCAGGAGCAACATCTAAACTTGCCGCATCCGTATTGCCATGATTGTTATCCGTAATAGTCACCCATTTTCCCGTCATGCAACATTCGCCAATGACAATCTTGTTCGCACACGAAATATGGTTAAACGAGCCAAAAATACAATGCGCCCCAATTACCAATTCGGAATCAAGGGGCTTGCCACCATAGGCATTCCATGCCGTAAGATAGAACCAATCCGAGAACCAGCATCCATCGCCAACAGCAATATTCTTTGGCCCTCTCAAATCCCCCACAATTCCAAAGCGAACAGTCCGAGGACATGATTTAAATGCAGAAGAAAGCCAATAAGAACGAATTTCTATTCGTTTCATTTTAAGCCACGCAAAAGATTTCCAGGAATAAAGCTTCTTTTGCAAAAATGTCATCAATATCAAAAATAATTGTTTCATACAAGATTCCTATAGCAAGCCAACAACCAATCCAAAATACTTTCGCAACAATTACTTTTTTCAATATATTTATGGTTCCCAAAAGTCAATTAATAAAGTTGACTTTCTATTCATAATCCTTTTGTTTTTGCATATCCTGATTATCAGAATTTACGTTTTCATCTGATTCTTCCAATTCTTCATTTTCTAGAGACTCACCAAGAAGCAAAACATAGAATATCAGGAAGAGTTTCATATAGCCATATTCACCTGTAATCGCCGAATAGGTCATATAGAAAACGAACAAGGCGTCAACAACAACTTTTTCCTTAAGATTAAATCTAAAATTATTCCAAATAATGAGCATAGCAAGCGTTCCCCAAATAACAAAACCCGTTATTCCAAAATTACAAATAATCACATAAAGCAGACTTTCAAAAGCCAAGCATACAGGATGATTACCATACAACGATTGATAATACGTCGTCCAACTATAGCCAAGCCCCCAAATGGGGTTTGCTTCAGCTTCTTCAACAGCACCATATAGCTGATCCAAACGCATCTCAAAAGAAGAACCCGAAACAGCGCCCGTCTTATTATTGACATCAGCTATAGAACCCAAATAAACCGAAAGTTCAGGAATCTGAGAGATCACAACAATCGCAATAAAACCGAAAATTAAAAGGGCCCCAAAAAACTTTGCATTTCTGCCCACAACAAGGTAATATGCAACGGCAACAGCCAAGCCACCCAAAACAGAACGAACTCCACAAATCATTGACATCACGATTAGCCCAAGCATGATTATCACAAAAAATTTTTGGGGAATCTTATTACGTATACCGAATACATAAACAACAGAAAGTCCTAAAAATAGGGCAAACTGCATTGGATGCTGAAACACTGAAGAAATACGACCAAACAAGCGTCCCGAATCAAAAGCCCCGTAATAAGAATACCAGTCTATATCACCACCTATGCCAGACAACAACAGCATAACCATTTGATAAGGATTTTCCCCCGGCATGGTCGTAAGATAAAATCCATAAGCGAGAGCAACCACCATTCCCAAAAGCACTGAATTTCTAAAAAGTCTTACCGATGTCGGATCATCCTTCATTATGTTCCACATCACAAAAGGCAAAAACAAATACATCATTACATCTTTTCGCCACTGATCAAACATTTCTATAGTCGGCATACCCGTTTGAAAAGGCATAATAATCAAAGTCATTATAAAATAAACAATAAACGGAATAAAAGGTTTCCATTCAACAGAACGTTTATTTCTAATAAAATAGACTACATAAGACAACAAAAAAGCCGTATTGACAACATTAGCTCCCCACATTCTATCGCCAATCGTTATCATCACGGCAGGAACAAGAATCATGTACACAAGAAAAAGGGCCACACCATACTTAATCTTGACGAAAGACATCAACAAGATTAAGCCCATCCATCCTGATACAATCAATTGCAATATAAGCATAAAAACTCATTTTACCATTTATCGAAACAAAACTAATAAAAATCTCTATATCGTTCGCCAGGCAGTCTTATTCATGAAGCCGTACGATAGTGGATGCGATTCCAGCGTTCGCCTCCCATATTCAAGCGATATAGGAACTCGGTGGCTTGGTTTTGCGGAGGTTCCGTAAGGAACGGAAACACAGGCAAGTCCAAGCAGCACCTCATCTTCAGCATGAGTACAAAATGGTTGTAGAAGTAGTCGGAATTAAGCTACCATATTTCAACTCAATCTAGACAAATAATCCATAAAGTTCTGCTTATTTTCCAATGCAGTTGTTGTAGGCCTACCGAGATCATCACGGGCTCCAATGGAACACTTGACCTCAATAAGGGTCAACTCGTTAGCAGACTTCGCCATTTTCAATTCCCGATCCAAAGACTCAAATGTATCCACGGATACAGCCTTGGGATACCCGCATGCCTTGGCTATCGCAACAAGGTCCATCTTGGCAGCTACAGTAGGCATGCCACCGACCGTTTCATGGGCACCGTTATTGATTACGACATGAACCAGGTTCTTAGGGGCATTGGCTCCAACTACGGCCATAGCACCCATGTGCATGAGAACCGCACCGTCGCCATCAACACACCAAATTTTTCTTTCCGACTTGTTCAGGGCAACACCGAGGGCTATCGAAGAACTGTGTCCCATGGACCCTACCGTCAAGAAATCGTACTTGTGGCTCTGTCCGTTCGCCTCACGGATTTCGAAGAGTTCGCGGCTAGCCTTACCCGTAGTAGAAACTATCGGATCTTCGCCCGATACAGCCACTATATGGCGAATAATTTCTTCGCGAACCATTGTGTTGTCATTCTTGTAAACAACCTTGCCGTCATAGGAAAGTGCACCCTTCCTCACGACAAAGGCGACATCCTTACCCTGCGCAAGGACCTTCCTGAAATTTTCCATGGCAGATTCGACTTCGGCATCGGTCGTTTCCTTGCCGATGATGAACGTACACACATCCATGTCCTCAAGAAGCTTGACGGTCACCTCGCCTTGGTAGATGTGCTGGGGTTCATCATGGACTCCAGGTTCGCCACGCCAACCGACAACGAACACCATCGGAATTGCATAGACCTTGTCATTCAAAAGAGATGCTACGGGATTGATGATGTTGCCTTCACCCGAGTTCTGCATGTAGACCACGGGAACCTTGCCTGTCGCCAAGTGATACCCGGCGGCCAAGGCGGTGCAGTTACCTTCGTTTGCCGCGATAACATGGTGTTTCGGATCGATGCCGTATGTATTCATTAGGCAGTTGCAAAGAGCCTTGAGTTGGGAATCCGGCACACCGGTATAGAAATCTGCGCCGATAATTTCCATCAGTCTTTCAACTTTCATCTTATACTCCCAATATCTGGTGGTAGATTGTATCTATGGCGTCCGAGTCAAGGCGGACGGGATTGTTCTTAAGCCGTACGGGGTTGACGGACTTCTTCAGAACGTCAAAGTCATTGTCACTCTGGACTGACGGTTTTTCGAGCGCAAGACTGTCTACAAAATTTCTGAATTTTTCGGCCGCAGCTTCGGGAGTCAGAGCACCCATGCATTCTGCAAGTTCGTCGAACATTTGCGAAAGGTATCCGACACCACGTAAATCGGCACAATTTTCCTTGTGCGCAATCATGTAGGGCCACAATGCAGAAACACACAGCGATGCTGCATGCCCGTGCGCAATTTTAAACAAGCCTGTCAGCTTGTAGCACATGGCATGGCCCGCCGTAGTCTGCGAGATGTTGATTGCCTTGCCGGCAAGATTTGCCGCCTCGAGCATCTTCTTGTTGCCCGCGGGGGCGTTGGCCAAGTAAAAGTCGGAATTTTCCAAAATCAGGCGAATTGCGGACCTTGCGAAATTTTTGCTTTCGTCAGTCGAGTTCACGGACCAGAACGATTCAACCGCATGACAGAAAGCATCCATCATCGTGGATTTTCTATGATACGAGGGAAGAGAGTCCAAAACAGACGGATCAAATAGCACCGCCTGCGGGATACAGCTCACATCGGCCACAGACTGTTTTTCGCCATTGTAATACACTACGGCAAAGCGAGTCGCCTCGCTACCGGTCCCTGCCGTAGTCGGCACAGCCACAAAAGGAATGTCGTTTGGAACGATTTTTTCATGAATGTAGTCACTGCCCTGCGGCATCGTGGCATAGAGCTTAATACACTTAGCTACGTCCATAGCGCTCCCGCCACCGATGGCGAGAATCGAGTCGCATCCATTCGAATGATAAACATCCACTCCCTTCACGACTGAGGTATAGTCCGGGTTAGGAGCAAAATCCCTAAAGTACACAGCATCAATCTTGCCCAGACGAATCTGTTCGTCAAGATACTTGCCGATATCAAGTCTGCTACATGAATTGCCACAAACAACCAGAATTTTACTCATTCCGGTCGCGCGCAGGTATCCGAGGAACCCGTCATACCCCTGTTCTGTCGAAATGACAGTCTGCATCTCTATTACTTCGTCCCCGGAATGAGTTCGAGGATTTCCTTGATGCTCATGCACAGGTCATTCGCTTCAAGGGAGCGGTGGTGCGTAAGGATGGACTTCGCCGTATTGACCATGGCCGGGTAGGCGCTACGGAGCATGTGGTTCGCGTAGATGACCACATTCACGCCCCAACTGGCAAGCTCCTCTTCGGTCACATGGTTGTATGTGGTGGGAACAACGACCAGCGGTACCGAGGAATGCTTCTCGCGGAAGCGCTTGCAGAATTCCTTGATGTCTTCGCCCGACTTGTCCTTGCTGTGGATCATGATGCCGTCGGCACCGGCTTCCACATAGGCGAAACAACGTTCAAGAGCGTCTTCGACGGGCTTGCCTGCGATAAGACTTTCGCAACGGGCAATGATCATGAAATCCTGCGCGATCTGGGCGCGCTTGCCGGTACGGATCTTTTCGCAGAAACCCTCGATGGTGTCCTGCGTCTGGATGGCATCTGTTCCGAACAGGGAATTCTTCTTGAGGCCGACCTTATCTTCAATAATCACTGCGGACACACCGAGACGTTCCAGCGTACGGACCGTAAATACGAAGTGTTCGATTTTTCCACCCGTGTCACCGTCGTAGATTACGGGCTTGGTCGTACATTCCAAGGCATCGTTCAGCCCGTGCAGACGGGTCGTGAGGTCCACGGCCTCGATATCGGGTTTGCCCTTGCTGGTGGAGTCGGTCAGCGAACTCGCCCACATGCCGTCGAATTCCTCGGTCTTGTTGTTCACCTTGACCTTGGTCTTCTCGATGATGAGACCTGTCAGGCCGGAGTGGCTTTCCATGATGCGGACAATCGGCTTTGCCGCGATAAGTCGGCGGAGCATCTTCTGGCGTACGGCGGGCGTGGTACCGATTTCGCGCATTTCGGCATTAAGCACCGTGGAAGAGATTCCCGGAGTGTACGGGATATCAATCACCTTGCCACCCCACTTGGCGATACAGTCAATAACACGCTGACGGGTTTCCTGCTGCACGCCATTTTTCCAGTCATCACCATGCACGACATAATCCGGCTTCAACTTTTCAAGATTCGGGACATAGTCCAGCGTAGTCTGTGGCACGACCCGCGCGACGCCCTTGATATTGGAAACGATTTCTGCACGCTGTTCATATGTCAAGTACGGCAGGCGCTTGTAGCTCGCAATGGCTTCATCGGTCAAGACACCGACAGTCACTTCGCCAAGTTTCATGGCCTCGTGGATAATATTCAAATGTCCATGATGAATCAGATCGGCGCTCATGCCGCAATAGACTGTAGCCATATAGTGATTTACTCCATTTTTAAAAACAAATATAGCAAAAAGAATTCATTGGGGCTCAATCTTAGTAGAAACACATCAAGGAGCCAGGTATCTTTTGAATATATCTCCACTCACAAAAAGTCTAGAACCATGCGGACATTGTCTTTTTTCTGGTGGCGGAGGCGTCATATAATCGCCATACAAATTCGTTAAATGTTCATGATAATTCCGAATACCCCATACTTCAATTCCGCTAAAAGGATAAAGAATTCTATCGTAATAAATATTTCGATTTAATCTTCCTTTACGTCCAAAACCCGACGACGGGCATACCATGAAATCATCAGACTCGTTATTTAGCGCAGATAACAAATCAGTTTGTTTTTTCAGGTAATACTTAACACCTCGACATTTGCCAACAAAATTTTTGATTTCATTCCGAAGCCTTATAATTGGATTCCTCCTTTTAGGGAAATTATAAGTCAGCGAAATAATAGAACGTTCACATTTCTCACATATGTCAATAACCGATTCATCTGCAGGATAGCTGTCATTTGGAAAGACATCCATATTTAACGTAAGCTTGTTAAAAGGAGGCTTTACGAGGGTTTCATACAATTCAGTGCCACGCATTCCAAACTTAACAAAAGGATATATATAATAATCATCTGGATATGCATGAACAACAAACTGATCCGAATACTTTTTCCTAGCAATCTCAACAAATTTGTTGTAATCAGCTCTAGGCATTGTCACGTCAACATCATCATCCCATGGAATAATTCCCTGATGCCTCACCGCACCAAGCAACGTTCCTCCAAAAATATTGTACACCAAACCATTTTCTTGACAAATGGCATGGAACCGTTCTAGCAAGGCCACAAGAAGTTTCTGTCTTTCTTCCAACTTCGTTATTTCTATATATTCGTTTTCCATAACAATCCTCTTTTAGCAACGCCGAAGCATGCCTACCTTTTCTTAATATACTTTATAAAATAGTTAATTTCTTTTCTAAAGAATAATCCACTTACAACAGCGTATATTCCCACAAATACAAGCCCATAAACAAGACCATGAATAATCCATGAATATACCGTTAAAGAACTGAACGGGAACACAAATTGGCATAAGAGCATTCCCAAAGCCGATGCAACCAGCAATATCAACAATTTTCTATAAAAGATACTTTGCCGACGATCCGGTATCATTTTTCGAGTAAAGAAAATATGGAAAATCATTCTATACAACATTCCAGAAGCGGTTCCTATGGCCAGACCCACTAAACCAAACGGTTTTATCAAAGCAACCGAAACAACAATATTAATGAATACTTCAACATACGCCGAAACAGTAATTTCTTTAAATTTATTCGCGACATACGATAATGTAACGTGCGGATATTTCAACAAATACAACGCTTCCGCAAGCACAATTAGCGGACCAAAAATAGGCTGATTATAATCAGCATCATTTATGCCGTCCGTATAAATTAGGACAAAAGGTGTAATAAGCAACGCCATAAGGGAAAAAAGCGTTCCAACAGAAAAGAATGTGATATATTCGTACAAATCAAGTTTTTCGTGAAGTTCCCGTGCATCATTCTTTGCATAAGCCTGACCTATCGTCGGTTCGATTCCCGACGCAACAGAATGTACCAGGACACTTATTTTGCTGACTATAAGAAAATACACCGTATAAACCGACACTGTTTTCAAATCGCTCATCAACGTCAAAATCGTGACATCTGTACTAGTATGAATAAAAAAGGCAAAATTAATCGCAAAGCCATTCCATCTTTGCTTTATCAATGTATTATCCGTCGGAGCCCGCCAATCTATAGCATAATGCTTTCTTATGTATATTCCAAAAAAAAACGGTTTTAATACAAAAAGAGCCGCACCCACCGCCTTCAAAAGAATAATATCTGGATAAAGTTTTACTACTAATACAATAAGCCCGATATTCCCAATTGTCACAAAGATAGAAAGAAGCGAAACAACATATCCCTTCTTATCGGCATTCAACAATGTAGTCATTGTCAAAGAGAACATATACTGCAACAAAAGCCCTATAGACAACACACAGGTCAAAACAAAGACATAAAGCGAGTCAAACCCAGTGTCGACTACATGAGGATACACAAGACCTATTACAATTGTGTACCCAACAAAAATCCATCCAATTTTTTGATAAAACGAACGAGCCGTTGAAACCACCGAGCTCAGCTTACTCCAGTCCTTATCAACCAGAGGCTTATACAAATTTGCGGCAATTACCCCAGTAATACCACCTTCTACCAATGCAATATAATTCAAAAATTGCGTAATTGATGCCGTAAGCCCATTGACACTTGATCCAAAAGTCGACAAAATCAACCTAGGAACAATTAGTGCGCTTATTACACTAACAACCTGTAACAGCAATGATAAGGAGATGTTAAGAAGAGTAACGCGGTTTTTCATAAGATTACATTCAAAAAATCATTCCGAACCAGTTTCTACAAGCTAACATAATTCAAAAGTTTCATTTCAAAAAGGAGTATCTTGACCTTGCATTTTTTGCCCACATACCGATTCCTTAGAATGTCTTTCCACTGGGACTTTATAAACTTGTCGATTCGGCTGTAAGTTTCAAGACTTATTTTTTTCAATGCCGGATACTTGAACATCACCTGACAATAATTTTCTAATTTTTTCGCAAGCGCTGCTTCGGCAAAATCTCGCCCGAGAAGTTTGCATTCATCGTATATCTTATCCCCGGCATCCAACTCGTCGACATCTATTTTGCTAAACGGCTTGTGCATTATACTATTTTTCCTCTGGAAATATGTATAGAGGGGCGCTTTCGTATACGCAACGGTTGCCGCATTAAGGAAATACTTGTACGTGGTCAAGTCATCCTCGTGGAACTTCCCTATCGGGAACAAGAAACGCTTCGCCAGTTCTCTTTTGATCAAAAGGGCGCAAGCGCTCGTTCCATGCAGTTTTCCACTCAGCATCAATTTCAGCGCGTCCTTGCCAGGAAGAGCCTCTTTTGAATACTGATTATCGTTGTAACAAGGTTTTTCGCCCTCGTCACAGAACAAAAAGCCGCAAGAAGACATGTCCGCTTTATAATCATCAATCAAGGACAAAAGGATTCGAAGGTAATCAGGATGGATCGTGTCATCACTATCGATGAACGTTATGTAATCGCCTTGCGCTATTTCCATCCCCGTATTACGGGTATGCGAAGGACCGGCATTGTTCTTATGAATTACACGTATGTTGCCGTTTTTTTCTTTCAATGCATCACAGATTTTTCCGCTGTTGTCTGTAGACCCGTCATCAACAAGTATTATCTCGAAATCTTGAGTGGATTGGCTCAAGATACTGCCTACACACGTTTCCAAGTATTTCTCGACATTGTAAACCGGGACAACGACGCTTATCTTAGGCTTCATTTTCACTTCCCACGCACAAGATTCTTCATCCATTTAAAAGGAGCCTTTATGGCATCTCTCATTATCCTGACATACGCTTTCAAAAGGACATCCCGTTTTTGCATAAAGACGCCCATGGCCTCGTCAAATCCATCTATATTATAGGAACAGGGTCTATGAAGGATATTGAACTCGGAATAGCACCATGACACAAACGCCTTGTAATCACCAATGACTTCCTTCAGCGTCTTGGACGATATGTCCCCATTGACATAAAGACTTAGCGTGATCGAAATTTCTTCCACCGCAAAGGCCTTGTACAAATCATACTTTCCCTTGTTTTTATGGCTATGGTCTATGTCGTGGCACCACTTTTTGTCATCAATGACATACTTGCTTCTTTTCCTTTCAAAAAAGAGCACGTCAGAATGCGGGGAGATCTTGTTGTACACCCAATTGGCGGGAATCTTTTCGAAATCTTCCTTCCACACGCCAACACCCGTGGTCCAGGAAGCATAACGCTTTAAACCCGCCACGAAGCCGTCAAAGGTCCCGTACTCGGCTCTTTTTGCCAATCCAAGAGCCCCATCGGACAAATACACCACCGGTTTTTCGGCCATGAACTCTTTTACGAGCCCTATCATCCATTCAAGCGCACCGTCTTCAAGCAACGACCGATGGTTAAGGAACTTGAGGAACTCCCCACGGGCAAGTCTGAGAGCCTCGATCTGATTTTCAAAAAGGAAAGCTCTCGTTTCCTTGTATACGAGATTGTCGTATTTACCGACAAAAGCTTTCATTTTTTCCTTGAAATCCCCGTTGTCCCCATTGTCGGTAACAACGACTTCAAAAAGACTTCGGTCCACATCCTGTGCGTAAATGGCTTCGAGAACAGGGAACACCCATTCGGAAACACCATTAGTCGGAATGCAAAGAGACAGGTAGACCATGGTTATTCAACCGGATCGTTTTCAAAGAATTCAATGGTCTTCCTGATTACGGCGTCCCGATCTTCCGGGAGGATGTCATAATACAGGGGGAATCTTACGAGTTTGTCGCTCTCGGATGTGGTATAAACATCTTCGCCATCGAAACGTCCGTATTTCAATCCCGCGGGAGCCGAATGCAACGGGACATAATGAAAGACGCAAAGAATCTTGTTCATCTTCATGAAGGAAATGAATCTGCTTCTCTGTTCAAGATTCCTGCACTTTATGTAAAACATGTGGGCGTTATGCGTACAGCCCTCTGGTATAGCCTGGAGCTCTATGCCCCATTTATCCTTACGGGGTTCAAACGCATCCCTATATGCGCGCCATGTTTCCATCCTGTTCTTCTGAATTTTCTCGGACACTTCGAATTGCGCCCAAAGATACGCGGCATTGAGATCGGACTGCAGGTAGCTATCCCCATATTCGACCCAGTTATACTTCGCCACTTCCCCTCTGAAAAAGGCTGAGCGGTTAGTCCCTTTTTCCCTGTATATTTCAGCCAGCTGTACGAATTTTTCGTTATTGATTAAAATTGCGCCGCCCTCGCCCATGGAGAAGTTTTTTGTCTCGTGGAACGAGAAGCATCCGAAATCGCCGATGGTGCCACAAGGCTTGCCCTTGTACGTACTCGTGACGGCCTGTGCAGCATCCTCGACAACAAAAAGTTTGTACTTACGAGCAATCGCCATGATCTCATCCATCTCGCAGGCGACACCTGCATAATGAACGGGAACGATGACCTTTGTCTTGTCCGTTATAGCCCTTTCGATTTTCTTTTCGTCTATATTCATCGTGTCAGGACGAACATCGACAAAGACAAGTGTAGCACCCCTTAATGCAAAGGCGTTCGCTGTCGACGAGAAGGTGAAGGACGGCAAGATGACCTCATCTCCAGGCTTGACATCACATAGGAGCGCAGCCATGTCGAGAGCCGTCGATCCTGACGTAGTCAGAAGAGCTTTCGTCGCTCCAAACGTTTCTTCCATCCATTGATTGCACAACTTCGTGTATTTCCCATCACCACAAATCTTATGGGAATTCACGGCATCTCTCATGTAATCGAAAGATTTCTCAATAAATGGTGGTACGTTGAAATGGATTAGATCATCTGTTTTGACCATATGTAAATTCCCGCTATAGGGTTAAAGGTGATTCCTGGATCAAGCGAAGGTCACATCACCCTTCAATCCTCAAGTCGCCCTGACGCGGATCCTGACCCACATCAAAAGTCGGGAAGCACGAGCAATCTATTTCCTTGCCGAATAAGCTCTTGAGCTTAGCCTTAAGTACCCACGGAGCAACCTGGGCGATATACTTCTTCATCACCGGAGCGGCAGTGCCCACCATCCAGCAATTCTTGGGACAAGTGCGGACCTTTTCGCGAACCTTCTGGGCCTGTTCGCTAAACCAGATTTCTTCGAAATTCTTGGCATTGTGGATGTTGCCCATGCTCTCTTGCCAGTAGCGAGGTTCGAGGCCGTTACAGGGGTAAACTTCGCCCCAAGGGTCCGTAAAGAAATTCACGGAACCCGCTTCACACGGCAACATACGCTTGCCGCCCTGAATGTACTTGATGAGGCCCAGATTAAAGAACGCGCGGAACCAAGACTTCGGGTGGTTTTCCTTGAGCAAGCGGTTTACCAGTTTGCTGATGTTGTCGCAGAGTTCTTCCTTGTTGCTGATCTGGTTGTCTTCCTTGTGGAAGTAATAGCTGTTATGGAACGCCGCCGTCGCAAACTCGAAGTTCATCGAAAGGGCAAGTTCGTAAAGCGGAATCAAGTCATTGCTGTTCCAGTTGCTAAGCGTCTGACCAAAGCCAATATCCTTCACGCCCATCTCGTGGAGCGTCTTGAGGGTCTTCATGCCGCGTTCAAAGCCATCATCACGGCCACGCAAGAAGTTATTGGTACCTTCAAGTCCTTCGATACTCACGCGGATGCCAATGTTCGGAAAGCGCTCAGCGAGTTTAATGACGCGATCCACCCACCAACCACTCGTACTGATAACAATACGGGGAGCCTTCGTATAAAGGACTTCAACGATATCTTCCAAATCCTGACGAATGAACGGTTCACCACCAGTAACATTAGCAAACTTGAGCTGCGGAAGAATTTCCAAATCCTTCGCCTGGATTTCTTCGCTTTTCTTAGTCGGATTTTTCCAGATGTTACACATTTTGCAACGCATCTGGCAGCGATAAGTCGTAATTACCGACACATCGGTCGGCATCTGAATTTTATTAGAGTTACAACCACAATTTGCACAACTCATACAACACTCTCTACTTTTTCATCAAACTCTTGTACACATCCATCGTTTGATCAGCAATTTTATTCCAATCATAATGATATTCCACAATATGCTTGAAATCTCTCTGCACAGGAGTTTCCATGAAAAGAGTCATTTTTTCGGCAAGCTCATCGACATCGCCGAGTTCATAGAAGCACTCTTTCGGAAGAGGGACTTCTGCATTTGCCGGGATATCGCTTGCAATCACATTTCTGTTATAGCCGAGCGCTTCCAAAAGCGCAATTGGGAGTCCTTCGTGGTAGCTCGGTATCACGAACAAGGATGCATTTTCAAAAACAACCTGGAGTTCTTCGCCATGGATATATCCAGGAAGAATCGCCCCTACTTCAGCAGCGGCGGCCTTCATCTCATTTGCGTACTCAGACTTAAAATCAGCTGTACCGGCAATGACAAGTTTGACATCAACCAGACAAGCCTTCTTATAAGCGGCAATCAGGTCGTGGAACCCTTTTTCCTTAACGAAACGGCCCAACGCAAAAATATAGCGTTTGCCTTCAAGTCCGTACTTACTTAGCCACTTTTTAGTCTTATCTTCTGGCAAACTGGGTAGCAACGTAACACCATTGTTAATGCGGACCGTTGTTTTGCAATGGAACTTTTTCTTAAGCCACTGTTCCAAAAGATCCGAAATAACAATAACCCTGTTAGAGAACTTCGTTCCAACAAATTCACTAATTCTAAGGATTGCCTTTGCAAACCAGCCCCATTTAGCACGGTTGTAGTCCTGTCCATGGTGCGTATAGACAACTTTCAAGCCTGCTAACCTAAATATAGGAGCAACGAAGGACGGCCCAATCGCGTGCAAATGGACAATATCCGGTTTCCACGCCAAAACCTTGTAAAGGCACCTAAATGTGTGAACAAACGTTTCTAGTCCGGCA
>OCTX012283796.1_pt1 | contig 23907 bp, 20 predicted proteins | sample 1539691 | NCBI WGS metagenome assembly OCTX01 (sample SAMN02144231, study PRJEB22623) | gut metagenome | biome: sheep rumen | host: Ovis aries | place: New Zealand
TGTGCATTCGCACGCTGTCAAGAACGAGGTAGAGGGCTTGGGCAATCTGGCTGGCGACCCCAACCAGTTCTTCTATCCAGGCGACCGCCATGAGCACCCGGCATGGGACTCACTCTGCTTTGACTATGGTAAGGATGAGGTGATGCACTTCCTGCTCTCCAACTGTAAGTACTGGCTGGAGGAATTCCACTTCGACGGCTTCCGCTTCGACGGTGTCACCTCGATGCTCTACTATTCACACGGACTGGGTGAGGCATTCGGAGGCTACGGCGACTACTTCAACGGACATGAAGACGATAATGCCATTTGCTACCTGACATTGGCTAACTGTCTGATTCACGAGGTGAACCCGCAGGCTATCACCATTGCCGAGGAGGTATCAGGTATGCCAGGACTGGCTGCTAAGTTTGAGGATGGCGGCTATGGTTTCGACTACCGTATGGCGATGAATATTCCCGACTACTGGATTAAGACCATCAAGGAAGTACGCGACGAGGACATCAATGTGACCAGCATTTTCTGGGAGGTGAAGAACCGTCGTCCTGACGAGAAGACCATCTCGTACTGCGAGAGTCACGACCAGGCACTGGTGGGCGACAAGACCATCATCTTCCGTCTGATAGATGCCGATATGTACTGGCACTTCGCCAAGAAGGACGTCAACGATATTGCCCAGCGCGGTATTGCCCTGCATAAGATGATTCGTCTGGTAACGGCAGGCGCTATCAACGGCGGCTATCTGAACTTCATGGGTAACGAGTTCGGACACCCAGAGTGGATAGACTTCCCACGCGAGGGTAACGGCTGGTCGTATAAATATGCACGCCGTCAGTGGCACTTGGTGGACGATCCCGATTTGTGCTACCACTGGTTGGGCGACTTCGACCGCAAGATGCTGGAGGTGATTAAGAGCCAGAAGAATTTCCAGGCTACACCGGTGACCGAAATCTGGCACGACGAAGGCGACAAGGTGCTGTGCTATATGCGTGGCGACTTGGTGTTCGTATTCAACTTCTCGCCCACACGTTCGTACACCGACTATGGTTTCCTCGTGCCTACAGGCAGTTACGAGGTAGTGCTGAACACCGATGCCAAGGAGTTCGGTGGCAACGGCTTTGCCGACGACAGCGTGACACACATCACCAACTATGACCCTCTGTATGTAGAGGATCACAAGGAATGGCTGAAGCTCTATATCCCAGCCCGTTCAGCAGTCGTATTGCGTAAAATGTAAAGGTATTTTTATCATATTTTAGAATTTAACAATTGGGGGTCACACTGATGTGATATCAGTGTGACCTTTTATTTATACCATTTCCATACAATTGTGCATTTTTTTTAGGAAAATACATAGTATTCTCGATAATTTTGTGTAATTTTGCAGACAGAAATATATTTCTTAATATGGTACATAATATCTTCAAAGGTTTAGGTATTGCTCTCGTAACTCCCTTTTTGGAAGACGGGTCAGTAGATTACAAGGCGCTGATTCGTCTGGTTGAATATCAGCTTGACAACGGGGCAGACTTTTTTTGTATTCTCGCCACAACAGGCGAAACCCCTACATTGACAGCTGACGAGAAACAGAAAATCAAGGATTTAGTGGTTGACTTGGTAGGCGGCCGAGTACCCATCCTGATGGGATGTGGCGGATATAATACCGCAGAGATTGTTCAGGAACTGAAGACTCGCGACTTCAAGGGCATTGACGGTGTGCTCAGCGTTTGTCCTTACTACAACAAACCCTCGCAGGAGGGATTGTATCAGCACTTCAAGGCGATAGCTGCTGCTACATCGTTGCCGGTAGTGCTCTACAATGTTCCAGGACGTACAGGTGTGAATATGAAAGCCGAGACAACGGTACGCTTGGCGCGCGATTGTCAGAACATCGTGGCTATCAAGGAAGCCAGCGGTAATCTGGAACAAGTCGATGAGATTATCAAGAACAAACCCAAGGATTTTGACGTCATCTCGGGTGACGACGCGCTGACATTCCCCATGATCAGTTGTGGTGCTGTGGGTGTAATCAGTGTGATAGGCAACGCCCTGCCTCGTGAGTTCTCCAAGATGATTCGTTTGCAGATGAAAGGCGAATACGATGGTGCACGAAAGATTCACCACCGCTTCATCGACCTCTTCTCGCTATTGTTTGTCGATGGCAATCCAGCTGGTGTGAAAGCCATGCTGCACGAGATGGGTTATATTCAGAATGTGCTCCGTCTGCCATTAGTGCCGACGCGTATCTCTACCTTACAACGAATGAGTGAAATCATGAAAGAACTGAAGATATGACATAGCAACCAGTGAAAGCCAAACTATACATCATCATAAACCTATTACTAACTGCCAGCATCAGAAAGGTATGGAAATCATGTCGAACATTCATCCTTACCCCACGTTGCTGGCTGACCTCTATCCTTACTATAGTGACGTGCTGAGTGAGGCAAAAGACGATCAGTAAGAACAGTATGGCGACGACCTGACGATGCTCTGTGTGAAAGTAAAAGGACATTAACAAATTAACAATCTATATTCAATATGGAGAAAGAAATCTGTATTAAGAACCGAATGGATGAACTGGTCAGGGTTAATCAGTTTATCGAAGAAATCGGGGAGGAATTGGGACTTGACATGGAACTCCAGATGAACCTCAACCTTGTGATGGAGGAGATGGTAGTCAACGTCATCTCCTACGCCTATCCCGAAGGAACGGAAGCCAACATTGAACTGAAGGCTGAAACGAAAGGCAAAGAACTCACCTTTGTACTGAGTGACAGAGGGCGCGAGTTCGATCCTACTCTGAGCGAAACTGCCGATATGGATGTGAATCCTGCCGAACGTGAATTGGGAGGTATGGGTATCTTTATCGTCAAGAATATTATGAACGAGGTGACTTATCAACGGTTAGAAGGCAAGAACCTACTGACAATGAAAAAAAACATTAACAATTAAAATAATAAGAACTATGACACAGATTTTAAAAGAGAATGGCAAGACCATCATTAAGACAGGACAGCGTATTGACACAATGAATGCTGGTGAGTTTGAACGCGAAATTGAACCTGCTTTGGCAGACGGTGGTGTAGATTTGGAAATGGACTGCTCGGAACTGACTTATATGGCAAGTTCGGGTCTGCGCGTGATTCAGAAGACCATGCGTACGGTGATGACACAGAAGGGTCAGTTCAAGATGACGAATGTAAGTCCTGAGATTTACAAGGTGCTGAACATGACGGGCTTCACCAAGTTTATGAAAGTTGAACAACGAAAGGATTAAACTATGATTTATATTATTATCGCATTAGTATTAGTCGTTGCGGTGCTATGCTATGCTCTTTATTACCAGATAAAGGGTAGCAAGGACCAGGCAAGCGAGCAGGAAGCGCTGCTTCGTGACTACCAGCGCCGCGTGGACGAGCAGCAACAGCTGTTGAAGGACTATCGCAGCCTTCAGGAGAATTTCGATAATGTGGGCGAAGGTTACGAACAGGCTCTCGAACTCTATGACAAGATGGAGGAGAACAGTCGTAAACTGGAAGAGCGCAACACGTATTTGGAGAATCAGAACAAGGAACTTCAGACAGCCAACAATTCGCATTCTGAGGCGTTGCGCCAGCATCAGGAGTTCTTCCAGCAACTGATACAGGATTTGGAGAATGCTGTCGATAAGCTCGACCCAGCCGTTTCGGGACCTGTGGCAGGACTGGTGTATAAGATGAAGGATGCCACCGAAATGGGTTCGGATACTCCCATCGAGCGTGTGGATAATATCGTAGCTGAACAGGTGGCTAAACGTGCCGTTGCAGAGTCGGCTATCGACCAGTGTCAGTACTTCACCTTCGAATTGCAGGTGAGCCCTTCAGCTGCCTCGATGCTTCAGACCAACGAGAAGCAGGCAGCTCATGCATTGGCTCTGGTGCTCGACAATGCCAAGAAGTTTACTACCGACGGTTCAGTAACGCTCTTGGTAGATGCCGATTTGCAAGACTCCAAGATTATCTACGCTGTGACGGATACGGGTATGGGTGTACCTGCTCAGGAGGCTGAGCGCATCTTCGAGCCCAATGTCAAGCTCAACAGCTACTTTGATGGTCAAGGCCTTGGACTCACCTTTGCGCGCAGCATTGCCCGTCGCTTAGGTGGTGACCTCGTGCTCGATACGACTCATACAGACAAGGGCGCCCGTTTCGTGATGACCTTGCCTGTGTAATCTTTTTGATCACCATAAAATTAAATCAATCATGAAACGATATTAGTGCCTACACCCGGTGGAGGTGGCCAAGCCGGTTCGAGACTGTTCGACGAATCGGAATTGGAACTGTTCCAGAACGACGATCTCTAAATGATTTATAAAGAACTGGGCATGTAACAATACAAAACCAGAAACAATAAAAAACCCTGTGGAGAAATCCACAGGGCTTTTTGCTTGTGAGGTGCCTGGCGGATTCGAACCGCCGTAGACGGTTTTGCAGACCGTTGACTAAGCCACTCATCCAAGGCACCGTTTCAACTTAGCGGATGCAAAATTACACATTTTTTTTGTACTGACAAAATTTTCCGTTACTTTTTTTCTTTAAAGCGCATCCGTCGCATCCCGCACAGGGGTCGGGTGGGGCAGTCAGTGCACGATAAATTCGCCATCCAGCATAGCCAACGGTGACGGTAAGAATCAGAAAAACCAGTGAACTTTGAACGGTGAGCATGGAGGTTGAAAGTTGAGGAGTTGAGAGTTGAAAGGTTAGAGCTTCGAAAGTTTACGGAGCATCAGTTTGTTGATAGCCTGAATCTTGCGACCACCTTTTTCAATATCCTCGCGTACATTATTTATATTATTAAAGAGATCGCTGAAAGCATTGAGCACGGGGTTGGGTTGCGAATTGTCTTCCGTTGCTTCGGGATTGGTAACAATACGGATGCCCAGATGCTCTATGTGAACATCAACATCAGGATCGGTCATAATGGGGTCGCCATCGTAGTGGATAGCGCCTGGGGTCTGACGGTGGATATGAATCTTTTGCGTCTGGAAGTGCTTGATCTTCGAATTCTGATTCAGCGTCTTGTTAAAGAGGTCGATACTGATCTGTGGTGCCTCCAAAGCGGTGAAGGGTTCCATGATGATGACATCCATCATTCCGTCGCGCATGGAAGCCTCAGGTGCAATATAGGCGTTATTGCCATATTGCGAAGCATTGGCGCAGGCAATGAGAAATGCCTTATAGCGGCGTGCCCCTGTCTCGTCTTCCACCTCGTAGGTCTCGGGTTTGTATTTCAAACCTTCCTTCAGCACGTTCTCCACATAGGTGATAGGTCCGCGTTTGCCTGCTTCTGCAAATTTCAAGGAGATAAACGCATCGAACCCCATGCCACAGGTGCAAAAGAAGGGAATGTCGTTGACCACTCCATAGTCGAACTCCATGATTTTACAATGGTTCAGTATCTCGATAGCCTTGCGCACATTCATGGGAATACACAGGTGGCGCGCCAGTCCATTGCCTGAGCCACAAGGTACGATGCCCAAAGCAGTCTGCGTATGAGTCAGCGAGCGTGCCACTTCATTCACGGTTCCGTCGCCCCCCACAGCTACCACTATGTCAACGCCTTCCTGGGCACTCTTCGTAGCAATTTCAGCAGCGTGACCGGCATATTCCGTCATTCGGATATCCAAGTCGAATTGTTCCCGATCGGTCAATTCGGTAATCATTTTCAGAATATCGTCCTTCTGATGACCACCCGAAATAGGATTAACGATGAATGTAATGTGCTTTTTACTCATAACTCGATGCAAAAATAATAATTTTAGGGTAATTATCCGACATTATCGGAATAAATTTCTATAAATTTACAATTTATCTTAGAAAACTTGCACTATTTGAAGATTTTTGTGTAACTTTGCAGCTTGAAAACGAAAAAATAAAAAAGAAACTATACCTATATCGTAATGGGACAGTTACAAGAAAGATACAAGCACTATCGTGAGCCACAGAAATATATGGAGGCTGACGTTTACCCTTATTTCCGTGCTATCGAGGGAAAACAGGGGACGGAGGTAGAGATGGGTGGTCACAAAGTACTCATGTTTGGTTCTAACGCATATACGGGTCTGACCGGCGACCAGCGTATTATTGATGCTGCTAAGGCAGCCCTCGACAAGTATGGCTCTGGTTGTGCCGGAAGTCGCTTCCTGAACGGAACGCTCGATTTGCATGTGCAGTTGGAAAAGGAAATTTCAGAATTTATCGGCAAGGACGACTGCCTTTGTTTCTCAACAGGATTCTCTGTGAATCAGGGCGTGCTCGCTATGGTAGTAGGCAAGGACGACTACATCATCTGTGATGATCGCGACCATGCTTCTATCGTTGACGGACGCCGTCTGTCGTTTGCCAAGCAGTTGCACTATAAGCACAACGACATGGAAGATTTGGAGCGCGTGCTCCAGAAGTTGCCTCACGAGGCTATCAAACTGATTGTTGTGGATGGTGTGTTCTCTATGGAGGGCGACTTGGCAAAACTGCCTGAGATTGTTGAGCTGAAGCACAAGTACAATTGCTCTATCATGGTCGATGAGGCTCATGGTATCGGTGTATTTGGTAAGCAGGGTAGAGGTGTTTGCGACCACTTCGGACTGACTGACGAAGTGGACCTCATCATGGGTACCTTCTCGAAGTCGTTGGCTTCTATCGGTGGTTTCATTGCCTCCGACTGGGATACCATCAACTTCCTGCGTCATACCTGTCGTACCTACATCTTCTCAGCTTCCAACACTCCAGCCGCTACAGCTGCCGCTATGGAGGCGCTGCACATCATTCAGCAGGAGCCTGAGCGTATTGAGGCTCTTTGGGACGTTACCAGATATGCACTGAAGCGTTTCCGTGAGGAAGGTTTCGAGATTGGCGATACAGAGAGTCCTATCATTCCGCTTTATGTGCGCGATGTTGACAAGACTTTCCTGGTAACAGCCCTTGCTTTCAAGGCAGGTGTGTTCATCAATCCGGTGATTCCTCCTGCATGTGCACCTCAGGATACGTTGGTGCGCTATGCCCTGATGGCTACTCATACCAAGGAACAAGTTGACCGTTCAGTAGTGGCTTTGAAGAAGATTTTCGTCGAACAAGGCATTATTAAGTAAAATAATTGCGGAAAAATTTGCAAGGGTCGCAAAAAATGCGTACCTTTGCACCCGCAAAAAACGAGGTGTAGCGCAGTTGGTAGCGTTCCTGGTTTGGGACCAGGCTGTCGCAGGTTCGAGTCCTGTCACCTCGACTAAGCAAAGAAGAGCGCTGATTCTTTATAGAGTCAGCGTTCTTTTTTTCTGATTGTACTCGTGTACTTTTTCGAGTGCACTCGAAAAATATTTGGAGTCCAGTCAATTTTTTTTTGGAGTGCACTCAAAAAATACGACTTTCTTTTGGTTTTTTGCTCACTTAATCGTACCTTTGCAACGTCAAAAGCGAAACAAGATGAAAAAATTAATTCTTTTCTTTGCGATAACGGCAATGCTTATCGCCTGTTCAGAGGACAAGAAACCCTTTAATTATCGTGGACTTCCTTTGGCACTCAGTACAACTCAGTTTGTGGACTCTATGTTGGCTCGTGGCTTTGTCGTTGACAGTGCCGCCTCCGACAGTGGAATATTGGTGGTTTTTGCTTCCCCACAGTTGAAATACCGTGTGCTGATGGGGTTTGCCGGCGAGAAAGTGGCTGCTGTTCAGGAGAAGTATTATCTTTCGACCAATGACAGTACGCGCCAGATGTGGCAGGAGATTCGCGACAGACTGGAGAAGGAACTGGGTTCATGGCCCGACTGTCCGATGCTGAAGGACGACCACAAGGTTGCCAACTTCGATGCGGCTGACGGTATCATCTCCGTGGTGTTGGAGAATACGCATAAACCCACACTGATGATCAGTTACATGCCCAAATAAACATCAATAAAGAAGACAACACAAACATTATTTAATAAGATAGAATATATAATATGTGCGGAATAGTAGGTTATTTAGGAAATAAAGACGCTTTCCCCATATTGATTAAAGGTTTGCGCCGACTGGAATATCGTGGCTACGACTCTGCCGGTGTGGCTTTGATTAATGAAGACGGCAACCTGAATGTCTGTAAGACGAAGGGAAAGGTTGATAATCTGGTAGAGTATTGCAGTGACAAGAATGTCACAGGCACTGTGGGTATTGCCCATACCCGTTGGGCTACGCATGGTGAACCTTCTGCGCAGAACGCCCATCCGCACTATTCGGAATCTAAGAATCTCGCCATCATCCACAATGGTATTATCGAGAACTATGCCGACCTGAAAACCAAGTTGCAGGCCAAGGGCGTGACTTTCCGTTCGGAAACAGACACCGAAGTGCTGGTGCAACTGGTGGAATACGTGATGGAGCGCAAGGAACTCGATTTGCTGACAGCTGTGCAGGTGGCACTTTATCAGGTGATTGGTGCCTATGCCATTGCCATCATCGACAAGCGTCATCCTGACCAAATTATCGCAGCCCGTAAGCAGAGTCCACTGGTGGTCGGTATTGGCGACGACGAGTTCTTCCTCGGTTCAGATGCCAGTCCTATCGTGGAATATACCGATAAGGTGGTGTACTTGGAAGACGGTAATATCGCCGTGATTCGCAGGGGGCACGAACTGAAGGTGGTCAGTATTCTGGGTGAAGAACAGGAACTGGCTGTCAAGAAGGTGGATATCAATCTGGGCCAATTGGAGAAGGGCGGTTTCCCACACTTCATGCTGAAAGAGATTTTCGAACAGCCCGAGTGTCTGACCAATTGCATGCGTGGTCGTGTGAATGTAGATACCGACAATGTGGTGCTCTCTGCCGTCATTGACTATAAAAAACAACTGCTCGGTGCCAAACGGTTCATCATCGTGGCATGTGGAACGTCGTGGCATGCAGGACTGATAGGCAAGCAGATGATAGAGCAACTCTGTCGCATACCTGTAGAGGTGGAATACGCCTCCGAGTTCCGCTATCGCAATCCCGTAATTACCGACGAAGACGTGGTGATAGCCATTTCGCAGAGTGGTGAAACAGCCGATACCCTGGCTGCTGTGCAACTGGCAAAGGATGCCGGAGCCTTTATCTATGGTATTTGTAATGCTATCGGCTCGAGTATTCCCCGTGCAACGGATACCGGTTCGTATATCCACGTAGGACCGGAGATTGGTGTGGCTTCTACCAAAGCATTCACTGGTCAGGTTACCGTATTGACCATGCTGGCACTGGCACTGGCGAAAGAGAAGGGTACCATCTCCAGCGATGACTATATGCATATTGTGAAGGAATTGCACGAGATACCCAGTAAAATAAAAGAGGTGTTGAAGCTCAACGACCGTATTGCCGATTTGAGCCGTACCTTCACCTATGCCCGCAACTTCCTCTACCTGGGGCGTGGATTCAGTTATCCGGTGGCTTTGGAAGGTGCCTTGAAACTGAAGGAGATTTCGTATATCCATGCCGAGGGCTATCCGGCAGCTGAGATGAAGCACGGACCTATCGCCCTGATAGACTCCGATATGCCAGTGGTGGTGATAGCCACACATAATGGTATGTATGAGAAAGTCATCTCCAATATACAAGAGGTGAAAGCCCGTAAGGGTAAGGTGATTGCCGTTGTCAGTCAGGGCGACGACACCATCAGCAAGATAGCCGACGAGGTGATAGCACTGCCAGATACGATAGAATGTCTGGAACCGTTATTGGCCACGATACCTCTTCAGTTGTTGGCTTATCACGTTGCTGTTTGTAAAGGTCTCAACGTTGACCAACCAAGAAACCTTGCAAAGAGTGTTACTGTTGAATGATACAAAGGGCGATTCGTCATTGACGTTTCGCCCTTCTTTTTAAATAAGATGTAAAATAGAAATATAAGGATAGAATGAAAGATGTAACTTTGGTCTTAGAAGACGGAACTAGATTTAAGGGAAAAAGTTTTGGCTATGAAGCTCCAGTAGCAGGCGAGGTAGTTTTCAACACTGCTATGATGGGTTATCCGGAATCACTGACCGACCCCTCGTATGCCGGTCAGATGATGACGCTGACCTTTCCACTGGTAGGTAACTATGGTGTGCCTCGTTTCTCGATAGAGGACAATGGACTTCCAACGTTTATGGAGAGTGACAGAATTTATGCTGCGGCTATCATTGTGAGTGACTACAGTGAGGAATATTCACACTGGAATGCCTGTGAAAGTCTGGGCGATTGGCTGAAACGTGAGAAGGTGCCCGGTGTGACGGGTATTGATACGCGTCAGTTGACTAAGGTGCTCCGCGAGCATGGCGTGATGATGGGAAAATTGGAGTTCGAGGGTAGTGAAAGCTGCGAAGATATCGCAGCATACGAGACTATAAACTGGGTAGATAAGGTTTCGTGTAAGGATATTATCCACTATAACGAAGGTGCCGGGCGCAAGGTGGTACTGGTAGATTGCGGCGTGAAAGCCAATATCATCCGTTGTCTGATTCGTCGTGGAGTGGAGGTAATTCGTGTACCCTGGAACTACGATTATACAGAGATGCAGTTCGATGGTCTTTTCCTGGCTAACGGTCCTGGCGACCCAGATATGTGTGAGGATGCCGTTAACGTTCTTCGCAAGCAGATGTCGCAGAGTCGCAAACCAATTTGTGGTATCTGTATGGGTAACCAACTGTTGGCAAAGGCTGGGGGTGCACAGATATACAAACTGAAATACGGTCATCGCTCGCACAACCAACCTGTGCGGGAGGTAGGAACTAACCGTTGTTACGTAACGAGTCAGAATCACGGTTATGCTGTGGATAGTGCTACCTTGGGCAGTGAATGGCGTGAACTCTTTGTCAATATGAACGATGGTTCAAACGAGGGTATTCGTCATCAGACCAATCCTTGGTTCTCCAGCCAGTTCCACCCCGAAGCCTGTTCGGGGCCAGTAGATACAGAATTTATGTTTGACCGTTTTATTGAGACATTATAAATATGAAAGACCAAAATATCAAGAAAGTCCTGTTGTTGGGATCAGGCGCATTGAAAATAGGTGAGGCTGGCGAGTTCGACTACTCTGGTTCGCAAGCACTCAAAGCGCTGCGTGAAGAGGGTGTGAAAACCGTTCTGATAAATCCGAATATTGCTACCGTTCAGACCTCGGAGGGGGTGGCTGATGAAATCTATTTCCTGCCCGTTCAACCCTATTTCGTAGAACGTGTAATAGAGAAGGAACGTCCTGACGGTATTCTGCTTTCGTTTGGTGGACAGACTGCCCTGAATTGTGGTGTGGAACTCTTTCAGAACGGAGTCCTAGCGAAATATGGTGTCAAGGTGTTGGGCACTCCTGTTCAAGCCATTATGGACACGGAAGATCGTGAGCGCTTCGTAGAAAAACTGAACGAGATTGATGTAAAGACCATCAAGAGCGAGGCTTGCGAGACGATTGAACAGGCACGACAGGCTGCTAAGGAGTTGGGTTATCCCGTTATCCTCAGAGCGGCTTATGCATTGGGCGGGCTGGGCTCCGGCTTCTGCGATAATGAAGAGGAATTAAACAAGCTCGCCGAGAAAGCCTTTGCGTTCTCTCCTCAGGTGTTGGTAGAAAAATCATTGAAAGGATGGAAAGAGATAGAATACGAAGTGGTGCGCGACCGCTATGACAACTGTATCACCGTATGTAATATGGAGAATTTCGACCCTCTGGGTATTCATACGGGCGAATCGATTGTTATTGCTCCCTCGCAGACACTGACTAATTCGGAATATCACAAACTGCGTGCACTGGCCATCAAGATTATCCGTCATATCGGTATTGTGGGCGAGTGTAACGTGCAGTATGCCTTCGACCCGCAGTCAGAAGACTATCGCGTGATTGAGGTGAATGCCCGTCTGAGTCGCTCATCGGCGTTGGCATCGAAAGCTACGGGTTATCCATTGGCTTTCGTAGCTGCCAAACTGGGTATGGGTTATGGGTTGTTTGAACTGAACAATTCAGTGACCAAGACTACATCAGCCTTCTTCGAGCCAGCCCTCGACTATGTGGTATGTAAGATTCCTCGTTGGGACCTTTCTAAATTCCACGGTGTTGACAAGGAGTTAGGCTCATCCATGAAATCGGTAGGCGAGGTGATGGCCATTGGTCGTACCTTTGAAGAGGCTATCCAGAAAGGCCTGCGTATGATAGGACAGGGCATGCATGGTTTCGTAGAGAACAAGGAACTGAAGATTGCCGATGTGGATGCCGCTCTGCGCGAACCTACTGATAAGCGTATCTTTGTTATCTCAAAAGCGATGTATCTGCCACAGTATGATATCGACCGTATTCATGAATTGACAAAGATAGACAAATGGTTCCTGTATAAGTTGAAGCATATCATCAACATTGACGAGGAACTGAAGAAGGCTCAACTCGAAACGCTCACTCCTCAACTGCTTCGGGAAGCGAAAGTATATGGTTTTACTGATTTCCAGATAGCTCGTGCCATTGGTGTGGAAGACCAGGTTCCCAATATGCATCAGGCAGTTTTGGATGTGCGAAAGGTACGTAAGCAGATGGGCATCCTGCCAGTTGTCAAGCAGATTGATACCCTGGCTGCCGAATATCCTGCCCAGACCAACTACCTGTATGTAACCTATAGTGGTACAGCCAGTGATATTCCATTCGAACATGATGGGAAGAGTATTATTGTGTTGGGCTCAGGTGCCTATCGCATAGGTTCGAGTGTAGAGTTCGACTGGTGTGGCGTGCAGGCGCTGAACACCATCCGCAAGGAAGGTTGGCGTAGTATCATGATTAACTATAATCCGGAAACCGTTTCTACGGATTATGATATGTGCGACCGTCTGTATTTTGATGAGCTGACCTTCGAACGCGTGATGGACATTATCGACATGGAAGCCCCCCGTGGCGTAGTTGTCTCTACCGGTGGACAGATACCTAACAATCTGGCTGTCTATCTCGATCAGGAACAAGTAAAGATCTTAGGTACATCAGCGCAGGATATTGATGGGGCAGAAGACCGTGCTAAATTCTCGCAGATGTTGAACGAGATCGGTGTGAACCAACCGGAATGGCGAGCGCTTACATCTATGCAGGATATTGATGCGTTTGTTGAAAGGGTGGGATTTCCCGTTTTGGTCCGTCCGTCGTATGTGCTCAGTGGTGCCGCTATGAATGTCTGTTCCAATAAGGAGGAATTGGAGCGTTTCCTGCAACTGGCTGCCAACGTGAGTGAAGACCATCCGGTGGTGGTATCGAAATTCATCGAACATGCCAAGGAGATAGAGATGGATGCAGTAGCTAAGGATGGTGAAATACTGGCTTATGCCATTTCTGAGCATATAGAGTTTGCCGGTGTTCACTCAGGTGATGCTACCATCCAGTTCCCTCCCCAGAAACTATATGTCGAGACTGTTCGACGCATCAAACGTATCAGTCGTCAAATAGCCAAGGCACTGCATATTAACGGACCCTTCAACATCCAGTTTATGGCACGTGATAATGATATCCTTGTGATAGAGTGTAATTTGCGTGCTTCTCGTTCATTCCCTTTCGTTTCTAAAGTATTGAAACTGAATCTGATAGAACTGGCAACTAAAGTAATGTTGGGCCTTCCTGTGGAGCGTCCGCATAAAAACTTGTTCGATTTGGATTATGTAGGTATCAAGGCGAGTCAGTTCTCCTTTAACCGTCTGCAGAAAGCCGACCCGGTGTTGGGCGTGGACATGGCTTCAACGGGCGAAGTAGGATGCCTGGGCGACAATACACCAACAGCCCTTTTGAAGTCTATGCTGAGTGTGGGATATCGTGTTCCTAAGAAGACGGTCTTGCTCTCTACCGGTTCTGCCAAACAGAAAGCCGAGATGTTGGATGCTGCCCGCATGCTGGTGGAACATGGCTATGAACTCTATGCAACAGGAGGTACGTCGAAATACCTGACAGATAACGGTATTGAGAATACGTTGGTATATTGGCCCAGTGAGGCAAACCAACAGCCTCAAGCACTCGACTTGTTGCATGAGCATCAGATAGACATGGTGGTGAATATCCCCAAGAACCTGACCTCCCATGAACTGACCAACGGTTACAAAATTCGCCGAGCAGCCATTGACCTGAATGTGCCCCTGATTACCAACAGTCGGTTGGCATCAGCCTTCATTCAGGCATTCTGTATGGTCGGTTTAGACGAGATTGATATTAAGTCGTGGAACGAATACAAATAAATAATTAGGCAAATATTTGGCGATTCGCCAAATATTTGCTAATTTTGCAGTTAAATAACTATAGAACTGCATAAACAATGGAATTGGCTAGTACTTTCGAGTCCAAAATTAACCGGAGCGATTATAAAATCCTTATCGTTGATGATGTAGTTAGTAATGTCTTGCTTCTCAAGATATTACTGACAAACGAGAAGTTTCAGGTCTGCACTGCAAACAATGGTAATACATGTATTGAGCAGGCCAAGAAGGAACATCCTGATCTGATACTGTTGGATGTCATGATGCCTGATATCAGTGGTTTTGATACTGCTGTTATCCTGAAAAAGGATCCCGAAACTTTGGATATTCCCATCATCTTCCTTACGGCGTTGAATAATCCCAGCGATTTGGTACATGGTTTCCAAGTGGGGGGCAACGACTTCCTCACTAAACCTTTTAACAAGGAAGAGCTGGTGATGCGTGTGATGCACCAGATAAGTCTGGTAGCTGCCAAGCGCATTATCGTACAGCAGAACGAGGAGTTGAAGCGTACCATCTCCAACCGTGATAAGATGTACTCTGTAATTGCTCATGACCTTCGTTCACCTATGGCTTCTATCCGTATGGTGCTGAATCTGGCTGTGAATGTGGTTTCGAAGGACATGGTCGGTGAGGAGATTTGGGGGTTGTTGGATAAAGCCAATCGAGAGTCAGAGGAAACCCACGACCTATTGGACAACCTGTTGAAATGGACCAAGAGTCAGACAGGACGTCTGAATGTGGTTTATCAGGATATTGACCTGGATGACATTGTTCCTGGCGTAGTTGATATCTTCATGATGATTGCTGAAATGAAGAAAATCAATTTGCAGTACTTGCCCAGTGAAGAGAAACTGGTAGTACATGCCGATAATGATATGATTAAGACGATCATTCGTAACTTCCTGTCGAATGCTATTAAGTTTACACCTGAGAATAAAGGTATTGAGGTGTTCTGCAAACGGGAAGGCGAGTATGCCAAGATTAGTGTTCGAGACCATGGCGTAGGTATTGCTCCAGAACGTTTGGAAACTATTTTCCATAAAGGTGAGACGACCTATGGTACAGGTGGTGAGGAAGGTTCCGGACTCGGTTTGCAACTTTGTCAGGACTTCGCACGCAAAAATGGTGGCGACGCCATGGTGGAATCCACATTAGGTGAAGGCTCGACGTTTAGTGTGTTGATACCTTTGAAGAAAGACGAATAACTCTTTATTTATCATGAAACAAACAATACTTGTGACAGGTGGTACTGGCTTTATAGGCAGTCACACCACTGTGGAATTACAGAATGCAGGCTACCAGGTAGTCATAGTTGATAACCTTTCCAATTCCAGTGCCTCCGTTATTGATGGCATTGAGAAAATAACAGGAGTGCGTCCAGCTTTTGAGAAAGTAGACTGCTGTGATAAGGATGCCATGGAGCGTGTATTCGAAAAATATCCTCAAATTGAAGGTATTATCCACTTTGCAGCCAGCAAGGCTGTGGGTGAGAGTGTAGAGAAACCTCTTCTGTATTATCGTAATAATATTGTAAGTCTGGTGAATTTGCTGGAACTGATGCCCAAACATGGAGTGAAGGGCATTATCTTCTCTTCCAGTTGTACGGTTTACGGACAGCCCGACCCAGAGAATCTGCCTGTTACCGAGGATGCTCCCATCAAACCGGCAGAGAGTCCTTATGGTAATACCAAGCAGATTAACGAGGAGATAATCCGCGACGACATCAATAGTGGTGCTCCTATCAAGGCTATCCTGTTGCGCTACTTCAACCCCATTGGTTCGCATCCTTCTGCCATTATTGGTGAGATGCCAAACGGTGTTCCCATGAACTTGATTCCATACGTTACACAGACGGCTATGGGTATTCGTGAACAGTTAAAGGTGTTTGGCAATGATTACGACACGCCCGACGGAACTTGTATTCGCGACTATATATATGTTGTCGATTTGGCGAAAGCTCACGTGAAGGCAATGGCTCGTGTATTGGATACTGACAGCGATAAGTTGGAGGTGTTTAATGTCGGAACGGGTCATGGATGTTCAACCAAGGAAATCGTGGATGCCTTCCAGAAGGCAACAGGTGTGAAGTTAAACTGGACCTATGCGCCACGTCGTGCCGGCGATATTGAGAAGGTTTGGGCCAACCCCGAGAAAGCCAATAAGGTATTGGGATGGAAAGCAGAGACCTCGCTGGAAGACACGCTGAAGAGTGCGTGGAACTGGCAGAAGAAACTGCGTGAAGAAGGAATACAATAAGTGAAAGTTTGATTATAACCGGTCTTTGCATGAGACTGTGTTTATTTTGTGTTTGTGTTGTTATGAGCCCCCGATGTGAATCGAGGGCTCATTTATCGAGAAAAAGAAGTAAACAATGAATGAGAATCTGTTAGAACAACTGAATGAAGGACAGCGTGAAGCCGTGACGTACTGTGACGGTCCACAACTGGTTATTGCAGGTGCAGGTTCGGGAAAGACCCGTGTACTGACTTATAAGATTGCCTATTTGCTGGAACAGGGCATGAACCCTTGGAATATTCTGGCATTGACATTTACCAATAAGGCTGCACGCGAGATGAAGGAACGCATCGGACGACTGGTAGGACAGGAGCGTGCCCGCTATTTGCAGATGGGTACGTTTCACTCTGTTTTTGCTCGTATTCTGAGGGCAGAAGCCAGCACCATCGGGTTCCAGTCTAACTTTACTATCTACGACCAGTCAGATTCCCGTTCATTGGTGAAGAGTATCATCAAGGAGATGCAGTTGGACGATAAGGTCTATAAACCGGCTTCGGTGGCTGACCGAATCTCGATGGCAAAGAACCATTTGTTGCTTCCTCAGGCTTATGCCCAGAGTGCATGGGCTACTGACGATGCTCGCAGTAAGCGGCCATTGGTAAAGGATATCTATATCAGGTATCATGAGCGTTGTCGTCAGGCGAATGCGATGGACTTTGACGACCTGTTGGTATACACTTTTGTGTTATTGAAAAACAACGAGGACATCCTCCAGAAGTATATTGAACGCTTTCAGTATGTATTGGTCGATGAGTATCAAGACACCAACTATGCCCAACAGTCTATCGTCGTATTACTGACAAAAACACATGGGCGGGTTTGTGTGGTGGGCGATGATGCCCAGAGTATCTATAGCTTCCGAGGTGCTAATATTGATAATATCCTGGACTTCCAAAAGGAATATGGTGGTGCCAAACTCTCAAAACTCGAACAGAATTATCGTTCTACTCAGTTAATCGTTCAGGCGGCTAATAGTCTGATACGTCATAATGAACGACAGATTCCGAAAGACGTCTTCAGCGAGAATGAACATGGCGAGCGGGTGAAACTGAAACCTGCCTATAGTGATAAGGAGGAGGCGATTATAGTATGTAATGATATCCGTCGCATTCGCCGGCAGGAACAGTGTCATTACAGTGATTTTGCTATTCTCTATCGCACCAACTCTCAAAGTCGCTCGTTTGAGGAACAGATGCGTAAGGACGGTATCCCATATCGTATCTATGGTGGACTGAGCTTCTATCAGCGTAAAGAAATTAAAGATGTAATAGCCTACTTCCGTGTGGTGGCCAATCACGACGATGAAGAGGCGCTCAGACGTATCATCAATTATCCGACACGAGGGATTGGTAATACCACCGTAGATAAAATAGTAGAGGTGGCTAATCTACATGGTGTCAGTCTATGGACGGTTATCTCGCAACCTCAACTGACGGGATTGAATGTCTCGAAGGCAACCCTCACCAAGCTGGCTGCATTCCAGTCGTTGATAGCGGGGTGGGAGCAACGCCTTGCCACTGAGGATGCCTATGAGTTAGGTCATGCCATCATCATGGAGAGTGGTATTAGCAAGGATATATACAGTTCCAGCAATCCTGACGACCTTTCCAGACAGGAGAATCTGGAGGAGTTTCTGGGTGGTATGCAAGATTTTGTGGCTGGCAGACAGGAAGAGGATGAGGCTGAACATATCTATCTACCTGATTTCCTACAGGAGGTAGCTTTATTGACCGACCTTGACAGCGATAGTGGCGATGCGGATGATAAGGTTTCGCTGATGACTATCCATGCTGCAAAGGGACTGGAATTTCCCACTGTTTTTGTAGTGGGACTGGAGGAGAATATCTTCCCTTCCCCCATGTGTACGAATTCCATGCGTGAACTCGAAGAGGAGCGTCGCTTGCTCTATGTGGCTATCACTCGAGCAGAGAAACACTGCATCCTGACCTGTGCACAGAATCGTTGGCGCTATGGCCGTATGGAATATGATACTCCTTCGCGTTTTATCCGTGATATCGATCCCAGCCTTTTGCAGGTTGATGGAGGTAAGGACGAAGTAGCCCGCACAACAGTAAAACCTGAATACACCAGGCGTCCCGTTCAGAATCCCCGTCCTGTTGCTACACAGTTTGTGGCTGATCCGAAGCCACGTTTGGTACCCATCCGGCATGAAGCGCCACGCCCACAGTCGGCTATTGGTAACATCGGATTACAGGAAGGCAACGTGATAGAACATCAGCGATTTGGCATTGGTACAGTCATCAAGGTGGAGGGATCTGGTGAAAACACCAAAGCCACTGTCGAGTTCAAGAATGCAGGTACCAAACAACTATTGCTGAAGTTTGCTAAATATACAATAGTGAAGTAAGTGAAATCAAAGAGCATCATCTTCCGGACGTTCAGGAAGATGATGCTTTATTTTGGGTAAATGTTTCTTCTTTCGCAGGTAAGCAGCCTTACGGGCTTCATATTCCTCGAAATGTTTCTCCAGGAAATTATCAGCCATGGCTATTTACTCTTATTGTAAATCACACTGATACGTATCGGTTCCAGTATATTCTCTTCTCCTCCCACCAGTCGTGAACTGGTGATAGACATCTCGTTATTGACAGCACTGACGGTCGTTGTTGCCGTCGAACCGGCTGTTGTCTGTACGGGCACCAATACCACCTTGTTCCAGTTGGGATGCTCCTTGGTGTAGTTAGCACCTCCCTCCGTCTTCTTCATATACAGATAGTTGATGAGCGACGAGATATTATTAAAGGTGTAAGAGTTATAGGTCGTACTCAGTGTTGCCAGGAAGCTCGTAATATTATTGGCCACCTCACGGTCTTCAAAGAAGTTCTTCAGACTGTCTTTTTCTACCATCAGCAGCGTCGTCGGGTCTTTCAGCAACTTCTCAGACAATTCCATCTTGTCATTCAACTTATGGAAGACAATCTTAGCCGACGTAATGGTATCGTTCTCATGATTGAGCTTGATGTCATCCACAGGCAGTTCTACTTCTGTATAGATTCCTGCCGGTGTCTTTAGATAGGTCCATTCCTTCTCCTCGGCCAGTTCCTTAATCCGATCCACATCATTCACAATGTGCGATGTCTGCAGTACCTCTTGTGTACTGTAGAAGAGCGAATAAACATTATACTCCTTATCTTCATTCATGATCCGATAGAATACGCTCAGACGGCTTGTTTCTATCTCAGCCATCATACCCAGGCCGTCGGTAGTCTTGAAGTAGAAACCAGGGCATACATTTTTAGTAAACTCACTTGGATTCTTAAAGTATTCCGGATGCTCGTAATAGGTTTGCAGAAGATAAGTACCATAGTTGTCGTATTCCTTACCGTTCTTGGCTTTATACGGTTTATCGAGCTTGATATTGATGGAGTAGCTTCCTTTTTCTGCATTGCGCACGCTATCGCTATCCATCATGTCAGTGACGCTATACATCACGTTATATTTTAATCCGTCAGTTCTGATATACCCTTCAGCCTCAGGGTCAAAGTTGGTATAGTATTTCTTGGTGTCATCAATCGGTCTGTCAAGCTCAGAGATGGTCATCTTCATGCTCGCCAGCGAGTCGCCGGTAAAACCTTTCAGCATAATGGAGATATAGCATGAATCTGCTACCTCTTTACCATCCTTCATACTTATCACATTTTCCTTCGGATAGAAAATACTGTCAATGGCATTCTCCAGTGTTGCGAACTGTGTCATGTAGTCTGAGGTGATATAAGCGCTCGTTTCCGGATCCTTGATACGTCCCAGATAACCGTAAGTACTGTTAGAGAGCACGGCATCCACCACTAACGACTTGGAAGACACATCAAATGTATCAGATACTATCGTAAACAAGTCAACATTGCTTGTCAGCGTTTTACCAATAGAAGCCGTATCTTCATCACATGAAGAGATTGTAAACATCACCGAGGCTACAATCCCTGTCAATAGCATTTTTCTCATCATTGAAGTATTGAATCTTAATGATTTTATTATCCTATATATATTAAATCTTTTCGTAGAAAGCTTCGTAGGCGGCACCGAAATCTTCTCCTGGATAGGCCAGGGTAGGGATGTTCTGGTCCTGCGCATACTTCAGCAAATCCTTATTTACTTTCTTATGGGCTGCTATCACACCGTCGCTGTAATCAATAGCCAACTTACCTAATTCTTCAAAGTCGAAGTTGTCCTTATACTTCGTCAGCATATCGGCTGTGGCATCACGGAATTCAATGCAGCGCTTGAAGTTATCGCCCAATTCCGAGTTGATACTATTGGTAAAGAGCGAAGTAACCACCTTTGTCTCTGCAAACGATGGCTCGTCATGATAGGCTGTCTTAATATAAAGAGGTACCACAGCTCCCATCCATCCCTGCACGTGTATGATGTCGGGCACCCAGCGCAGTTTCTTGACAGTCTCCAGTACACCACGGGCAAAGAAGATGGCGCGCTCACCGTTGTCGGGATAGTCCATACCCTTCTCGTCAACCGTCATCTGACGCTTGGAGAAATAGTCATCGTTATCGATAAAGTATACTTGTACACGTGTCTGGGCGATAGAGGCCACTTTAATAATCAAAGGGTGGTCTGTATCGTCAATAATCAGATTCATACCAGAAAGACGAATCACCTCATGCAATTGACCGCGTCGCTCATTGATGTTACCCCATTTAGGCATGAATGTACGAATCTCGTGACCGTTTTCTTGCATCACTTGAGGAAGTGCTTTACCCATCAGTGCCAAATCGCTGTCAGGTACATAAGGTACAATCTCTTGATTGATAAACAGAATTTTCTTTGCCATATCGTATATTTTATCCGTGCAAAGGTACGAAAAATTATTCACAAATTCGCAGTTTCGTGCATATTTAAGGAATTTTAGGCACTAATTTGGCATATTTTTATGATATTTTTTCCTTATTTGATAAAAAAGTTGTTATTTTGCACCCGATTTGTATACAAGCAACTGAAAAAGATGAAAGTATTCGATAGGATTGTTGATCTTCAGAACCAGCTTTTCGAGGATCGCAAACAAGGAAAGGAAATTGGTTTAGTACCAACGATGGGCGCTCTTCATGAAGGACATGCTTCCTTGGTGAAACGTAGCGTGAAAGAAAATGAGATAACCGTAGTGTCTGTATTCGTTAACCCTACACAGTTTAACGATAAGAACGATTTGAAGAATTATCCACGTACAGTGGATGCCGATTGTGCCTTATTGGAGAAGTGCGGTGCTGACTATGTGTTAGCTCCCTCTGTCGAGGAGATGTATCCTACACCTGATACTCGTCAGTTTGAATACCCCCCGGTATCAACGGTTATGGAGGGTGCTCATCGTCCAGGTCATTTCAATGGCGTATGTCAGGTGGTTAGTCGTTTGTTCTACATCGTGAAGCCAACCCGTGCTTATTTCGGTGAGAAAGACTGGCAGCAGATTGCTGTTGTCAAGGCGATGGTTCGTCACCTGGGCTTGGGGGTTCAGATTGTAGAGTGCGACATTGTACGCGACAAGGACGGACTGGCTAAGAGTTCGCGTAACACCCTGCTTTCTGCCGATGAGCGTGCTATTGCTCCTGCTATATACAAGGCTTTAAAAGAGAGTGTTAAATATGCTAAGAATCATACAGTTACCGAAACTCATGATAAGGTTGTAGATGACATTAACAGTGTCGATGGACTCGATGTAGAGTACTTCTCTATCGTCGATGGTAATACCTTGCAGGATATTGCCAACTGGGAAGATTCTGATTATGTGGTAGGCTGTATCACCGTCTATTGTGGTAAGACACCCATTCGTTTAATTGATCATATAAAGTATAAGGAATCATGATGATAGAAGTATTGAAATCCAAGCTTCATTGTGTCACTGTCACTGAGGCCAACCTCAACTACATGGGTAGTATCACCATTGATGAAGATTTGATGGATGCTGCCAATATGATTGCAGGCGAGAAGGTACAGATCGTAGACAATAATAATGGGGAGCGTTTTGAAACTTATATCATTAAGGGTGAACGCGGTAGTGGCTGTATTTGTCTGAATGGTGCTGCTGCCCGTAAGGTGCAGGTAGGTGATGTTTGTATCATCATCTCTTATGCCATGATGGATTTCGAGGAGGCTAAGACGTTCGAACCGCATGTGGTATTCCCAAAGCCTGGCAATAAATTGTAAACATTGACAAACCGACAAAATAAAAAGGCTACTCTTATTTGGAGTAGCCTTTTTTATGAACGTTCTAATTGAAGTCTTATTCAATCACTACCAGTGCGTCGTCTTCCATCACGGTCTGACCAGGTTTTACACAGATAGCCGTAATCTTTCCACCCTTTTCAGCCTCGATGTTGTTAGCCATCTTCATAGCCTCCAATACAACGACGGTATCACCGGCTTTCACCTCGTCACCTACGTTTACGCAGATTTCTGTGATGACTCCGGGCAGAGGTGCCTTAACGGCATTCTTGGTATTCACAGCTGCAGAACCAGATGCGCTACCTTCTGATGAACTGTCAGCTACTTCTACGGGCTTGCGAACCACTACTTTCTTCTCCTCTACGGGTTCTGGTTCCATTTCCACCTTGTATTCCTCACCGTTTACAACGACGGTAGCAGTGTTTTCATTAATATCACCGATAGCAACCTCGTATTTGTTACCATTGATAGTATATTTATACTCTTTCTTCATCGTGATTCATGTTTTATGGATGTTCAGTCATAGTCTGGGCATAACCGTTCCACTGTGTATGCTTCTCCTGAATCGTAATGATACCAGGCTCCTTGTCGTGAACGTTATTGCCTTTAAACTCATAAAGAGCCATAGCTATAGCTGCATATACTTCGTTATTCTTCATTGTCTGTTCTCCATTACATTGGAATATTACCATGTTTCTTAGCAGGCAGAGCATCGCGCTTGGTAGCCAGCTGAGCCAGTGCACGACAGATGCGGAAACGAGTATTGCGTGGCTCGATGACATCGTCGATATAGCCATACTTGGCAGCCTGATAAGGATTAGCGAAGAGTTCGTTGTACTCCTCCTCCTTCTCGGCAATGAATGCCTTTACATCCTCACCGGCTTCCTTCTTAGCCTTGGCTTCCTTGGCATAGAGCACTGCAGCAGCACCAGAGGCACCCATTACAGCAATCTCAGCTGAAGGCCATGCGTAGTTCAAGTCGGTATGCAGTTGCTTAGAACCCATCACGATGTGGCTACCGCCATAAGACTTACGCAGGGTAACGGTGATCTTGGGCACTGTGGCCTCTCCGTAGGCATAAAGCAACTGGGCTCCGTGCAGAATGACGGCATTGTACTCCTGGCCAGTACCGGGCAGGAATCCAGGAACGTCAACCAACGATACAATAGGAATATTGAAGGCATCGCAGAAACGAACGAAG
>OCTX012110227.1_pt1 | contig 23906 bp, 38 predicted proteins | sample 1539691 | NCBI WGS metagenome assembly OCTX01 (sample SAMN02144231, study PRJEB22623) | gut metagenome | biome: sheep rumen | host: Ovis aries | place: New Zealand
CCCTGTCTTTACGCATGAGATTCCTGACCTCGAGCCCATGATTAGCCGTCTTTCCAAAAAAGATTTTTTAATGATTTGCGAAAGAGCAGTCGACCTTGAAGACATTATTGACGGCCTCGAAGAGTTTTTCGCTGATGGCGAAGATCCAAATGTTTTTTCAGATGAAAATGTTGATCATCCGGCGCATTACCAGACCAATGACGGAATTGAAACAATTGATGTAATTGAAGCATTCACAAAAGGATTGGAAGGAATTGAAGCTGTTTGCACAGGGAACATCCTGAAATATGTTTGTCGCTGGAAAAAGAAAAACGGAGTCGAGGATTTAAAGAAAGCACAGTGGTACCTAGACAAATTAATTGAATCTCTTCATTAGATAGGAGGAAAATTTGGGCAAAAGAAAAACAAGAAAGATACTACCTATCGTTGCAATAATCGTGGGTATAGGATTGATAGTTGTCGGCTTTTTTCGCACTTCAAGTTGTCAAAGAAGTCTTGTTGACCTTAGAAGTGATTTTAACGGAGGGTTAGACAGAACAATCAACGTTTACACAGCAGATGGAGAAATAATTGCAACATATAAAGGGAAAATTGATTTAGATGTTAACGAAGGTGGCTATGTAAAATTCGATTTCGATGGAAAGAGATATATCTACTATAACTGCTTTGTTGAATCAATAGGAGATATTAAGTAAAGGAGGTTGAATGGCAACAGAAACAATGAATCTATTTCAGAAACTGGCAAAAATTCGTAAACAACTAGAGGTAATTCAGAAGGATAGTGACGGATACGGATACAAATATGTATCAGAGGCGGAAATTCTTTCAAAGCTCTCGGTATGGATGGATAAAATGGGGCTTTTATTAATCCCAGAAGTCGAGCACGGAAGCTGCTCGGCGTGGATCGAGGAATTTAACACATCGAAATTGGATAAGAAGACGCACGAGCTCGTTGAAGAACGGAAATACGAAGCAGTTGTAAAGGGGAATATGAAATTCACATGGATTGACATTGACAATCCGGCAGACAGGCTTGAGGTTCCGTGGTTTTTCACTGGCCAGCAAGCAGATGCGTCTCAGGCTTTTGGCTCCGGCCTTACATACTGTACAAGATACTTCTTGTTGAAATTCTTCAATATCGCAACTGTTGAGGACGATCCAGATAACTGGAGATCGAAACAGAAATCTGCGGAAAAAGAGGAAGATCTTCTTCTTGCTAAAGAAATCACAGCACAGATTGACGAAGTTGCAAAGAAGTACGTAACGGAAAGTGCGGATTTCGAAAAAGCAAAAGAGGAATTAACGAAACTTAGTAAGAAATACATCAAGAGCGGAAATTACTTGAAGATTGAAGAACCAAAACTTGCAAAGAAAATGCTCGACGATGTTAAGAAATTAGCAGGAAATAAGGAGGAATAACAGCATGGGATTTCGAAGTGGTGCTTATGCAACAGTGTGGGACGTGTCTCCAAAGAGTGAAAAGGTGACACAGATACGTATCAGTACAAGCAAGAAACCAAAAGGAAGTGATGAATATATTCAGGACTTCAGCGGTTTTTGTGCTTGTATCGGGGAAACTGCTGCGAAAGCAGCGAGAGCTCTTCAGGTAAAGGACAGAATCAAACTTGGAGATGTCGAGGTTTGTACAACGTACGTCAAAGAAAAGGAAAAGACATACACTAATTTCAACATCTTTTCATTTGAAAAGGTAGAACAGAAGACGACTGATGATGTTATGAATTATGTCGATCCGGAAATTTCTAATGTTGATGAGGTTGATGAAGAAGAAGGACTTCCGTGGTAATGACAGAGGAAATCATCAGCTATAAGCCTCTTATTCAAGATTTTGTATGGAGTTATTCAAGAATAGAAGCGTTCAAATCATGCAAGTGGAAATTCTTTTTAAGATACATAAGGGAATGGAACGAAGAAGAGATGTTCTACTCATCATACGGAAGCTTCATGCATAAGATTATTGAGGGGTTTTACAACGGGGAATTAACGAAAGATGAAATGCTGACGGAATTCCTGCTGAGATACTCCGATGAGGTCAAGGGTACGAGGCCTGCGAACATTAAAAGTTCGTCATATATAGAAAAGGGCGTTGAATACTTAAAAGGTTTCCAGCCCTTCCCGTTTAATATGGTTGCCGTCGAAAAGAAAATTGATTTCAACATCGACGGCATTCCATTTACCGGGATCATTGACTACCTAGGAGAGAAAGACGGGGATTTTTATATTGTCGACAATAAATCGAGAGACTTGAAACCTAGAAGTAAACGCGCAAAGCCGACAATAAAGGATAAAGAACTCGATGAAATGCTTAGACAGTTATACATATACGCAGTTGCAGTAGAACAGGAATACGGAAAACTTCCTAAGGCACTATGCTTCAACTGCTTTAAGAATAGGCAATTTATTATCGAGCCTTTTGATCCGAAACGATATGAAGAAGCAAAGTTATGGGTAACCGAGTCTGTAAAAGAGATTGAAGAGAATCTTATTTGGGACGATGAAGACTACGATTACTTCAAATGCAATTATCTGTGCGGGTTGCACAATAAGTGCGAGATCTATTTGGATGAAAGGGAGTGGTAACATCGAACGTTAAAGACATCAATGCGATTGAAAGCGAATCTGGAATTATAGCTACATTAATTCATCACCCTGATTACGTATTTCAGTCTGAGAATCTGCTGCCAGAACACTTTATAGAGAAAACGAATCGTGAAGTGTATGAAGCAATTACAGAACTCGCTAGAAGAGACATTAAGAAGATTGACGAGTTCAATATAAGAGAAGTATTGAAAGACGACACGTCTATAACTATCGACGAATTGCAGGAATTAATCGAAGTAAGCGGTATGGTTGCAAGGCACTCCCTTGAAGAGTACAGACTCATGGTATCCAAGGTAATTGACGCCGCATTTAGAAGAGATATATACGAGAGACTCAAGGAGTGCGAGTCTCTCTGTTTTACAGGAGAAAGCGAGAATATCGAGCAGGAAATTTACCGAGTAATCGATGATGTAATGCTTGGATATTCCGTTAACGGAACCATTCCGCAGTTCAAGGATGTTGTCGATGACCTCTGGAAAGAGATTGAAGACAGACAAGACGGCAAAAACGCGGGAATGGCATTCAAATTTCCAACGTTAAATGAATACGTCACTATAGAAAAAGGAGAGCTAGTTGTTGTTGGAGCATTAATGAAATCCGGCAAGAGTATGTTCCTAATGAATTGCGCAGCACAGCTTCTTCGAGAAGACAAGGCGGTTTTTTATATTGATAGCGAGTTGAATTCGAGGATGTGGCTAACGAGATTGATGTCTCATATGACCGGAATCGAATTTACTCGAATCAAATCTGGTAATTATACCACGGAGGAAAAGGAAAAAATCAACACAACAAAGGAGTGGTTAAAGAGCAGAAAATTAGTTCATTTATATATGCCGTTCTTCGACATTGAAGGAATTTATACGGCTGTGAAGAAAATCAACCACGTTATGCCTATTGATGTGTTGATTGTAGACTACTTTAAGTCTGGCGATTCTCTTGAGGCATACACAAACTATGCACAGTTAGGAAGGCTTGTCGATATGGTAAAGAATGAGATTTGCGGAGCGATGTCAATAGCGGGACTTGCAGCTGCCCAAGCAGCAAACGGAGGAACGAGGCTTGCAGACTCTGCAAAAATTGCCAGAAACGCATCTACCATCTTAATGCTGATAGATAAAACGCCAGAAGAGATTTTGGAAGACGGGGTTGAATGCGGAAATAAAAAATTAATTGTTTCGTTAAACAGAACTGGTATGCAACATTCGCCAGGAGAATACATAGACTTGGATTTTAACGGCAATTTAATTTTATTCGAAGAAGCAAAGCAACACGAACCAAAATCGCCATATTGAGAGGACTAGGAATGGATGTACAAGAGCTATTGGAATCAGTTGACGTATTAGATTTCTTTGGACAATACACAGAGCTTGAGCAAAGAGATCGAGAGTGGTGGGGGTTGACTCCTTTTCAAGAGGAGAACACCCCTTCCTTTTCAGTAGACCCGGAAAAGCATGTTTTTTACTGTTTCTCTACTGGAAGAGGCGGAAATGTAATCGATTTTTTGAAAATGTATTACAACATTTCCACTAAAGAGGCATTTGACAAGCTCTTGGAGTATTGCGGGGCCGATGGAAACTCTATTTGTCAGAGGAAAAGATTACCGGCCACAAAGATTTGCAAAAAATACAAGAAAAAGAAATCAAATCAGAAAGAAAGTACCGCCAAAGTCTTGCCGGAGACTTGCATGGACAAGTATATAACCGATGACCACTTAAATGTATGGGTAAATGAAGGAATTCCTTTAGAAATTTTAGAGGAACATCAGGTTAAGTATGATCCATTTGCCAATAGACTTGTATATCCTATCCGAAACCTAGACGGAAAGATTGTAAACATCGGTGGAAGAACACTCGACCCCGATTGGAAACAAAAAGGACTGAGAAAGTACAACTACTATCAAAGTTGGGGAACAATTAACGTAATTTACGGCCTATACGAATCGTTACTGAATAAAACAGGTATTTTATCTACCCATAATTTGACGATTTTCGAGGGTGCGAAGTCAGTTATGCTCGCAAACGCTTGGGGCATAAGGGATTGCGGAGCTATCCTCACAAGCCACTTATCAGTGAACCAAACTGGAATTTTATTAAGTCTATGTTCGAAGCATAATATCGCGGTTACATTCGCTTTAGATAAAGAAATCGATGTTATGCAAGATAAACACATAATGATGCTGAAAAAATACATTAATGTCTACTACTTATTTGATAAAGAAGGGCTTTTGCCAGATCCAAAAATGTCTCCAGTTGATATGGGAGAAGAAGTGTTCAGGAAGTTATTTGAACAAAGAATAAAATTATAAACGGAGGTGTTCGCAAGTATATGTACTCATCAAGAAAGCATTTTCAGTCACATATGATGAACAAGTTTGAAAACTTGTTGAGATTCAGAGGAGAGGAATTGCGATACATAGGAGGCTTGAAGTTATATGCAGAGCCAAAATCAATAAAGTTCCTAGATGATTGTGGGAATACAATCCTAATCGAGATGGAATTTTTAAAAGATACTTTTAATGGAGTAGATCCAAAACCAAGGTATGTACGGTATGCGATTTCAAAAGCTGCGTTAGCGGTTGGAAGTGTTCAGCTTATCTGTGCTGCGACAGGCGAGCCCTTGCATGGAGAAACAGTCGCTCCGTATAGGATTTCAGACGAAGAAGCATACATACCAAATGGCGTTCGAGCATGGAGGTAATTACATATGAGATATAAAGCAAGAAGAAAATGGAGGCATTTTAAATTTTGGCTGGCCAGAAAAATGTTTCCAAATGGAGAGCTGAGGTTTTTAGACAACCCGCTAATTCTCGATATTAGTTTAAAACAAATTAGTTCGGTCAAATCGTACGCAACTCAAGATTATGACTTTATAAACGATAAACATATTAAAGAGGTGTTGGTAAATAATATGTTAGACAACCTTGTGGAACATTTGGATTACGAAGTTGATAAAAACGGCTCGATAACAGTGTGTAAAGGATTTCTAACGCTAGCAGAAAGAGAGGTAGTGTAAATGTCAGCAGAATTCAATAGTTGTTTTGATTGTATATACGACAAACGCGGTGAAAAGGATTATCCGTGCTGTGATTGTATACATAATGCGGTAGATAAATATGTTCCAAAGGCGAAATTCAAGCCAGGAGATATTGTTACTTTCGATGATGACACAAATGCAATTGTATTAATATGCAACGGCGGAGAACATTCTTCGATTTTTGTATACACAGATCTCGGGTGCATTGAGGAGGTAAGCACGGACGAAATTACATATACATATGAGCACATTAATTATATTGATGACTTTTTCGATGCGCTAGACGCGATTCTGAACGGCGATAAATAATAACAAATACGCCGAAATAAAAGGAGTATCAACAATGCTACATGTCACAGATAAGGACATCCAAAAGTTAAGAAGGAAACTTGGATATAGAGGATGCAAAAACTGCATAAACAAAATAAGTCCGTTACGAATGTGCGAATGGGCAGAACGAGGTGGAGACGAGCAGCTCCATTTTATTTGTCCGAGATGGCAGAAAGTAGAAAAATGATGAAATACAATACAGAAAAAATAAGAAAAGCAGTACATGACGAACTTCTTTTTCAGATAGAAGGACTTTTAAATATTGAATTAGGCAGCTATCTGTATGATATTAACGGCTCAAATCAGCCAAGATACGAACTGTGGATTTGTAATACCGGAGGAATCGACATTTACTTACTCGATCCAAGATACGTGATATTCGACAAAGAAGGCGTAGAGTTTATGGATAACGAGGAATGTGGCTTCAATCCACACCATTATAAATACTATGATACGCAAGATTGGTGCATGGTAGGACATTATCATTCTGATGATTTGCTTTATTTAATATTAAATTGGAAGAGCGAAGTGCAACAAATGAAGCAAGAAATGAATCGAATTATGGAGATAACAACAGATGAAAAAGAAACCAATTGACCCGGTAGCAATAAAGCAGGCAATTAAAGACGGACAGCTCGTGTGCTTTGAAAAGAACGGAAAGGTTTATATTCAGGATGGCGCGTGTGGAGATTGTGTCTGTGTTTTGGATATGAATGAGCCGTCTAATTAAACACGGAGGACGTTATGGATTTAGGTGCATATAGCAATATTGAAATCCTCGAAGAGGTAGCCAAGAAAAATAACATTCATGTGCCTCGATTAAGAGGATATCGATTAATGAAAGATGAAGAAGTAGTTGACATCAATGAATTATATGAAGGAATGGACGTCGAAATTGTTCGAAGACTTGTTCACAAATGTCCGTTCTGGAGTTACAGAAGTAGTTGTTCTCAATACGATAGCTATACAGACTGGCTTGAGGAACAATATATCAGTAAAGACAAGGACGGCACTGAATACGTCCGTTGGAAGCTGATTCATGGGTGGAAGCGAAGAGAATTAAAGACAGCAATTCATAACGAAAAGAATAAATTTAAAAAGCAATATGAAGTATGGAATAAGTATGCCGGAAAAGACAACGTGTTATACATCCACGCAAGGATTGGTGGTGGAAACTGGCCTACTTATTACAAAGAGGTTGTAAATCAGCCGTGGTTTCTCGAAAAAGTTGATGACGGATTTGACAGTACGTATTGCGACATCTACGCAAAAATCGATTCTGAATGAAAGGAGTGATGAGATGCAAATATATAAAATAATCGGTGTAATAGTTTTTCTGTTAATAGTTATCGGACTCTTTGTTTATCAATTAATAAGTAGCATGCAGCTTAATAAACAATTAGCAGATCTAAATGTTTTAGAAAAAGAATTATTAGAAGAAATGGGGTTTGCAGAAGATGAATAAATACGAAGAGGATTCAAAAGAGCTCCGCATTAATATCATGGTTATCGTTTGCATACTTATTATAATCGGCATTTTTTATGCAATATACAGAGTTTCGTTTGTGAATATTTCAGAAACAGATTTAGGACACTCTCGAAGTTCTGTAGTAGTTGACTATACAAAAGAGCAAGAATCAATTACAACGGGAGAAGATATGACGACAAAAGTTTTAGATGTTCCGTTAGTTTTACAAAACCCTGAATTGCCTACCGGATGCGAAGCAACAGCACTAACAATGGTATTAAACTATTATGGGTATGATATTGACAAGACCAAACTTGTAGACGGGTATTTACAATACTGGAGATCAGATTATCAAGTCGGATTTAAAGGGAGTCCTTATAGTAAAGACGGTGCTTTAATGTGGCCTCCGGCCCTTGTAGATACCGCAAATCTATTTTTAGAGCAAATGAAATCTGAATTTCATTCAAAAGATGTAAGTGGAAAAGCGTTTGATGAGTTGTTGGAATACATAAATAATGGTTGCCCAGTCATTTTATGGGTGAACGAAACATTTACAACCAATATAAGTTTCGATGGAACCGTTGATTATTACAACGGTCAGGAGTACCACTCACAATGGGGATCTCATTGCGTAGTATTGACTGGATATGATAAGGAACGCGCAATTGCTTACATCAATAATCCGCAATCTGATATGAATGAGATTGATTTGTATCAATTGTGGAGTGTATATGACGCATGCGGAAGATGCGCTGTTATTATTGAATAAAGAGGTTTGTTATGAAGGTAATTGGCACATGTGAAGAGCTAGAAGATTTTATCAAATTAATTACTCATTGGTATGACGGAAGAATCGTGAGATCATACCAATTAACTGGGCCAGTGGAAGAGATCATTTGGTGTGGCCACGAAATACTACTGTACCAAGAAGATCAACCAATACCAGAAGACGCATACAGACTAGATATGGATGAGTTGACAAAATTAGTATTTAGTATCTTTGAAGGAGGCAATCAAGAATGAGTGGATATATTATGTATCACGCACATGATGAATATTCATTACTAGATAGCTGTACGAAATCAAAAGAGTATGTTGAGTTAGCAGTGCAGAACAACATGAAGGCTCTTTCAATATCCAATCACGGAAAACCCCTGAATTGGACTGAGAAATGGAAGCAATGCAAAGAGGCCGGAATTCGTTATATGTACTCAGTAGAAATATATCTTACAGAACAGCTTGAGCCAAAGGTAAGAGATAATTATCATACCGTACTGATAGCAAAGAATATGGACGGTGTAAAAGAACTCAATTCACTTGTATCAATGTCGTGCGACGAGGAACATTTTTATTACACTAACAGATTAAGTTTTGATGAGTTCCTGAATATATCGGATAATATAATTTCAACGAGCGCTTGCCTTGCTTCTCCGTTAAATAAAATCTCGTTAGAGAACCCTTATTACGAGAAGCTTGTACAGAAATATACATTTTTAGAGATTCAACCACACAATCATCCAGACCAGATTGTTTTTAACAAGCGCCTGTTCGATTTATCAAAACAATACAATAAGCCGTTGATTGTAGGGACAGATACCCATAGCTCGTCAAAATACAAAGCAGAATGCAGAGCGGTATTACTAAAGGCGAAGCACAAATCATATGGCGATGAGGACGCATTTGACCTTTCGTTCAAAACATATGATGAACTCGTCGAAATGTTTAAGGTGCAAGACGCAATTCCATTGGATAAATGCGTCAAGGCGCTCGACAATACAAACCTCTTGTACGATATGACTGAAGATTTAGAGTTGGATTTATCGTTCAAATATCCAATTTTATACGGATCACAAGAAGAGGACACTCGGATATTCAATGAGACTGTCGAGAGAAAGTTTAAAGAAAAATGCGACAAGGGGGTAATTCCGCCAGAGCAAATTGATGCGTTCAGAGATGCAATTGATGACGAGATGCGTGTATTTCATAAATTGAATATGGATGGATTTATGTTAGCGCAGTCAGAAATCATATGCTGGTGCAAAGAGAACGGTATGACTATCGGTACGGCTAGAGGTTCTGTTGGCGGTTCCAGAGTTGCGTATGTTTCAGACATCATTGACTTAAACCCAGAGACGTGGCACACAGTCTTTTCTAGATTCTGTAATGAGGACAGGGAAGAGCTCGGAGATATTGATATTGACTGCATTGAATCGGACAGGCCTGCCATTTTTAAATACATAGTTGAAAGATTCGGGACTAATAAAACGGCAAGAGTCGCAGCGTTTGGAACACTTCAAGAGAAAGCGACTATAGATGAAATCGGCAGAGCGCTCGCTCTCGAATGGGACGATAAATATAAAGAGCAGAATCCAGGAATTGATAATCCTTTTTCGCTAAATAATATTGCCAAGATTAAGAAGGACTACGAAGAGAATCCGGAGTCTACACGTTTAGCTAACAAGACACTGTTTTATTTCTTTGACGGCTTGCTTGGAACTGTTATTTCGCAGTCAATCCACCCAGCTGGAATTATTATTAGCCCTATTACTTTGAATGACAATTATGGTCAATTCAATAAAGAGGGAGAGCAATGTTTAATGCTTGATATGGAAGAGGTTCACGAAATAGGATTGGTTAAATATGATTTCTTGATTCTCAAAACTCTACAAGTATTAAGAGATACGTGCAAATATCTCGGCACGAGTTACCCGAATACACACGAGATAGACTGGAATGATCAGGACGTATGGGAGAATCTGACAAAGAGTCCTGCAGCAATATTTCAGTTTGAAAGCTCGTTCGCATTTGATAGCCTGAGACGTTTTAGGCCGAAGAATATATTTGATTTGTCTCTTGTCACAGCAAGCATTCGTCCTACAGGAGCTTCGTATAGAGATGAATTATTAGCCAGAAAGACTCACAAGAATCCGTCATCAATGATTGATGAATTACTTAGCGACTCACTTGGGTTCTTGGTGTATCAAGAGCAAACAATTGCATTCCTTCAACAAATATGTGGGCTTACTGGAAGTGAGGCTGATAATGTAAGGCGCGCAATTGGTAGAAAACAGCTAGACAGACTAGAAGCAGCGTTGCCAGATATATTGAATGGTTATTGTAGCAAGTCAGATAAACCAAGGGAGGAATCCGAACAAGAGGCGAAAGAGTTCTTGCAAGTTATCGAAGACAGCGCTAGTTATCAGTTTGGCTACAATCATTCTATAGCATATTGTTTGATTAGTTATCTATGTGGATATTACAGATATTATTATCCGCTAGAGTTCATTACGTCTTATTTGAATAATGCAGCGAACGACGATGACATTAGAGCCGGAACAGAGTATGCAAAACTAGCCAATATAAGGATCACGATGCCGAAATGGGGTTATTCAAAGAGTGAATATTATTACGACAAAGAGACAAACGTGATAGCAAAAGGATTATCGTCGATAAAGTATATGAGCAAGAAAACAACGAATGCGCTTTATGACATTGCTAATAAATATAAGTTTAAAAATTTTGTCGATGTTATTAAGATGCTGACATCAGAGGCGGTAATTGACACTAGACAGTTAGACATTCTCATCAAGATAGATTTCTTTAGCGAGTTTGGTAACCAGAGAGAGCTATTATATATTGTTGATTTGTTTTTCAATCTTCTGAAGAAAGGCGAGGCAAAACAAATTAAACGGGACAAAGCTGACGAGAGTCCAATAGCAGAAATTATTCAGAAGTATTCTTCTGACAGAAACAAGGATGGGTCGCCGTCTGCCTCATACAAAATAATTGATATGGATATGATTCTCAAAGAGATGGAAGCATGTGTCAAAAAGGCAAATATGGAAGACCTCTCTCTAACTGAAAAAGTAAAAAACTTTGAAGAGGTTGCTGGATATGTCGGATATACCACAGGCAAAGAAGAGGATCGACGAAAATTGTTTATTACAGATTTAAAACCGTTAAAAAGAAAAAAGGACGGCAAGCAATTTGGCTATTCGTTTTACACAAAATCGATAGGTAGCGGAGTTGAAAGTAGGTTTACCGTATTCAATAGTATGTATAATTTGATTCCGGTGAGTAAAGGCGACATTGTATACTGCAAATCGTTTTCAAGAGAAGGTGCGTTTTTTACAATGAAAGAATACAGCAAGATTACTTAAGGAGTAATTATGGACAAAAATATTGATAAAGAAAGAGCGATCCAACTATTAGTCGGGTTTCGAAATTACCTCACAAGCGGCAATCCTATATGGGATATAGATGATGTAAGCAAAGCATTCGATATCGCAATCGAATCACTTGAGCAATATGAAATGGCATACGAACACGGTTGGACGGATGCTGAAAGTGAGTACAGAAAAATCCTTGAGCGCAAGCATGGGGGGTGGATAATCCAAGATGGAAAGGTTGTTTGCTCCGAATGTTTTGAACCGAACCTTGAAACAAACTACTGTCCCAACTGCGGTGCGAGGATGTGTGACGGAAATGATTGAGCAAGTATACGACCGATACTATGACACAGCAGGAAACTATCATTTGTCGGCAATTTGCCATCCGCAAACCAATGGATCCTGTGCAGCGAGAGGTTGCCACAAGAAAACGGGCGGTATCTTGTAACAAGAGGATTAAACGCTTGCGGTAGTTTGTGGAACAGGGTTTATATCGTCAATTACTCGGACTTGATGGGACTTAAAAAAGAAAAGATATGGTGGGATGGCAATGTTGGAAAATCTGATTTTCAAACTTATGAGGATGTACTTGCATGGCAACCACTTCCAGAGACGTGGAAAGGAGAAGCAGATGACAAAATATATTGCAGTTCGATACAGAATCGCGAAAGAGACGGAAGAAAAGAATAAAAACATTGCAAATATGTGTTGACACAATGTTGTTTTTTATGTTAATATGAATACAAGAAAACAATAAGGAGAATCTATGGAAGAACTTAATAATTACGGATTCGGAGCCATACCATCGTCATATGATCTGAGGGATTATAGGTTATCAAAAACTGTCAACTCCATTGATATTGTCCTTCCAGAGACTTACCAGATAGATATTAAGCACGTAAAGGATCAGGGAAACACCGGTACTTGTACCGTACAGTCTCTAGCTACCCTCATTGAGTATCATTATCAAAACGATACTGGCATTTATAAAAAAATGAGTACAACATTTTTATATGGATTTAGAGACCAAGTATCTGATGATAAAAATTATATTGGAGAGGGTATGAAAATTAGGGATGCCCTTAAGGTCGCAAGTAATTATGGAGATGTCGCTCACCATATAATGCCGGGCAATCATGATTATGATGAGTCTAAAAAGCTTGTGCTGAGTGCTAGTAGCGAAGTACTGTCTCAGGCATATGAAAATAGGATAAGTAGTTATTATAAGATTAAAGATGAAAACGAACTAAAGTATTCAATCCTTAACGACGGCCCTGTGATTGCAGGCATGTATTGGTTTGATAATTACAAGCTTGTTAAAAATATATATACGTACAAAAAAGATGATACTTATAAACCACATGCGGTAGTAATAATAGGGTGGGATAAAGAAAACTGGATAGTACAAAATTCGTGGGGAAGATTTTGGGGAGATAACGGGCTGTTCCGAATCCCGATAAAAAAGTCTTTTGACAATATTTTTTTTGAAGCATATGGCGTAACAGATAACATTAAAAATATTTACGTACCGCCAAATAGCAAATTTATCAACATACTTAATTTACTTATTAACGTGGTTTTAAAGATGTTTACAAAACTATGATATCTCCTTTCCTGGTTTTGGAGAATGCCGTCCAGTCCCGCTCTAGACGTTAAACCAAAACGAGATGCTTCATAGGCGGGCTGTGGAGCATCAATCAATTGTTTTTCGACTTTAATGTGTGCTGAATGAGAAAGTTGGTATCCGCACAGCGGTTTCGTAGGTTCGATTCCTACCATTCAGCAAAGTCCAAGTCGACATCCATGGAATGGCAAAGCATGAAAGGGTGATGTCTAGTCGACATGAGGGGGCGACCCACCGGTGGCGCTGCGTGGTTTCTGTGATTGCCACAAAAGACGCGGGAATGATAATGGCATTCCTACAATCACAGTTCGGATCTTTAGCTCAATTGGTGAGAGCATTCGGCTCATAACCGAGAGGTTCCAGGTTCGAGTCCTGGGAGATCCATAGGGTTCTTTAGCTCAATGGTAGAGCAATCGGCTGTTAACCGATAGGTTGTAGGTTCGAGTCCTACAAGAACCGCTTTGACAAATAAGGCTCATTCCTTACGAAAAGGAATCTTCGATAGTGAACGCAGTTTTGAAGTCGACTATATAAATGCGTTGGAATTTTCTCTATAGTGATAGGTCGCTCCTATCGGAAAGAGCAAAGCGAAAGCCGAGTAAACTTTATTTGTCACTCTTGCCCCATAGCCAAGCGGTAAGGCAACGGCCTTTGACGCCGTCATTCGTTGGTTCGAGTCCAACTGGGGTAGTCCTGCGAGACTCTAATATGCTGCAGCAGATGATCGCATTGATATGAATACATAATTGCAAGGAGGCGATGAAAAAGATTATCACAAACCAAATTAAAAAGAAGGAGAAATTATGCAGACAGACACATTGGAACTTTTTAAACCAGTCAATTTCGAACCTAACACACTTTCCGTGAATGTAGACTTGGATGAGTATTTCTTTCTTCAACAAATGCAAAACCGCATCATTACGATAAATGCAGTGATTGATGACGAAGTTGCTAACGCAGTTGTTCATTCAATCTTGCGAATAAATTTAGATGATGTTGGTATCCGCGTTGAAGATAGAGAGCCGATTAAACTAATCATCTCATCTGATGGCGGAGACGTGTTTAGCGGATTTTCGATTATTGATGTTATCAAGAATAGTGCGACCCCGGTTCATACGTTCAATATCTCTCATTGGTACAGTATGGCAACAATTATAGGAATGGTCGGAGATAAGAGGTATGCAACGAGCAATGCTTCTTTTTTGATTCATGACGGAACAACAGTAATTGGGGATTCGTCAAACAAAGTTCATGACTTCTTGAAGTTCGACACCCAATTACAGAAGCGTATGAAGAAAATCGTTTTAGATCATTCTTTAATTGCTTCTTCAACATACACAAAGAAGTCCAGAGAAGAATGGTACTTCTTTGCAGAAGAGGCTAAAAAGCTTGGCGTTATTGATGAAATCATTGGAGAGGATGTGACGCTTGAAGAAGTTATTTAAAAAACAACAAAAGAAAATTAATCAATATGTAAAACAACTTAATAACGAATTGGAACAAGACGATGCTTTTCTTGGACGAATATATTTACGCCAATATAGTTCCGGTATTATCCCATATTCAGATGGGTCAGGAGCTTTATGGGTTGGGGTCATTCGAGTGTACGACAAGGTGACAAATACATATAAGTCAATTCTTGGTGATTACTACGAGGTAGTAAGAAATCTTCATCGAGAGGTAAATGATTTTATTATAAATGACCTCAAGATTGATGTAAGGCGGGCTTTAGCACTTGCAGTTGATTACAGGGATGTAAAACACAACCCGAGAGAAGCAGAACCGTTTTATCCGTACTACGACAAAAACTTCTCGTATAAAAGATATCAGATGTAGAGAGGAGAGATTAATTGGTAACACAAGTAATTAAAAGAAATGGCAAAAGCGTCAAATTTAATAAACAAAAAATAACAACTGCCATTCTAAAAGCATGGAAGGATTTGCGAGAGGTCGATGCTTCTGCAGAAGAATTTGCTTCAAAAATCGCTTCTGATATTGAAGCAATGAATGTCGATGTGATGAGTGTTGAAGAAATTCACGATATTATCGAAAGAAAACTTATGGCATCTAGTCACAAAGATGTTGCAAAAGAATACATCGAGTTCAGACAACTGCGACAAATCGCCAGAGAGACTGGCAAAACATATGATAGCATCTTGTCTCTTGTAGACATGCAAAACCAAGAGGTTAAAGACGAGAACTCAAATAAGAACGCGATAGTTGCATCAACGCAAAGAGACTATATCGCTGGAGAGGTAAGCAAAGATATTACAAATCGCATTCTCCTTCCAAAAGATATTGTAGAAGCACATAAAAATGGCGAGATTCATTTCCATGATGCTGATTACTTTATCGAACGAATATTTAACTGTTGTCTTATTAACCTTGACGATATGTTGCAAAACGGAACCGTAATCAATAAGACGCTGATTGAAAAACCGCATTCTTTCAGAACCGCATGTACAATTGCGACACAGATTATCGCAGTTGTTGCATCTGGACAATATGGAGGATCGAGTATTAGCCTTGCTCACTTAGCTCCGTTTGTAGATATTTCTCGACAGCGTATAAGAGAGAAGGTTAAAGAAGAGTTTAGAGACGCAGGCGTGTTGAGTGTAACGGAAGCCCAGCTTTCAAAAATTGTTGAGAGCAGGGTAAGGGACGAGATTAAGGACGGCATTCAAGTACTGCAATACCAAATCAATACATTGAATACGTCTAACGGCCAAACCCCATTCACGACAGTTTATATGTATCTTGGAGAGGTAGGAAACAGTAAAACGAAACAAGACTTTGCTTTGGTGATTCAAGAAGTATTGAAACAAAGAATCGAGGGAGTGAAGAATGAAAAGGGAGTATGGATTACCCCGGCGTTTCCAAAACTGATATACGTTCTCGAGAAAGACAATATTACTGAAGATTCTCCGTACTGGTATTTAACTCAGTTAGCTGCAAAATGTACGGCCAAGAGATTGGTTCCTGATTACATATCAGAAAAAGTAATGTTGGAGCTCAAAGGAGATGTATACCCTTGCATGGGATGTCGATCATTTTTAACACCAGATCGTTTTACCGACGCTGGGATAGGCAACATCGCAAATGCAAAAAACTATACAGACGGAGTACACAGATATTACGGAAGATTTAATCAAGGTGTCGTCACAATCAACCTTGTCGACGTTGCTTGTTCAGTTAACAACTTGTCGGACTTTTGGAAGTTATTAGAGGAGAGGTGCGAGTTATGCCATAGAGCGCTTCAAATAAGACACAAGAGACTATTAGGTACTCCATCAGACATTTCCCCAATACACTGGCAGTACGGCGCGTTAGCTAGGTTAGAGAAGGGAGAGGTGATCGATAAACTTCTGTATAACGGATACTCAACAATATCACTTGGATATGCAGGATTATGGGAGTGCGTATACAAATTATCTGGCAAAAAGCTTACAGAAGAAAAGGGCAAAGAGCTTGGCTTAAGGATAATGAAGAAGCTAAACGATTTTACAGCTAAGTGGAAAGCCGAAGAGAATATTGACTATTCATTATATGGCACCCCTCTTGAGTCCACGACATACAAGTTTGCGAAATGCTTGCAGAAAAAATTTGGAATTATTGAAGGCGTAACTGACAAAAACTACATAACGAATAGCTACCATGTTCACGTTACACAACCAATCAATGCTTTTGAAAAACTAAAACTTGAGGCAGAATTCCAAGAGTTAAGTCCTGGTGGTGCGATTTCGTATGTTGAAGTTCCGGACATGCAAAATAATATTGAAGCCGTTCTGGAAGTAATGAAATACATATACGAAAACATAATGTATGCAGAGCTTAACACGAAAAGCGATTACTGTCAGGTATGCGGATACGATGGTGAAATTCAAATCGTTGATGAAGAAGAAACAGGACGATTGATTTGGGAGTGCCCAAATTGCGGTAATAGAGACCAAGACAAGATGAATGTTGCAAGAAGAACATGCGGATATATTGGTTCGCAATTTTGGAACCAAGGAAGGACGCAGGAGATTAGAGAAAGGGTGCTTCATTTATAATGCGTGATCCAAAAAGAATAACATTGTTTTGCAAAGATTTAGCTGGGCTGTGGAGCAAAGTTCCAGACTGGCGTTTCGGACAGCTCGTCTCAAATATTATGAGAATGTATATGTCAGAAACTGGAAGAGACCCATTCTTCGTTGAGGACGACGAACTGATGGAACGAATGAAGGCATGGTTCAAAGAGAATGTAAATGAGGTGTAAATGTACGAATGTTTTCATTGCGGTACACGTTCTGTAATATGGGACTGCGACTTCTCGTTTGACGATTATGGATACGAAGAAGAAGGTATCGTGCAGGAACTCCATTGTACAAATTGCGGAGCAAGAATTACATATATGATACCGCTCGAAGAGGATGAGGATAGTGAAAAATAAAACACCGATTTTATTTACTAAAATCATCTGACAACTAACAACTGAATAGCGCCCTCCGAAGTACAAGACGGTGAAAGCTCGCTTTAGAAAGAATGAGAAAGGCATAAACTTACATAATAAAGGAGGAATCAAATGATAACGATTGATATGTTTGACGGCGATGTTGAAAAGTTCCTTGCAGCTATTGAGGAAGAAAGAACAAAGGAGTTTAAATTCCTTGACTCACTCGACATTCTTCCGCTTTTAGAGAAGAATCTAACCATTACAGATATCGCTACTAGATTACATAAATATAACGATGAGTATGATGGCGAAGATATGTATGCCGAAATCGATGAGAGTGAATTGATGTTCTACATTGAGAAACGGTTTCATGTCAATTTTGAATTCCGCTGTGTAGGTAATTATCACCTCGACACGGATGTTCAGAAAGGTACTAGATATGATAAAAACCCTGTACCCGACGTTTCAGAGATGGAGTGAAAAAGGTGGAGTGTATGTCATGAGTGACACGCACTTTGAAGATCCAGACTGCAAACAAATGGACGAAGAATGGCCATACCCAAAAGTGTATATTGATGGGCTCATAAGGACTGGGAAGAATGACACGATAATACACCTTGGAGATGTAGGAGATCCTAAATGGATGAACTTGATAAAAGGACACAAGGTATTGATTCTAGGCAATCACGACTACGGTGCGTCGTATTATGAACCATATTTTGATGAGATATATACCGGGCCGTTAATGATTGCTGAAAAGATAATATTATCACACGAACCAATTCCAGACATTACATGGGCTTTGAACGTTCACGGCCATGTACATTGTGCAGAAAAAGATATAGATATTTATCACTATAATTGTGCAGCAGATTTTGTTGGATATCAATTATTAAGTCTGTCACGAATTATTAAAGAAGGACACATGAAGCACATATTGTCGCTTCACGCACAGTCCATCAATAATGCGAACAGGAAAAGAGGTGTGAAGGGACATGGACTTTACCATTACTAGTGGCATCGGTACTTCGTGGACTACTGGTGTCAATACGACTACGTGGACTGTTGAACCGATGTATTACACGACAATAGATGGTACTGCGCGCGCAGCAACATCCTGGAGAGCGTACGGATTAAATAAGGACGGATTAAAGCATATTAGTCCAGACGATGTCGAGAAAAGACCAAATTACAAATTGCCAGACATCAATGAATTGTTTGTTCAAGATGAATGCTAGGAGGTACCCTGATTAACTATATGAATACTGTAGAGATTAGTATTTTAAAAGCACAAGTTCTTAATTCTGAACACAAGATTGATCAAGTACGTTCAGAAATACAAAATATAAAAAACATAATCCAATCTCTCTCTATTAGATTGAACGACCTAACGGCATCGGTTGACGATATGAATGTTCGTATTGATTGTTTGAATATTTCAAATGTTAATACATTGTTTGAAGACTACAGCAAGGAGGAATGAACATCCAATGAAGAAGTGGGAGATTAACTGCGATGGTTGGTATCCATATTGTCCATATTGCAAGCAGGAGTCTTTTTATAGGACTCCTGTATGCATTAATTGCGGAGAACTTCTGCAATATAACGAAGAAGATATGGAGTACCTGAAAAATAATAACAAGCCATTCTATGACGAAGTGATGGACAAATATGCAAGAAAGGTGGCTACAAATGTACTTCGTGAAAGTAAAGGGAGGACTCATTAATCTGGACGCAGTCGCTCTAATTAATTCTGACAAAAACTACGTATCTCTTACCAATGGAGACGTTATCCATATAGATGGTGATGCTATGGAGAAGTTGGTTGAGATGTTTGTTCACGGAGAGATAGCGTACGAAGGAGGCGAGGTTTCTGTATTTAAAGACATTTATTGATAAGACATATGTTCCAGAAGGAACTATGCTGAAAGACATATTACATATGATAAGCATTAGCTATCCACAAATACATTACCCATTAACGATCATGTATCGAGTAACCGTCGAAGTTGATGGAGTGACGGAAGATACGTTGGCCGGTTACTGCGAGTATAACGGTAATAAGCTGGTGTCTTTAGACGGAGATAGCTACAGCTTAGAAGATGAATTAATAGCGTATTCAATATTTAAAACTGACACTAATGAGTTTTTATTAAGCGTTATATACGAAGGAGAGTTTGTATGGGGTTAGATAATGGAATAATTTTAAAACAACAAAAAAAGACCGATCCACCAAGCTATGTACAAATTGAACTGTATAAGGACGGCGAAGATGACGTTGAATACGAGGTGTGTTATTGGAGAAAATGCCCAGGGTTACGGGCCAATATACTTTCCGTAATACCGCCGACGGACGAAGACTTTGCCTCAGAATATGAATTAAATATAGCGACGCTCAAAAAAATTAGGGATGTGATTTATGAGCAACTAAAACATCCTACAGACTGGTGGAGTCCTATATGGAGCTTTGATGAGATGATAAATCATTTTGGCAAAGATATTGTAAATATCACATGGCTAATCGATCACCTTAGAAAGCATCCAAAATCAATCGCATATTTTTACGACAGCTATTAAGGAGGACGTATTGATTTTTGTTACATCTGATCTCCATTTATATCACGCCAGAGAGTTTGTTTATAAGCCTAGAGGATTCGATAATATCCACGATATGAACGAGGCGATATGTAATAATTGGAACCGCGTGGTCGGCGCAGAAGACGATGTGTATCTATTGGGAGATGTAATGTTAAATAATAATGAGGCCGGCATAAACATCCTCAAATCTCTCAAAGGCAAGATCCATATTATTATTGGCAATCACGATACAGATAGTCGTATAGCATTATATAAAGACTGTTGGAATGTAGAAGAAGTCGTATATGCAACGAAAATTAAATATAACGGCTACCATTTTTATATGAGCCATTATCCAACATATACGGGCAATCTGAATAAAGAAAAGTTGAAACAAATGACGTGCTGCTTATATGGACATACACACCAAACAACAAACTTCTTTAATGACATTCCTTTTATGTATCATGTCGGTGTTGATTCTCACAATTGCACACCGGTTCTTCTAGATGACGTGATTGTTGAAATGGAGAAAAAGTGTATTGAATGTAAAGAAATGTTATAGAAAAAGTGTTAGGAGGGCTAATGAGAAAAAATTCCACAGACTACTCCAACTTCCAAAGATTTATGGCAAGGATGGAGAACGAAAAGAAAAAGAAGGAACAGATATATAAAGCTTCAAAAAACGGAGAAAAGAAAAATGGAAGAAACAAAAGTCGCAATGCAAAAAATTGAAGAAGATGAAGAGAGGGCAATCATTGAATTTTTATGGTGCCTTGTGACACTTTATTGCGAAAAAGATTTTATTGAAGAACTTGGGCTAGATGAATTTGAAGAGTGCATCACTTCAGTAATATCTATATATGGAAAGCTTAATGATGATAAACACATTTGTGGCCTTACTGATAAGGAGATAGTGGATCTGTATTGGGATATAGAATGTTATTTCTTCGATGTGATAAGAAAAGATGAGTACATAGATAATATTTTATGGGCGAAGAGTATTATTAATGTACACGGCATTCTTTCGGACTACATAAAAGCAAACCACTTAACAAAGATATGGAGCTAGTGAGTGCTGATCACGCCGATGCAATCCTTTCTTCAAATATTGTTGCTCACTTTTTGCTCACTTTTTATTAACGGAGCCCGTAAACCCTATTAAAATCAAGGGTTTGCAGACAATGACGTGGGTTCGAATCCCACCCTCTCCGTTACGAAAACCCTATAAAACAAGCGGTTTTCAAAACTTAAGGCCTTTAGAGTTGCTCACTTTTGCTCACTTTTGAGCAGAGTGGGCACTCTTTCTGTTACGACGCTATTAATTGCCTCCATATCGCTAGTAAGAGGGCTCGTAATATAAAGATAATTTTTTTCAAGGGTGGTGCTGTTTCTTGAATGACCAGCAAACGCCCTTGTTTTCGTTAAGCCAATTGTGTTTTCTAGCTCAGACAATAAGGTCTTCCTTAATTTATGATTAGACCTTTGCGTAAATCCGAGCTGTTTATTAATTCTTCTCAAGGCTGTTGCCACAGTAGACGCGTGTTTTCTGGAGCCATCCTTGTACACAAACAAGTAATCTGAATCTATCCCATCAAAATTATTCCGAGATACAATAAGGTCGTATACGCGCGCTACAGAGTCCGTGATGGGCAAGCTGCGCCTGGACTCGGTTGTTTTTAAATAATCAACAACTTGATAACCTTCTCTGACCAAATCGTTGTTTTCGTTTTTGACCCAGTTAACAACCTCCTGCCTTTGGATATTAACTTCATTATTAACAAAATCAAAATCAGATTGCTTCAACGCTATTAATTCTCCAGCTCTTAAACCTAGACAGCCAGATAATATAATTGCTAGATATGAAGTATTGCCCGTCTTTACAAACATCTCCATAGCTCGAATGAACAAACTTGATTCTTCTTGTGCAGTAAACACTTGAGTATCTGGAGTAGAAACTGTCCTATTCAGTTTCTTTGTATTGATCCTGGACATTTGCTTTGCAGTATTATTCTTAAGCAATCCGGTGTCTACAGCGTAATCAAACAATCCGTTCAACAAACTCTTTAATTCTTTATAACCTTTTGATGTGAGATTAAATTTATCTATTTGTTCTAGACAGAATTCCTTTAACTGCATTACAGAGATTTCAGATATATCCAATGTTTCCAAATTGGAATCTTTAATATATCTATTGTAAGCCCATTTAAGTTTATGTGCCGTTCCTGCGCACGTTTCCTTTTCCTTATAATCCAAGAATTTAGAAACAATATCACTCATACAACATGTCAAAGTTTGAGAGATATTAGACTTGTCTTTTATCAGCTTAACTATTTTGTTTTCAAGGTTCTTCCTTTCCTTCGCGACGAGGTGTTTCCGTTTACCATTAGATGTATTAAGAAAACAATGGTATCTTTTATCGTTGCCTAAGAAAATAGATTCTTGAACATCATTTAAATAAAAATCATTTTCCATTTCCTCTACCGAAGCAAAGGCGCGATCAGCACCATACATTTTAATTAGATGGTCTAATTTCGTCAATGCCTCGTTTTGAGTAAAACCAATCCCTATCAATGAAGAGATGGCATCGGTCATGTTGTTTATTATACTAATTCACTCCTTTTAATTCGTAAAAATAACAGCCTCATAATAGAGGCTGTTATAATTGAAAAAAAACGTTTACCTTTCTCTTTACCCTTTATGTCTATTCGAATAATCTTTGTTTAGAACAAAGGAGTATTCATATCCGGCTTTTGTCATTTCCCGTACAACATCAAGGATATATTTATACGTTAATGTTCCGTTGTCAATTATTGGAGTAGAATAAAATCTAAACCCCTGCGCGTTGCTTACATATTCAATATCAGATGATGATATTGTTCCGTCAAGATAACACATTGTGTATTTTCCAACATCAATAATTTTAGCTCTTCCATCCGCTCCTACTGAAAGCAATTCATATATATCTTGTGGGGTGTTATTTACATTAAAAATTATGCCACCGTCTCCGAGTGCCACTTTAATATCATACTTAACATCTATTGCTTGTTGTGTTGCTTCGATAAACTCTTCTGTTGGAGTAATGTTTTTTTCAGTATATTGTATAAAAATATCATGATGTCCAGGTATTGGAGTGGCTAAAAAGCCGCCGTCTGATCGCAATATTACACAAAACGGATATTCGCTAAAGTCAGGAAGTTTAGACTCTTCGTCCATATGTGCGCCATAGCTATAGAAGCCAGAAGCGATATTCTGCCTTTCTGTTACATATGCAACATCGTCATATCTAATAGATAATTCTTTAGGTGGAACCGCGTCCCCGATCGGTTCAATTTCTAACTCACAACTACTTATGTCATCTTGATCTCCTTCAGTCGTGACATCCCCACTAAATATTACCACATCTTCGCCTTTTGTTATCGTATATCCGCTATTTGCAATTCCGTCTTCTATATGATTTAATTTTTCTTCCGTAATTATATCTCCTGTTTTCCAGGTTTGTTTTGTATATTCCATAGATAATTAACCACCTTTTATTATTGGGCTCGCTATATAAACGAGCCCGCCAGTAAATAATATAGTGTTATTTCAAATTCGCATTCAAGAACTTCTGCCATGCGCTAACCGTTGTTGGGCCGCAATAGCCGTCCT
>OCTX012157006.1_pt1 | contig 23888 bp, 36 predicted proteins | sample 1539691 | NCBI WGS metagenome assembly OCTX01 (sample SAMN02144231, study PRJEB22623) | gut metagenome | biome: sheep rumen | host: Ovis aries | place: New Zealand
CTGTTGTCTTGCGTATTTCTGTGCCTCTGCATTTGCCTTAGCGTTCATTTTTTCAGACTGAGATAGGGCCGAAGTTGTTGAGTCATTTACCTGTCTTGAAGTGTCGTTTCTCGACTGATTGTTTACAAGGTTCTGTATGTTTTGAGCGTTTGCAGTTCCACCTTTTACGGCTTCTGTATTTACACTCTTTCCGGCGTTCATACCTTCATTCAGTGCAGTGTCACTAAAGTCTTTAGCGTTGTACTTACCGACATTTGTAGCATAACTATCCTGTTTAGTTGCGTTTTCCCTTCCTGTACTTGTTGCAAAGTTATTCTGAATAGTTGCGTTAGCCTTTCCGGTATTCAGTCCGCTATCTGTTAAACTCTTACCATTGGTGATACCAGATTTAATTTGACGGTCTGCAGCAAGGCTTCCAAGGTCTGCGCCTTGTTCGCTTGCTCTCTCTGTCTGACTGTTGCCTCTTTTAGCTCCGGTCTGATAAGAGTTAACAAGATCATTTTCTCTTGCATAGTTTCTGTTTGAGTTTTCAATATTGTTTTTATAACCGGCAGTACCTGAGTATTTTTTTAATAACTCTTCATACTTTTTGGCTGCTTCTTCATATTCTTTAGATGCACTTGTAGACATAATTTCACCTCATTGTATTAGTTATAAACATTACCCATTCTAGGGAACTGGAAAGCGTCACTTCCAAGAGTGTCTTCAAAAGTCTGCTCAACCATTGCAAGCTGATTCTGTAACAGAGAAATATCTGCACCTTGTTTGCTCTTGAAAGCAATAGCAAGAATGTAGGAAATAATCTGGAAGTAAGTTGAGTTAGGATAGTTCAGCGGTGTATCTTCACAATAAGGACATACATAATATGCACCAAATTTCTTAGTGCAATAGCCGTAACCTGTTCTTTCATCAATTCCGATAAATCCAACATTAAGGCCGGTTGAGTTTTCTATCAAGATAACTTCATCTTCCGCATTAATCAGAGCATAGCCGGTGTCACCAAGTACATAGCACTTCTTGTCTGAGTAAATGATATGCTTTACTGTTCCCGCTCCTGTTTCTTCTCCATTGTGTAAAACATCATCATTCAGGATGTAGAAGAAGTCTGTCATATCATCGTTACATACATAGAACTCACCGCCCGCAATAGGCTCTATTACATTTACTTCGCTTGCAACAAGTGAACCGTTTCTGATATGGAAATACTTCACAATTCCGCTCTCGTCATCCACTATGAATTCCTTGCCGCTTTCTGTGATAAGTGGAGCATAGCCTGTAACTGTTGCAGAATATCCACTCATAATGTCATAGATTATCATGTCATTTTCAGTAATGACAAATACAAAGTTTTCGGTGAGGAAGGCTCTTACAATGTCAGTGTGTGCAATCTGTAGGAAGTCTTTAGAAGTCTTTACGCCGTCAAGATCAATTATAGAAAGTGTCTCGTTTTCGCTTTCATTTGTGTCCTTGTACAAGAAAGTATGTTTATGACAGTCTAAATACTCCTTTGTTGTATCAAGTGAAATTGCAATGTCATGCGGCTTAAAGTAAAGTTTCTTAGGTTTAGGAAAGTATTCCACAAGTACGTCATTAGGTTTTCCAAACAGATATAACTTTCCGTTGCGAAGTTCATAAGACAAGTGGTGTGTACCGTTGTTGTCTGCTCGTCTGTTGATTGTCTGTAAGTTTCCGTTATTCCATAAGAATACACCTTTAAGCTGCCAGAAGTCGTTAGGGAGTTCTTCTTCTTCCTTTGTGGTCCTGTAAGACTTTACAAAAGAGTTATCGCCCATGTTTATGAGTTTTTCATAGAGTCCTACGTTACTTTCATTTATGCAGCTTATTGCTTCATTCCAGGATATGAAGTCAGAGCCTTCCAAATCTGCAAGCTGTTTAGCACGCTTGAATAAATCACTAGTTTTCATATTGAACATAATATTTTCTCCTTACCATACATCATTATTAGAAGTTTGCTGAGGTGCATTAATAGCACCCTTTGACACCTTATCAACAAGAACGGCATCTGGTTGACTTCCTACGCTAAGACTTGCAATCTTGAAAGGTGAATTGACACTGAATGAGATACCGAGTCCACGCTGTTCTTTTGGCTGATAGCGCAAGTAGATTGTATGAGTTATTTCATCCCAGTCAGAAGCCTTAATCTTAAAGGTAGTCTTTTCAGTCATGCGGCCTTCAAGAGAAAGTGTTGTAGCAGATACTTCAAGGTCACCTTCTTCGTGTTCCTCGCTGAATATACGCATATAGAGACAGTCGTTTATTGTGACAGTCTGATTATTCATTCCGTAGAACATTGTCTCTAACTGGATATTCTCTTTTGTGTAGTCTTCTGTTGTTTCTTCCTTGTAGTATTTTACATACTTAAATATTTCCTCATTATCTGTGAGTATAACTCCATTATTAAGAAGGTACATATCCTGACAATTTAAGAACTCTATCTGATAAATACCAAAGAGCGAGTAAACAATAACTCCAATATCTGTTATTAAGAAAATAGACTGTGTAGCTGGATTATACTTGTAATTTCTAACTTCGCTTATCTTATCAACAAACTGTTTAGCGTTCAGAACGTTTGCACCTGTGAAAGAATAAAGACATCTGTTTGTTTTAGAGAAGAACAGAGCTTCATAAGGTGTGTTACCTACAAACTGTAAACCCTCTACACTCACAACAAAAGAAACGTTTGTAATAACTCCGTCTTGGTATTGGAGTGAGTAAATACTGTTATTTATGATTCCGTAGAATTGTCCCTGAATGATAAAACCGACATCAAGGTCATCAATACCAGAAGCCAAAAAGAAAGACATAATTGCTTTATTGTTATCTTTGGCAAGTGGATAAAAAGTATTTCCCGACTTTATGAAAGCGTCATTTCCATAAAGGCTCTTTACTTCTGAGAATATATTAGGACTGTATTCTACGTTTCCATCTGCATTAGAAGGGAATGGTAAGCCGATTAAATCGTTATCAGAAAAATAATAATACGATGTAATAAGAGTATTGTTATTTCCTGTTACTACTGTTTTTTTACAAGTATTTACATAAATAGCTACATCTTCACCTTTATAAAAATTAATACCATTTAAATAATTTACATCTACTCTAACATTATTTAAGTTAACTACATGTGTAGGATTTATAAGTATTGACGAGTTATACTTTCTCTTATACTCATTACAAGAGGCAGCAACAAATAAATTATTTGTAACTCCTTGAGAAAAAACGAGTTTAGAACCATTAAAAGCATTATTGAAACGAGTTGCAAATTTAATAATTTTATCTTCATCAATAAGATAGCTGTTATCTGGTGTCTGTACTTGAAGAACATTACTATTTACAAATTGTTCAAAACCAAAAACATTTGTAACTAACTGATTATTTATTAATCTTAGTTTTGGTTCTCCAGAGTGTATATAATAAAAATCATTTCCTTGCTTGATACACAGAGCGTCTTCTTTTCTTCTGCTCCATTCATATTTATAAGTAACATAAGTATAACCAGGATCTTCGCTCACTATATCTCCGGCCATAAATCCAATATATTCTGAGTCTAAATTATTCCAATCTGTTAATAATAAATCAGAATAATATAAACCTAAACCAGAAATCCTATTGCCATTAAACAAAACGCAGAAAGAAGAATAAGAATTCAGTCTATAATAGCTGCTAAGGACTTTAGAAAAGATTAAAATATCAAGTTCTAATTTATGTACATGACCCAAAGAAGTCTTCATTCTTGTTTTTCCGTTGTCATCATTAGCAGTAAAAGCAGAAGAACAATTAACACCAACAGCAACAGTGTCATAGTCATCATTTATAAAAGCATGGAAAACATAAGAACAATATTGACTAGAAAAGAATGCCTCTTCATATTCTTTAGCCAATAAAGCATTATTTTCAGAAGATTTTGTAACTTTGTTTACAGAAGATATATAAACATTATCCATTGATGTGTATTCATTAGAAAAATATACTGTCAAATTAGAATTGTTAAAATAATTACCAAAAACTTTAAAGCCTATATAAAGTTGTGTGTTTGTGCTTCCATTGTCATAATCTTGAGTAAACTTTGCATAAATCATGTTTTCTGGATAAGAACAGAAATGATAATCAGATAAACTCATTGACGCCGCTTTATAATTAGGATGACTACTTGCGTCTGATATAACCAGAGTGTCATTTATAGTCATAGGAGTAGCAAGCGACCATGTAGAGTTAGAATAATTAACTCTAAAAGCTACAATCTTTCTTTCGCTATTACTATCTAAACAAGTTAGAACGGCTGTAAAACCTCTGTTGTAATTGTAACGAGTGAAAATAGTCATAGCGACTTTATTGTCAAAATCGTCTGTATAATCTGTTACTAAAGATTGTGTTTTTAATAAAGTACCAGCTCTATTAAACACTAGATAAATAAATTTACCAGAAATAAAAGAACAGATATAAACATCTTGGTTTGTAGGACATACACAAGTAGTTAATATTGTTGCTACTTGTTCCTCTGTATAAAAATCATTTGGAATACCTAAATCAACACCATTAATATAATAGTGCTGATTTTCTAGGTACATATAAACATTATTTGTATAATACCAGATAACTCTTTTACCATTTTGATATTTTGGTAATACGTCACAATCAATAAAACGAGAGTGAGTTTCTGAGCTGATTGTTTCCGGCTGACTTCCGTTATTGTAATCAATGATTTTTACATCATTTTTATAAAATCCCGAATAATCCACCCTGTACACATCCCCATTAGGGGCAATATAAGTATTCTTAGAAGTAGCACCTTCAATAGTTTCGTCTTTGGTGAAAATGTTAGAAAGACAGCCACCAACAAAAGGAGAGTTATTTTTATTAAATCCTGAATACTGTTTTATTTCAGCGTCAAACTTGTTAAGATTAAGTTCTGCACCCTGTAACTGAATAGGATAAATCTGTGATTTTTGATTAGCCATAGGTATACCTCTAATCATTAGTTACTTTTTATAATATGCAATCTGTCACCTCAAATGCAGTAAATGGACTTAAAATATTTGTTATGGACACATTAATAGGTGAGTTTACGCTTTCAAGCAATCAGACAGTATCTCCAAATATTACACAATTTGTTCACGAACCACCAGACGGTTATAGCCGACTATGCTCTTTGTATTCTAAAGGTCAGAATTATTTTCAATTATCAATGGCATTTGATAACAATAATAATACTTACGCAACTATTACAAATCACTATAGCGGAACTCTTACAACAGATATAAGGTTATTTGAGATATTTATGAAAACTAATTTATTACCATAAATGCGTCTGTATAAATACCTGTAACACCATTAACAGTTCCATTAAGAGGTGTGTTTGTACCAAAATAAATCAAAACATCTCCGCTAGTTCTAATATCACAACCTGCTTCTACTCGTGCCGATGTTGTATCAACACCTGTTCTAAAACGCAAAAAATCTTGATTAACAGGCTTCCAATTGCTTGGCAAAGTGAATAATTTTGTGCCGTTTGCTATGTTTCCAGATATTACACCACTTAACTTTATATGCAGAATCTTTCCAAGTGGTGTTATAACACCGTCTACAAAACTGTCCATGTCTATAGTTAGTATTCTTTGCCAATCAGAAAAAGCCTTATAAACTGCATTTGAAGTGACAGAATGCATATCACCACTAGTTACTTCGTTTGTGTTTTCGTATGGCTCTAAGTTCCAATATGTACCGTCATAGAAACCTCTGTAAGTTCCTGCAACAAGTAAATTGTTTGTACTGTTAGGCTGAACACCAAAAATCTTAATCGCTTTTGCACCTGTACCATTTACATTTAATGTTGGATTTGTTGCGGTATTTGTATTTGAGAAATAAACTAAGATTTCTGACCTTGTTGAAAGTGAGTAAGCAAAATGAGATACTACCTTGGCAACTGTAGCGGCGGCGGTTGTACAAGAAAACGCTTGAAGGTAACTTGCTCTTCCTGCTATTGATGATTGACGAGAACGGTATACTTCCCAACCCGAGTCTATATAATATACTGAACCACTGTACCAACAAAGATAAGTTCCTGCATTAATAGTCTTGTTAGTGGAACTTGTAACACTACCATTGAGATAAACGTCTTTAGCACCTGTATTATTTATATTCAGAGTAACTTTGCCATTGTATGTATTTTTATTCTTAAATGTAATTGGAAAAGAAACACCTGTACTTAAAACAAAATCTTTCATACTTGCAACTTTTGCTTGTGTTGCTCCAGCGGTTTCACAATATGCACCTTGTCTTGAAAAATCGGTAGCAATAGAAATTGACTGCGCTACAGCATTTGAAGTGACAGAATGCATATCACCGCTAGTAACTGCATCAATAGGCTGCAGGTCGGTTATCTGACCATCAATAGTGTCAAGGTGTGAGTTAATCCCATTAATCAATTCATTAATCTGCTTTATTTTGTTCTGTACATCCTTGTCATTTCCCTGTAACTGTTTATCTTGTGCTTCAAGTGCAGCAAGTGCTTTTTTTAATGAAATTATACTTGTGTTTATCTCTTGCGGTGTATTACCTTTGATTAATGGGATTGAGTTCATTCTACTACCTCATAACTTCCGTTGATTAAGTCGTGTGTTTCTGTCTTGTGGTAAGTCTTAAGAAGTAACACTGTACCGTCATTAAGTCTCACCTCAATTCTTAAATCCGGGTTTTCGTTGCACTGTTGCACAAGCTGTTCAAGTAAGTGCCAGTCACTTTTCTTACCCAGCAATTTTTTTTTAAGTTTTTCTTCTCTCTTCTTTTGCTTATAAAATTCCCTTGCTTCCTTGAATGCACTCATTTATTTAATACTCCCTTCATTGTGCCTTGTTTCTGTCCTTTTTCATAAGACTTCTGCATTTTCTTGTAATAGTTTCTGATGTGACGATTAGAAGTCTTTGTATTCTCTGGGTTATGATTTCCATGTAGCTGATAGTTTACGCTGTACTGGTCATGGATGTTGTTCATAAAGTATTCACCCTTAGAAGGTGCAGCCATCATTTCCCTTACCTTTTCTTCTGGAACACGCGGATACCAATATTTTTTAGAAGAGCCTTGGAAAGTTACCCACAACTCTTTTGTTTTAGGGTCATACTTCATTTTCTTAATGGCTGTTGATGGTACATCCTGAGTGTACATCTGTTCACTCTGAGCCTGAGCAGTAACAAGTTTCTCTTGACCTTTGGTGAGCTTCTTACGGCCTAACTGTGCAGCCGCTTCTCTGATTTTCTCCGCGATCTTCTTATTGCGCTCTTCGTCAATTTCACCCTGTCTAAAAAATCCTATAGGTGAAAGAGTGTCCTTTTCTTCCCTTGTTTCCGGTCTGAACTTTTCAAGTGCTTTTCCTGTAACGTTTGGAAGATAAGTATAGCGCTCTGACTTAGGCGCCTTGATTGTTACAGTTTTTCCAGCGTTCAGAGCTTCATCAATCTTCGCTTGCTGGTCTATATTCTGTGGTGAAGTGTTTGAAAACTTTGTTTTAAGTTTATCAAAGATGTTACTCATTACGTTAGCCATAATTTACACCGCCTTTTCCACCTTTTCAGAGAGTGGATAGATTTTTCCTTTTCTCAAAGTTCTTGAAAAATAACCGTCTTCCCTTAGCGGCCATATAGTTTTAAAGCCTTCTTCATCCTCAAAATAAGGACAAATCAAAGCATTAAACTCTGACTGAACATAAGCAGCAAGTTCAAGAGGAAACATCTTTATTTCAAACTTTTCACAGAGCTTTTTCAAATACTCTGGGTCTGAAAAGTCAAAGCCTAGTCCATGCCTTGTGTAATATTTCCACTTCTTGCGTATCTCCAACAAATCCGGCTTTTCTTCATTCAGGATGTAACTTGTAATGATTACAGAGCCAGGAAGAGAAGTATACATCTCAAGCGGAAACAAAAACTTGTTCTCTGCTACGTTCTTTTTAATTTTTCTAAGTCCCATATCTTTTAATACCTCTCAAACATTAGTTAAATAAAAAGGGCGCTCACTGCATGGGAGTACAATAAGCGCCCGGAGATAGATGTTAATGACAGAAAGTTTATTGTCATAATCATTAGTAACTAATAGGTTATAATCATTTTTTATCTCTTGCCCCTAGTAAACCTCACAAGTTTAATTCCAGACTAGGGGCATTTCTTTTAACTTCTTTTTTCTCTTGCTTTCTTGATACGTTCAGTAAGTATCTGCCGTTGCTCTTCTGTGATTTCCCTTGTCTTAGAAGCTCTGATTTTTATAAACTTCACCGGAACCAAAGCAAGCATAAAACCACCATTATCAACACAAGGCTCCTGGTCTATACATACCTCTTCACTTTGTTTTGCAGCTTTTCTAATCTGAGTCATAAGGGTTTTGTCTGCTGTTGTGATTTCTGCGGTGACATCACCTTTGAAATAATGAATACCAGTAGCGCCTTCTACAACGTTACTCGAAAGATTTTGTTTTGTGTTTAATTCCATATTTTCACCTCTGAATTATTAGTGAAAAATGGCTCTATTTGAAAAAATCTCTTGATAATTTATTAGACAAAAACAGACACTTGCCTTAAATTGACAAATTACTCAACCGATTAAAACAAGACCGTCAGACTATATAAAAACGTAGTGGAACGCTGGTATTAGAATAACTGTGCACTCTCAAACTCTTCTTCTGTCTGTGGTTCGCCTTCAACAAAATCAGGGCAGTCTGCATCTTCTTCAAGCTCTGTGTAAGTAAATAAATCCTTTACCAGACAGAAGCCTTTAGTCTTGCAGAATACCCATTTTATACAGTGTGAACATTTACAATCTTGCATTAAAACTCCCCAGTCTTTTTGTTTCCGCTTTCTCCGCCCAAATCTTCACCACAGTCGAACAAAAATTGACGGAAAGCATAAAGTAAAGCCATTGTAATATCAGGGTGGTAACTATCATCCATTCCAGGAAGAATATTATCTTGTTCATCACGCGGATGTAGAATCTGTTCAAACTCGTCTGCAAGTTCGCCACCCTCAGGAATTACAACTCGACCAAGTCTGCACCATTCTGCAAGCTGTTCTATTGCTAGGTCGCGGTCATATTTGTAAGCTGTCCACGCTGGCAAACCATAAGTAATGTGCATTTCATAAGCAATAGACTTTTCGTTGTCATCGGTGTAAATTCCACGATTAGAAAGGTCGAAAGACTTGTTACGTTTGAGTGCAAACATTGTTGCTTCCTCAAAGCCTGTACGAGTCTGATTGATAATCTCGGTAATTGTAGACTTGTTGAATTTTTTTTCAAAAACAACATAAGCCTTTTTATCTGTCACATTTCCCACAAGTTCAATCACGCCGTTATAATCTGAAAAGCCGAAGTCGTTCCCGCCATAAATATGGTCAGGAATGAATTCTGCTGGGACATCTCCCGAGTAAACCTGAAAGCTTTTAAAAATCTGTGCTTCTGTGTCATAGGCAATTTTTCCAAAGTATTCACGCTGAATGAGTGGCGATTCTACTGTCACACCTTTTTCTTCGCAAATACGTTTTATTTCTGCATCAACATCAGGAATAAAAGGATTGTCTGCCATTGTCCAATGGTAGTGTTTCCAAGTCTTGTTGTTGAACGCGTTTTCAAAATAAGTGTGTTTCCTTCTCGGTGGTGTTCCAATAAGATAAAGAACTGAGTCGGCAAAATCTGTAAGCATTGGAGTGATGATTGTATCAATCAGATAAGCCATGTTGCATTGTGATTGCGCTTCATCAATGATAACAAGACGATAGTGAAATCCTTGCCTATTGTCCGCTTCGCCCTTGTCCTTATTGCCTTTGAAAAGAATTGATGATCCGTTTTCAAATTCTATATATCCTTTCGACTTGCTTTTCTTTGTAATCTTCAGGTCAACGCGTTCAGCTTCTGCAAGAACCTTGTCATAGGTCTGTTTAATTGCGTTGTCGAAAGTCAGGTTGATATATAAAACCGGGCTGTTAGGAATTGCTGCTACCTTGAGCATTTCGTCTACTGCTTCTTCTGTCTTACCAGCTCGGCGGGAACACATGGAACATTTACGTTTTGAGATAAAGTCATTAAATACGTCTTTCTGCTTGTCAAAAAGTCTTTTTTGTAATCGGAATTGAAAAAACTCTGCTTCTTTGGAAATGTGCTTTTCATTTTCTGCCTTGAGTTTTTCTAAAACAGACTCGCTTTCAGTTGCCTTTCGTATTTCTGTGAGCATAGAAACTGAAGCCTGGCCGCCTTTGTTCAGAACTTGCTTTGCGGTCATCTTGCAGAGTTCTGCGCCTGTTATCTTTGTCTTTGTTCCGTCAACCTTAACATCAAACTTTTCAGACAAAAAATCCGCATACATCTCGGAGAGAAACTGTCGTCTTTGAGTATTTTCTTTTCTTTTCTGCGCACCTTTTAACTGTCTTTCCCTTGCATTTTCAGGAGTACAAGGTCTGAGGTTCTGTTCATTCATATTAAAATAAATCTCTAGTTATACTCTTGTTATTAATAGTATTTGTCATGATTTATTAGTAAATAAAAAAAGACCGCCAGCATTACACCAGCGGTCAATTCTAACCGAGTTAGAAGATTGGATACTTTATTAGTTGAAGTCCAATTCATTAAGATAAGGTTTCAAGTTTTCGTCTATGTCCTTGTTTTCACACTTCCAGGCATATCCGTTTAAGTATCCGTCTGTCTGTAAGTCAGAAGCCATAACACAGCCATATTCATATTTATAGCCTTGTTTGTTTTCTTCTGCCTTTTGTATAAGCTCTTTTCTCTTGCACCAGTAGAACTCTGTCCCCTGCCATTTATAAGTTCTTGATTTATCAAGCCACTTGCAGCGTAGACAGTTTGCGCCATTGTAAGGGTTATCTTTTTCTGTGGGTAATGGTCTAGGCTCTATAGTTATAGGCTCATAAACCTTTTCTTCTTTCGGTTTGTTCTGTTGGTATAAATCAAAGAATGCTTCTCTTTCAGCTTGTTTGTTCATTTTGACTCCTTTAGTTCTGGAAGTACAATTTCTTTCCAAGCGATAACGCTATCGTCTTGTATTTCTTCTTCGCTCGGATAATCGCACCAACTTTGACAATCTATATCTCCGTCACCCCCACGACAATAATCTCCTAAGTGTAAGCCGTCATTTCTAATTATCAAATAAATGTCGTCTTTGCTTGGGAATCCTTCTTTTGATACAAAATGCCATTCATTAGCCTTGTTATAGCCGAACTTCGCACCTGCAATATAGGCTCGTTCTATTTTCGTTCTAATAGCATTACCGATTTTATCAACACTAGCACTGAACTCAAACCAATCATTATGAGTTGCATATTCTTCTGCTTCTTTCTCAAGTTCTTCTTTAGTCATTTTCTTTTATCTCCTTAAATTAATTTAATATTGAAACTATGAGTTGCATATTTTTGTGGCAAGCAGATAATTCAAAAAGTGTTCTTTATCATAAATACAAATCATTTTTCTTTTATCTCCCAATTTTCATGTTTATCTGTCCTACAATGTTCATATACTGTTCTTGAATACTTACAATTCGCGCAACACTTCATTTTCTCAATCTGTGCTTCAAGTTCTGCAATCTGTTTATTTTTTTTTATCATAGATATCTTGCATCTGCTTCTGATAAAATCCAACATTCTGGATTGCTTTATCTCTAGCGCCTTTATTCTTTCCGCGCCTATAAGCTCTTGCCATATCTTCAAGGCTAAAATCTGAACATTGATTGCAATAATATTCATCCTCAGTAATTCCCCAAGCCTTACAGCGTAATTCAATCAATTTCTTTTGGTTCATTTTTTATCTCCTTTTTAATTTCTGCTTCTGCGTCAATTCCGCTGATTTCCTTAAAAATCTCGTTATTCCAATTAGGCAACTCTAACAACTGTTTATGATCTTCTTTATCTGCTTTATCCCATGCAAGCCTAAATGCTTCTTTGTAGTCCAGAGCTTTCAAAAATCCGCCGCAAGTTTCAATCTCTGTTTTATGTAATCTCTTTTCTTCGTCTGTTGCTGTGTCATGGCTTACCCAGATTGTCAAATCAAAATAAAGGAAAGAAGGGAAGTTTATATTGTCTCTTTCAACATCTGTATCTTTGTTGAATATTCTTATAAGAGGGGTATCTGTATTAAAATATCCCGAGTTCCAATCTCCCGAGTTCCAATCTCCCGAGTTACGATATCCCGAGTTACGATTTCCCGAGTTACGATATCCCGAGTTACAATTTCCCGAGTTACAATCTCCCGAGTTACAATCTCCCGAGTTCCAATCTCCCGAGTTACGATTTCCCGAGTTCCAATCTCCCGAGTTACGATATCCCGAGTTCCAATCTCCCGAGTTACGATTTCCCGAGTTACAATCTCCCGAGTTACGATTTCCCGAGTTCCAATCTCCCGAGTTACGATATCCCGAGTTGATAATACTTAATTTTTCTTCTCCCTCAATCTCTCTAAGAATAGTCAGAGAGTTAGTTCCGTATTTATCACCGTCTCTCACATAATCTCCAGCAATAACTTCAAATAATCTACTTTCAGAAAGTTTATAATTACTTTCTCTTTCGATTGCAAAAAGCTCTCTGCAAAAGTGAAAAACTTTATCTGTACAACACTCAAGTTCTTCTTTTGGTGTATCCTTTGTGTAGGTCTTTCCAACTTCAAACTTGAATCCTCTGCAACATCCGTTCATATCTGTAGCTTTATACCCAATCATATACCTTTACTCCTTTAATAATTATTTTGTTTCTCCTGTAATCTTTCTTGCAACGGCTGCAACCTGTACAGCTTCAAGTGCAATCTGTACAGCCCCAAAAGCAATAAAACGAGCTAAAGATTTTACACCAAGTTCGTCATCACTTTTTACATCTTTCCACAAATCAGAAAGTAAGTCTTTTACATAATCAAGGTTGCTTTCTGTTTCTTCGACTTCTTCTTTCAGAACTGCATAACCTTCATGTAAAGAGTGATACTCAGGTCCGTAAACCTGGCAAGCGTTTGCAAGCTCAGTAATCACCGCTTCATTGATTTTGTTTTCTGTTTCTTTCTTAAACATCTTCTCTTTCTTCCCCCATTTCTATTTTTTCTCGTTCCCGCTCTAATTCGAGAACGTAGTCAAAATCCCTTGTTCGCTCATTCAGCTGTAAGTTGCCATCAAGAAAAACTTCACGCACTTTGTGGAATGCAACGTTTTCAAGTTTTTTTGCTCTGAAGTAAGGAAACTTCTTGTAATAAGTCATCACCCTTAAACTTGCTTCAAAGCTCTTTCCCTCAAAGTCAGGCACATTACATCCAGCACAAACATTTTTTTTTGCAAGGCTTTCTACAACTCCCTCGATGTAAGGAAACATCTGCCACAAGATTGTATTATTTGTTTTGCCGGTCTTGTTGTAGTCCAGTAGAAGTTCATTTTGCAGCTTGTAAAACTCATAATTTCTGTCTCTCTCATATTTTGACAAGTCTAGTGGCGGGTAGTTCTTGATGTAACAATCTGAGAAGTCAAATTCCTGCTGTCCTTCAATAGTCCACGCCTTAGCCATTTTTAAAAAAGTTCCTGTTGTTTCATCCGTAAATATTTTAGGTTATCCGGGTCTGCTTTCGGATAATCTAAACCGACTATGCTTTCTTCAATGTCGATAAAAGCCTGTTCCCATTCTTTTTTTTCTTCTTCGGTCATGGGAATACCTTCTCTAGCCTTAAGCACCTTTCTTTCTCCTGTAATCATCACCTTCGATAACGATAACTTCTGTATCTTCTCTGAGTCGTGAGATCAAATCACTTGTAAGCCACATTTCAAGGCATCCTTTACAGTTTCTTGTCTTGCACGCTTCTTTGTTGTTCTGGTAGTGCAGACAGTCTCTTTTTCTGATAAGGTTTGATAAAATCATTGTAGGAAGTCCGTCACTGTGTCTTGCATCTAGGATAGCGCTTAAGAAGTTCTCTTCTGCTTCGCTTCCTTTGGTTCTTCCAAACTCGTCTATAACTAAAAGCGGATAGGTTGAGAACTTGTGCAGTAATTCTATTTCGCTGTTCTGTCCGCTAAAGCATGAGCGATAAAGTGCAAACATTTCATAAGCTGTTATGATTTTTCCGTTCATAAGTTTTACAAGAGCGCTTGCAAGATGAGTTTTTCCGACCCCGTTTGAACCAAGAAGGATAAGTTTTTTTATGTCTCCGTCTTTCAAAAGTTTACAGGCATTAATGGCCGCCTTCTGGCTGTCTGTCTTTGCTTCGTAAGTGCCTAGTGTAGCGGTCTCGTAATCAGCTTTTACACCGATAGCCTTAAGCCATTCTTTTTTCTTGTTTTCTTTTATCTGATTTTCTATTGCTTTCTGTTTGCGTTCGTATTTGTCTACACACTCTTCGCAGTAGTGTGCGCAGATAATTCCAAACTGAGTGATTAGGGCCGGTTGATTGTAGGTCTTACCACATCCGGCGCAAGTGTTTGTTGCAAACTGAATTCCTGTCATAGTACGTCATTCCCCTTATTGTGTACTGTGTCTGTATTTTCGTTCTTACGTTCGTTACGCTCCCATGTACGAACACAAGCCTTCCAGTCTTTTATTGGTGTTTTGTTCTTGCCGTATACCCAGCCGATTTTGGTGTAATAGTCAAAGAATGCTATAGGGTCTACGCTGGATTTAATTTCCTTGCAGTATTCTGTAATATCTTTGAGGTTAGGTTTTACAAAGTCGTTTGTAGTTGCTGTATTACCCGCACCGCCTTTTTTTCCGTTCTTAATGTTTGTGACAGAAGCGTCTATTGATTTCTTAACCGAAGTGAAAAAAAACTTTTCAATTTCTGTTTCTGCAAGCTCTTCGCCATAAATACCATAATTGCAGATAATTCTCATAAAACGGCCAAACTTTGCATCATCACCTTTTGTAAACTCGTCTATTGCCTGTAAGTAGTTGCCCCACATCTTGAAGCCGTCATTTAACTGTTTTTTCATTGTCTCCGCCTAATTCCAAAAAAAGTGATTTTGTTTACTTCTCGCGTTCTTTTAAGGCCGGTATTTCCTTTACGGAAGAGTAGCCGCCACAAAATCTAAAGGCTAATTGCAGTCTTCAAGGCGCGGTTTACTCCTCGCCACACCTTGAAGGACTTATCCACTGTTTAAAAAGGTACATCTTCCGGGAAGGCATCTTTGTTGTTACTGTCTGTGTGTGTAGCAACTTCTTCTTTCTTCTCAGCTTTGCGAGGTTTTGTCTTGTAAGGCACAATCTCGTTGTACTGAGTGTTTTTTCTCTGCTGCTGTACAGTAATTTCTCCCACCTTACCAATCCAATGAGCAGGCTCAAAATCTCCTTCTGTTATCTTGAAAGAAGCAAAGAAAGCAGTCATTTTCTTATTCCACATTCCCTGCGCCTGTTCCAAGGTCAAAGAGCCAAAGCCAGACTGTGGCATATCATTCAACAAGAAAATATGCGGATTGCAGTTAGGATGATCCTTTACTTCAACTTCAACCTGGATGTAATCTCCATAGTTGCCATTCTTAAGCTCTGCTGTTTTGATTTTTGCTTCATAGTTGCCAGCTTCCAACATTTCGCTCATTTCCTCATGTTTAAATCCATTTCCAAAAGCCATAATTATTTATTCTCCTTTGTTTCTGATTTTTTATTTTCTACAGGTGCTTTAAGTGGCAGTTTAAAATATTCACGCATTTTCAAATCTGCAGCTTTCAAGTCGTTATCAATGCGGTCTGTTTCAAACATACCGAGCGGAGTTTTTACGGTGTCGTAGCCGTTGTTATGTGTGCAGAAGTAATACTTGCCGTCTTCAACTACAGTCTTGAAAACTACGGTACAGTAGCCTTCACAAACAACTGTGTTATCGAGCATCTTGCCGACAGTCTTGAAGTGTTCGCGGCCATCATCACCTTTTTCCGTATGTCCCATGAAGTAAACGATTTTCCAGTCAGGAAGGTCATTGATACAGAAGTTGAGCAGGTCCCAGAAGCTCTTTGCCATAGCGGTGTATTTGTCATATCCGCGTTCATCTGCCTTGCTCATGTATTCATTTACGAGAAGGTAGGTACAGTCATCAATTACGATACTAGGCGCTTCTGTCTTCTGCAAAAGTGACTTGATTGTGTCGTAGTTTCCAACATTCGCAACATTTAAGTCGCAAGGGAAGGGCATAGGTTTCTTTGATACGTTGATAACGCTACACTCACCCTTCTTGAAGTTTCTGAGAGAGGTACTTTTTCCGGTGCCGCTCTGTCCGATTACCATAACAATACTAGCCATAATTTTTTTTCTCCTTATGCTTTTTTGTTTGTTATTTATTTATTTTTATTTTTTTTATTTCCAACAAAAAAAAACTTTTTTAAATAAAGGTTTTTAATTTTTTGAGTCTCTCTTTCTCAACGAGCCTAGAGAGTAAACTCATAACAGAAGTTGCCGGTCTTTCCCGACTGCCTAACAAAGTGTAAATTGCCGTCTGTTCCGAGCTGCCAAGAAACTTAAATTGTGGTCTTTCCCACCGTCTTTTATTTTTCACCCTCAAGGGCTACTTCCTGTTTAAATGACTTGTAGTAAGAGCAGAACTCACAACAAGCGCAATAGTCAGAACATTTCTTGTCCTGTCCTTTTCGCTCTTCAACAAAATGTTTGTCCTTTTCTTTCTCAAGTCCTTCAATGAAGTTCAGAGCTTCTTCTTCTGTCTCACAAACTTTGACAGCAGTCTTGCGGCCTTCTTTCATAACCGCCCATTTTGTAGGTGTTGCCCAGCGCTGTTCTGGTGTACATTCTTTGATTTCATCATCAGACTTTTCAGCGTTTGCAGATACTTCAAAAACCTTTTCTTTGATGTATGCTTCAATGTTTGTCAGTTCATCTTCTGTAGGGTCAAACTCGTAGATATATACAGGTGACTGAGGATAGTCTGCTTTTTTCTTTGCTTCTGATTTTGAATGATCTTTGAGTAACGCAATAAAGCGGATGTGTCGAACGTTTAAGCCACTCTGACGAAGTAACCATGTATAAATAAGACCTTGTCTTTTCCAGTCTTCAAAGTCCTGAAAAATAACCTTCCAGACAGAAGTTGTTTTCCAATCTTCAAGTGTTTCATGTGCAAGGTCATAACGGTCTACTTTGCCAGTCACTTTGTAGTCAAGAACTGGAACTTCAAACTTCTCTTCTTTGAAGGCGTCATCTTCCTGGTGTTCAAGAACTGAGTGAGCAGCTGTTCCGATAACACTCCATACTTCATCACTTGCGTCTATTACGATTTCGTCAAAGTGTCTATTTTCAAGAATAATTTCTTTTGTGCCTTTAAGAAGTGTAGTAGCAGAAAGACACCCCTCTTCGTTATGTCTTGCGTTCTGGATAGCCTTAACGAAGGCTTCCGGTAAGTTATACTTGTTTGTAATAATCATTGAGCAATCTCCTCAAGCGGTAAGCTCAATGCTTGTTCTTTCAGTTTGTCAGAAACGTTCTGCCAATACTGCCATCCCCAATTAGTTTCACAGTTCCTTGCGTTCTGTGCTGCTAACTCACTTTTGAACATCAACTCCTGGTATCTGTTCTCCATAGTTTTTTTTCTCCCATGTGTTAAAAAAGAAGACCCCTCGAATGATGTGAGCATCCAAGGGGTCATAATATAAATATAGCGGAATATCCGCGTATATCCCAATTAGTTTGTATTCAGCTCACATCTGATTACACTTAGAGGATAAAGCTAATTTTTTAGAATGTCAAGAACTTTTTTCAAACTCTAAGAGATTTTTTTTCTTGACGATAATTTAATTATGGGTTTATTATCGTTTTCCGGTGGCTTGAGGGGAAGGACTGTTTATGACTGAATACCAGCAGAAACAGTTAAGAAAGTCCATTTATATTCCTAAGTGTTGCCGCGGTGAAGTCACTTGTTTAATCGCTGCTCAAAAAATCGGTATAAGTATCAGAAGTGTCTCAGACTTAAAAAAGAGATATAAGCTCTTTGGTGATGCTGTCTTTGTCCGCGCCAATAAAGGACACAAGCCTTACAACTTAAAATATGACAAAGCCTTTGAAGAGCGCATTATTTATTTACATGACACCTATTACCAGGACACACCTTACCGAGCCTTCTGGCGTTGTCTTAGAGATATTGAGAAAATAACAATTCCCTACAACTCGCTCAGATTCATTCTTAAGAAAAATAATATAAAGTCATGCAAAGAATATAAGACACATAAAAAGCCGAAACACGAAAGCAGACTTGAACGCCCCTGTAGTGGTGAACTTGTGCAGCTTGATGCTTCAAGACATGACTGGTTTATGAACGGGACCTATACCACATTACACGGTGCCATTGATGACGCTACACACTCTGTAACTGGTCTTTACTTCTGCGACAACGAATGTCGCCTTGGTTATAATCAGGTTCTTTATCAGACTTTCACAAACTACGGCATTATGAAGGCGGTGTACATAGACCGTCACTCTTCTTTCGTTACCACTCCAAAACATAAGACACTTGAAGAGCGCCTTGAGTATGAGAAAAACAGTGACACACATTTTAATGATATTTGCAGAAGGTTGAAGGTAGAAGTCATCCTCGCTCTGTCTGCCGAAGCCAAAGGGCGCATAGAAAGGCTCTGGGGTACTCTTCAAGATAACCTTCCTTACATTTTCCGCCGCCTAGGCATTCAGGACAATCAGTCCGCAAACGAGTTCTTGAAGGATTTCCTTCCAAAGTTCAATTCTGAGTTCTCAGTCCCTTCTCGCTCTCAGTTTACGAAGTGGAGAAAAATCCCGCGTTCAGTCAACCTTGATTTTCTGCTCTCTATCCGCGTTCCTCGCCGTACAGACTCTTACGGTGTCTTTCTGTTCCACGACCACTATTTCGAGTTACAAGCGCCCCGCAAAAGTCATGTACATTTTACACTTTGTATGTCTGAGAGTTTTGGTCTTAAGGCTTACATGAATAATAGATTTTATGATGTTGCCCTTTGTGATGTTTTAAGTGATACCATAACTCACACCATGCCGGATGTTGAAAAGGATTTAATTTCAAGATACTTGCTTTCTGACTTAAGGTGTAAAGTTGTATAAATCAATTATTGTATTTTTGTGCAGTGGTAGGAATGTATATTATTATAATAATATTATTATATATATTATATTTCTATTTCTATTTCTTATTTGTATTTCTATTTCTATTTCTTATTCTATTTCTATTTGCTTAAAAGGGGGGTTAAAAGGGGGGTTTAACATAAAAACAGCACTCTCTAAAATTGTACAAATCTCTATTTTTAGACGAGATTTAGACGGCATTTAGACGAGATTATCCACCTAAAATATGACTTTTTATCATGGTCTAATTGTTAAATAAAAAAAACCCTTAACAGCTACCAACAGTTAAGGGGCAACACACAAAAGAAGGCACCGCCAATCTTTAATCACTTAAATCATACCAGCCTTTATCAAGTTTATCATACCAACTTACATTTCCATTAGAAGTGGTTAATGTCGAGCCTTGATAATTAGGGTCTGGTAAAATATGTTTTTTAATATACTTAATATTTTCTCTTGTTGCATCATAAGATTTAACTCTACCATCTTTAAAATGAACAGTAATTGTTGTTTTCAAACCCATATATATACCTCTTTTTTATTAGTATTATTTCAACCTCTGATTAAATGCTTCATACTTTGCTTTTGTTTCGTCTACCGCTACCTTATAATCAACTATAAGCTGATAATACCAGAAGGGCATGACAACGTATTCTATATCCTGGTTTACATCCATTACTTTCTTAAAATCCTTGTCATAAGGAATAACGTTGTTTTTAGGAGCTGGGAAAGTAGGAAAAAATAAATCCGGTGTAGCGTAGATTGTTTTATATTCCGTTATGACTTTATCACTTTGACAAGAGCTCATTACAAGCGCTAAAGGCATCAAGATTATTACCAGAATGAGCTTTTTCTTTAAGTTTCGCATGGACTTCCTTTAACTCCTTTTCTGCATTTTCTGCCGCTTCAAGAGCGGATAAGTTTGTGTTTAAGTTTTCGTTTATCTCTTCTTCTGCTTTTCTCTGTTCCTTTGCTTCTTTGAACAGTACAAAGAATATTGCAGAAAAGGCCGCACCGATTGAAGCAAGGACAGCTAATATTTTATTCAGCATTTTTCTTCACTCCAAACTTTTTGAGGAATGCTTCATAACAGAAAGTAGAAGCACCCATTATCACAAACAAATAAAAAGGCATTTCCCGCCACTCGATAAACTTTGCAAGTGCAAGGGTCAAAGAAGTTACAATACACCAGATTAAAGAAAGATAGATTTTCTTATGGTCAAAGAACTTAAATTGACGGCCCCATGTTTCCTCAAGATATTCTTCTACGACACCCAGAAACAAACTTGAGCCGTAAACAAGCATAATAACCGCAATAACGGCAACAATAACAGGAATAGGAATGTATTCCTTTACAGTCTGTAAAATGCTGATAAAATCCATTTTTATTACCTCGCTAATTTAATTACTCTTGTATTGTCTTTTGTGTCTGGTTTACCCTTTGTAACACACTGAGAATTGATTAAGGAATTGAAAACGATTTTTCCATTGTCTACAACTACCCAGTGGCCGCGCCCGTTGTACACATAGCGTACAGGGTAGCACTTCACTTTTTTAAGGTCGTTGAACTGTTCTTTTGTTACGTCATAGCGCTTGCCTGTGACGTATTTAAGAAAACGAGCTGCATTTAATACAGTGCATTCATTATCAAGAATGCCTTTGTTTATACAATCTGATAAAATACGGATATACTCTAAAACATTGTCGCGTATTCCAACACAGTACAAATAACACATAGCAAGGCAGCCATATTCAGCTATTGCAGAAATATTATCTTTTACTTCTTTTGCGAATGTCTGTGGATAAATCATTTAATCTTCCTTTTTTGGATTTATTTTTCCTTCAAGAAGAAGGTCTAATTTCGTATCAATTCTTGTCAGTTTGTCAGAAAGGCTGTCTACTTTTTTTACTGCTTCAATCTGGTCTTTATCATGTTCTTCCAGAATTGTTACTCTTTTTGATAAGTGAAAGAAATATGCTACAGCCGACACAAAGCCAGCAGTGCAGAAGTAAGTTAGAATTGACTGTACAATTTCCATAACGTTCATTTTTTATATTCTCCTTAATTTATTAGTAAGTCTTTACATAATAGATGTGGCGGTCATATTCTGCGCTTTCCGTAGCGTGATACCTTACATCACAGTCCGCGCCATTCTTCCTACCCAAGCGGCAGACAAGATACAACATTCTGTAGGTGTGACTTATTCCTTCTACCCTAAAATACTGAATATTATTTTTCTGACAGAAGGCGCGGAAGGTTTCAAAGGTTTGTACTATGTTTATTTTGGAAGGTTTTAAGCGAATACAAACAACATTATTCCAGTTATTTTTACGCTGGATCAAGAAGGCAACACCATTGATTAAAAGCGCTGTATCACCTTTAACAGCTTCTACCTGTGTTTCTTCGTCTTTTGGTATCATGTTCCATTGTTCGATTGTGAGCTTTTTAGTCTTCATTCATTTTCACCATCAAATCAAGGATTGTCCGCAAGCGGTCAATTATAAAAGGGTCTTTTTTGTAGTAGCGGTAAAGGAAGTGTACGCAGTCGTGTGTATCTGAATTGAGCGGTCTGAAACGTTCTTCTTTCAGGACTGTGTAGTGTTCTTCCCGCATATCAAGGTGATGCACATTGAAACGCGGTCGCAAGGGTTTATTTGTGATACAGTCTTTATTGTTGTAGTAGTCTACAAGAATATATCTCCACCTTTTCCACTTGAGCGACTTCAAGAACTCCGCTTTTATGCTTTTCTGTTTTTGATTTTTTACTCTCATAATTTATTAGTTAGAGAATGCCTTCAAAGAGTGTGCCTTGCCATTTGTCGTAGTGCTGGTGTCGAGGGATAAATAGTTTTTCTACCGCCTTATTACCCGCACCACTTTGCAAGGTTACAGTTTTCTCAATGGAGTCTATACACTCAAAGCGGTCTTCTGGCATCCAATACTCAGAAATAAATAAAGGCTCTGTCTGTTTTTCACACCAAGAGTAGAAACGTTCATAATCAAAATTATTTAAGTTCTTTATGCCATAAGCATTTGTTTCGTGATAAGGTATATCACAATATATGATTGAGGAAGGGAGGACTTCGACGCAGGAGAAGTCCGACTGTAACGACTGTAACGACTGTAACGACTGTAACGACTGTAACGACTGTAACCTATTAAGCGCTTCAAGTTGTTGCGATCTAGCGGTACTTTGAAGAGCTGTAATATTTATATCGTCAATGACACTATCTGTAATATGTTTTGTTTCAAGGTATCTTTCATAAATGCCTTGTATATGTTCAACCGGTTTCAAGTTTAGTCCGATTTCTTCTGCAAGTGAAAAGTCATTAAAATAAATTGCATAGTGCCAAGCCTTTTTGAAAGGCTCTAAATCTTCCCCATAGAGATAGTCACGACCATTGTTGCCAAAACTCCAACAGTATTTTATATATGGGTCTTTTTCTTTTTCTGCAAAAAAGGTCTTTCTATCAATCCACCTATTCTCATTCTTGTATTTGCCATAAATAGCATTTAAGAATAACTCTATCCCGTCACCGTCAATGTCATTACAGAAATATCTTTTATATTCCTGTCGCATTAAAGCAACTTGAGTAATAGCACAACCGCCCGCGAATAAATCATAAAAGTTGTCAGCCTTTGGAAAGTGACTATAAACCCATTCTGCTATTGAGTTCTTAGAGCCTTTGTAGGGTACACCGTAACGCATTATTTGTAATACCAGGCTTCAGCAGTTTCAAAATAAGTATCACTTCCAATTATCTTAAACTTGCCGTCTACATAGCGCCCATTGTGCCATTTTTTATTTACACAAAAAGAAAGGGGTTTGTTTACTTCTGGAATACCCGCGTGCCATTCTGCTTTATGTTTTTCAGCTTCTTCTTTTATCCAAGAATTATGATTTTTACTCTCTAATATTCCTTGTATCAGTTTGATAATAAAATAAACAATAAAGATAACTAAAGCCAGTGCAAGAGGTATCCACAATGGACTTAAAACCCAAAGCCACGACCAACTTATTACTTTTGTCAATTTTAAGACAATAAAAGCAATAGCCAACAATCCACAAAATGAAATACTTGAACTTGATTTTTTTTCACTCATAGTAGTTTTACTCCTCATATCACTTCATTAGTTAAAATAAAAAAGGGCAAGGTTTTTACACCTCGCCCAAGATATGAGAGCAAAACCACAACCGGGAAGGAAGTAGGTTTTATTCCTTTTTAATTTTGCTTGCAATAAATACTACAAGCAGAGCAACAGCGGAAACAATTCCGGCTACAAGCTCAACACCTTTTCCAATTTCAGCAACAGAAGCACCGCCCAAAATAAGGACAACTACATCAAGTGCCAAAATGACCCAAGCAACAACCTTTACGATTGTGTTGTTAAAAAATGCTTTAATTTTATCCATAAGTTTTACTCCTTATGTTATTAGTTTACTCTGACGTATCAAGAGTAACGATTACTTTTGCAATTCCGTCTTTTCCAGAAGAAGGCGTAATCTCAACAGGTTCTGTGTATTCACTTACCTTGATTGTTACTTCCTTCTTATCCTGTATCTTTACATCACCGGCAAGAGCAACCTTCTTGTTGTTGAGTTCAAGTTCTGCTACTTCTCCGTCTGCCGTACGGATTTTTGTAACGTTGTAGTTAGCGTCATGGAAATCACCACTCATAATTATTTCTCCTTAAAAAAAATGGCGTACAAGCAAGAGCCTATACGCCATCAATTTTATATCACGATAGCGTGATATTTTATCATACTACAGATTAAGCAGCCGCAAAGTCTGTAGAACCGTAGAACTCACCAACACCACATACAGA
>OCTX012285156.1_pt1 | contig 23867 bp, 21 predicted proteins | sample 1539691 | NCBI WGS metagenome assembly OCTX01 (sample SAMN02144231, study PRJEB22623) | gut metagenome | biome: sheep rumen | host: Ovis aries | place: New Zealand
TGAAGACAAAAATTATTTCTATTAACAATCAGCGCATGTCTTCGCTGGAGATTGCAAAGCTTTGCGGAAAGAACCACAAAGACGTGATGAGAGCCATCCGCAACATGGAACCCGCATGGGAGAAAACAGCCCAGGGAAAATTTTCCCTCGGGTCCTTACAGAGACCCTAACAACCAACTTCGCCCACAAACACAGTGGGACAGTCCCACTGTGCGCGAAACATGGAACCAGCGTGGGAGAAAACATGTGGGCTGAAATTTCAGCTGACATCTCGAACCATCATCCAGCCTAACGGTGGCACACGCAAAGTACCCTGTTACCAACTTACCAAGACCGAGTGCCTTTACATCGCTACGAAGTTCAATGACGAAACAGGATTTATTGTATCATCACTTTGCGGCAGTGAGGTATTTGGCTCTGAGCTGCGTCTGTTGTTTTCACTATTTACTTGAACGTTTATCTGTCCTTCTTTGTGTGCAAAGATAGGCAATAATCCATATCGCCAAACATTTCCTTTCATTATTTCTTGCTAATCTTTTTTGACGTTAAAAGTCATTCTATGATGGTTGGGAAACCATCGAAGGTGTTGTTTTTTGATTGCCAAGTATAAAATAATTTGGAGAAATGATGCGCATATTGATAATATTTCTTATCTTTGCAGCAGAAAATACTATAAACTATGGCATTCGGAAAATTATTCAGTAATCTCAAAGGGCTGTTTAATGGCGGTCCAATGAAGGAGTTGGCAGAGGAACTGGCAACAGAGCAGGCCAAGCAGTCGGCAGAAGAGGTGGTTATCACTGACGAGTTCCGTCATGTGTTTGAAGTCAATACGCCCGTGAAGGAGAACATCCGTCACAGTTTCATGCTGTCGATGCTCGTCATGGCATCGCATATCATCATTGCCGATGGTAAGGTGGAAGCAGAAGAGTATGGATTCCTGGGTCGTTTCCTGCGTGAGAATTTCAACGACGAAATGGCTGAAGAGGGTGTCAGCGTAGTACAAAAGCTCATTACCAAGCGCGAGGAACTGGAAGCCAGCAAGCCTAATGCCTTTATTCAATATATTGGCGACTGTGCCCTGCAAATCAAAGAAACGCTCAGTGAGGATCTGCGTTACCAGATGCTGTCGATGCTGGCTCTTATCGTGAAATCGGACAGCAAAATTGACGACAAGGAGGTGGAAGCGCTGCGCGAGGTGGCTTTGTACATCGGTATGAAGGCTTCTGACGTGGACACACTGATGAAGATAGACGTCAACAAAGCCAAGGACGATTTGCGTTGGCTAAAGTAAAATACGTCTATTCGATAAGCACTTGATGAAACAACCGGCCATTGTGATTCCTGAGGGATGCAACGAGGTGCTGTTGCATGCTTGTTGTGCGCCCTGTTCGTCAGCCATCGTGGAGTGGCTGCTGGGCAATGGGGTACAGCCGACTATCTTCTACTATAATCCTAACATCTATCCACGCGAGGAATACGAAATCCGCAAGCAGGAGAGTAAACGCCATGCGGAATCGCTGGGCATCCGATGGATAGACGGTGACTACAGCCATGAATCGTGGTTGAAGGGTGTGTGCGGACTGGAAGGCGAACCCGAACGGGGCAGGCGCTGTGAACAGTGCTTCACCCTGCGACTGACAGAAACGGCCAGGAAAGCCAAGGAACTGGGTATCAGGTATTTCGCCACCACACTTGCCTCCAGCCGATGGAAGAGTCTGGAGCAGATAGAGCGTGCAGGACTGGCAGCAGAACAGATTGCCAATTCTTCAACTCTTCAATCCTTCAATCCTTCAACTCTTCAATCCTTCAATCCTTCAACTCTCCCTGTCCGTTTCTGGGCTCAGAACTGGCGCAAGGGTGGTTTGCAGGAGCGTCGCAACCAATTGCTGAAGGAACTGCATTTCTACAACCAGCAGTACTGTGGCTGTGAATTCTCCGCCCGGCAAGGTGCTGCACTGACAAAACCCTTGTTGCGCCAACAAATGCGCGAGGCCAAAAAACAACATGCAGACCAGTTGGCTAAATGGTCTGCCGACATCGTGGAGAAACTCACTTCGTCCATCTTGCCTCATACCTCTACCATCTTATGCTATTGGCCCTTGCCTGACGAACCGGACATTCGTCAACTGATTAATACGCTGGTGAATGAGGGCAAGACCGTGTTGCTGCCCAAGGTAACTGGCGACGAAACCATGACCATTCATCGCTACACATCACCTGACGATATGGCTGAAGGGGCTTTCCACATCATGGAACCGACAACTGCGGCCTTTACCGACTTGGCGCAGATAGATACCGTTCTGGTGCCTGGTGTCGCGTTTGATGCAGCAGGTCACCGCTTAGGTCGAGGCCGTGGCTATTACGACCGTTTTCTGGCTACCTGTCCGCAAGTCAGGAAAGTGGGCATCTGTTTCCCCTTCCAGCGTGTAGCCGAGGTGCCGTTTGAGGGTCATGACATCGTGATGGACGAGGTCATTGCATAGTGATATCTTTTCGCCTGAGAATGCGATAACCGTATAGGCTGACCACAAGGAAACAGAACAGTGGCAGAATGAACGAAGCATTCGTTGCAGGAATATTGCCAAATACTGTTCGCTGGTCGATAATCATTGCCTGTAACGGTGGTAATACCGAGCCTCCCAATATAGCCATTATCAGACCTGCAGCACCAAATTTCGCATCGTCACCCAGTCCCTTGAGGGCAATGCCGTAGATGGTGGGGAACATCAGCGACATACAACCGCTGACACACACCAGACAATAGAGTCCCATGCGGTTTTGCAACAAGATGACGCCAGTGGTGAAGACCATTGCCAGCAGACCGTAGATGGCGAGCAGACTGGCAGGCTTGACCCACTTCATAAAGAAAGTGGCAATGAAACGTGAGCAGATAAACAGCACCATTGCATAGATATTGAACCGTTGCGACAGCACCTCGGCACTTTGCTCGTCCATACCTTCGGCCATGAAGATGCGGGTGCCATATTGGATGATAAATGTCCAGCACATGATTTGTGCGCCCACATAGAAGAACTGGGCAATGACGCCCTCACGATAGTGTGGCAGTCGGGCAATGCGCTTCAGGGTGGTCAGTGGGTGAATGTCGTGATTCATGTCGCCAACCTTGGGCATCTTAGTCAAATAGATGATGATGAACATGACCACTATGACGAGACCGATAATCAGATAAGGAGAAATCAACACACTGAGGTCGTTGTCTTTCAATACCTCAAACTCTTCGTCGCTCAGCAGAGCACGCTCATCGCTGCTCAACGGATTGATTTTAGCCTGTATGAAGTTCATGGCCACAAACATGCCGATGATGCTGCCACAGGGATTGAAACACTGTGCCATGTTCAGTCGTCGGGTGGCAGTCTCTTCTGGTCCCATCGTGAGGATATAGGGATTACAACTCGTTTCAAGGAACGACAGTCCACAGGTCATGATGAAATAGGCAAAGAGGAAACAACCGTAGATGCCGATGCCCTTGGCAGGAAAGAACAGCAAGGCTCCAATGGCATAGAGCCCCAGTCCCATCAGTACACCAGCCTTGTAAGAATACTTGCGAATGAAGATGGCAGCAGGAAAAGCCATACAGAAATAACCGCCGTAGAAAGCCACCTGCACCAATGAGCCATCGGTCACATTCATGCGAAATATCTTGGAGAATGCTTTAACCATCGGGTTGGTGATGTCGTTGGCAAATCCCCATAGGGCAAAACAGAAAGTGACGAGAATGAACGGAATGAGATAGCTCACCCCGTCTTTCACAATAAGAGATTGCTGCTTATTCATATTCAATTCTTCAATCCTTCAATCTTTCATTCCTTCAATTTTTAAATTCCACCAGAATGCGGAAAGTCTTGCCAGGATTGTCTGCCCATTGCTGCATGGCTTCAGCAGCTTCCTCTGGTCGGACAACGCGGCTGATCAACTGGTTGACAGGACAAGTGCCACGCTCCAAATAGTGGATGACAGCACGGAAATCAGAAGGCTGTGCATTGCGCGAACCACGAATATCGAGTTCTTTCTGCACGAAGTATTTTGTCTGGAACGAAACCTCGGTCTTTGCATAGCCTATACAAATGACACGTCCCGTGAAGGCCACTTCATCAACAGCCATCTGGTAGGTCTGACTGCTGCCAACAGCCTCGATGACAACATCTGGGCCAAAGCCGGAAGTCATTTCCAGAAGACGCGCATGAACATCCTCAGTCTTGGTATTGATGGTATAGCTGGCACCCATGCGACGTGCCAGTTCCAGTTTGCTGTCATCAATATCGGCAGCCACAACAGTAGCTCCGCGCTGAGCTGAACGAACCACAGCTCCCATGCCTACCATTCCGCAGCCGATAACCAGCACCACATCGATATCTGTTACCTGTGCACGGCTGACAGCGTGGAAACCAACACTCATCGGCTCAATCAGTGCACAGGTGCGGGGTGTGAGCAATCCGGCAGGAATGACTTTCTCCCAAGGTAATGCTATCAGTTCACGCATGGCACCATTGCGCTGTACACCCAGCGTCTCGTTATGCTGGCAGGCATTGACACGGGAGTTGCGGCATGAGGCACATTTGCCACAGTTTGTGTAGGGGTTGACAGTAACCACCATACCGGGCTTCAAACCCTCAGGTACATTGGCACCGACCTTCTCAATGACGGCTCCTACCTCGTGGCCTGGAATAACAGGCATGTTCACCATCGGATTCTTGCCCAGAAAAGTGCTGAGGTCTGAACCGCAGAATCCTACAAAGTTTAGGCGCAGCAGCACCTCGTCAGGTTTCATTTCCTCTTCAGGAATGTTTACGACTGCCATCTGACGTAAGGCAGAAATTTGAATTGCTTTCATTATTCTGACATGTTTTTAATGTACGGTAAGTTGACTAAGTTGTTGAATCGATAGAAGTGGCTGGCATTGCCGCCAAGGAACTGCCGTTTGTCATCATCACTGAGCTCGCGGCTCTTGAGAATGAAGTCATACGACATGCGATAGGTGATGGCTGTGATGGTGCGCGGATAATCGCTCCCCCACATCAGACGGTCCATACCCACCAAGTCGGCCGCCTCCCTGATAGCTCGGATGGCAGAAGGGTAGGGGTAGAACTCGGAATGATAGAGCCATGTGATGCCACCTGACTCGATGTAAACATGAGGATGGCGAGCCAGACAGACCTGGTCGCGCCATAGAGGGTTCTCCCAAGGAGGAGTCATGGGCGGATTAGCCATACAGAAATGGCCGATGGCAATGCGCAGTTGGGGACATTCGCTAATCACTTCACGCATCTGTGCCACTTGATCGGCACTGTCAGCCAAGGTAATGGAAAGTATCATGTCCTGTTGTTCCATCAAATGGAACATTTGTATCATTTCAGAACTGTTTAATGGCGAGGAGAGCCGATGGGCAGGAATAGCCATAGCCCGAAAACCACGAGCTGCCAGACTTTCTACCTGTCCTACCAGGTCGGGCGCATTGAAGTCGCACATGCCGCAGGTCAGGAAACGGTCAGGATGCTGGCGCTGTACCTCCTCTAAATAATCATTCTGCAAACCATCAATAAACTCCTGTACAATAACTGCTGCAGAAACCTGTGCATAGTCCATGTTAGACAGAAAGACCTCTGCCGTATTCCTGCCGTCAATCATAAACGGTGGCAACATTTGCACCTCTTCGCCCAAGAAGATGGAACGACCGTTGTGCAGGGTACGGATAGGTTTCCCATTCCATGTAGTATCCTGCCTGAGCCAAAGGTGGCTGTGGGCATCTATGAGTTTTTCCATCTTACAAACATTTGGTTGCCAATGATTGCCTGCACCTCCTTCACCAGCCCTTCGTCCATTGGTTCGCTGGCATAACGAATGTTCTTGAGTACATTCTCTGGGTTGGCGCTGCTGAAAAGTGTTGTGGCGATGCGAGGATTCATACTGGTAGAGAATTGGATAGCCAGTTTCTCAATGGGGTAGCCTTTTTCTAAGCAATAGGCAGCAGCTCGGCTACATGCAGTGCGCAGGTCGCGTGAACCTGGATGCCACATGGGAGCACCTCGGCTGGAAAGAAGGCCCATCGACAGCGGCGAGGCATTAATCACACCAACACCATGCTGCTCGAAGAATCCTAAGAAGTCTGACAGTAAAGTGTCGTTGAGCGAGTAGTGGCAGAAGTTCAAAATACTTTCCACCGTCCCTTCTTCAGCGTGTTCTACCACCCATTTCAGATTCTCGGGCTGCAGGTCGGTGATACCTACATGGCCCACAACACCTTTGCGGCGTAGTTCTACCAAAGCAGGCAGCGTTTCATCGACAATTTTCTGCAAACCTCCCGGCAATGATGCCTGGAACTCAATGTCATGAACATTAATAATGTCGATGTAGTCAACATTCAGTCGTTCCATGCTTTCATAGACACTCTCCGTGGCACGTTTGGCAGAGTAGTCCCAAGTATTGACACCATCCTTCCCATAGCGCCCTACCTTCGTCGACAGATAATACTTGTCGCGAGGAATCTCCTTTAGGGCTTTGCCCAATACCGTCTCAGCCTTGTAGTGACCGTAATAAGGGGAGACATCAATAAAATTGATGCCATTGTCTATTGCCACATGTACTGCCCGGATTCCTTCTTCCTCACGAATGTTGTGGAAAACGCCTCCCAGAGAGGATGCGCCTAGTGAAATATTTGACAAACTGAGGCCTGTCTTTCCTAATTCGTTGTATATCATAAGTTAGTTATTTAATTAATTTGGCAGCAAAATTAATAAAAAAACGTGAATCGCCATACTTTTTTAATATTATTTTTGTAACTTTGCACCCTAAAATAAATAAGGTATATATGTTTGAGAACTTAAGTGACAGACTTGAACGGTCGTTCAAGATATTGAAAGGTGAAGGCAAAATCACCGAGATTAACGTAGCAGAAACCCTGAAGGATGTGCGTCGCGCCCTGTTGGATGCCGACGTGAACTACAAGGTAGCCAAGCAGTTTACCGATACGGTGAAGCAGAAGGCTATGGGTATGAACGTGCTCACAGCCATCAAGCCAGGACAGTTGATGGTGAAGATAGTACACGACGAACTGGCAGAACTGATGGGTGGCAAGGCCGTAGAGCTGCAGTTGGAGGGTCGCCCTTCCATCATCCTGATGTCGGGTCTGCAAGGTTCTGGTAAGACTACCTTCTCAGGTAAGTTGGCTAATATGCTGAAACAGAAGCAGCATAAGAACCCCCTGTTGGTGGCTTGCGACGTGTATCGTCCTGCTGCTATCCAGCAGTTGCACGTAGTGGGCGAGAGCGTAGGCGTGCCCGTTTACTCAGAGCCCGACAACAAGAACGTGGTGGAGATAGCCAACAATGCTATCCGCGAAGCCAAGCAGAAGAATTACAATGTAGTCATCATCGATACTGCCGGTCGTCTGGCCGTTGACGAGGAGATGATGAACGAGATAGCCACCCTGAAGAATGCCGTCAATCCTGACGAGACGCTCTTCGTGGTGGACGCAATGACGGGTCAGGACGCCGTGAACACCGCTAAGGAGTTCAACGACCGTCTGGACTTCGACGGCGTGGTGCTCACCAAATTGGACGGTGACACCCGTGGCGGTGCAGCCCTCTCTATCCGCACCGTAGTGACCAAGCCCATCAAGTTCGTGGGTACGGGCGAGAAGATGGAGGCTATCGACGTGTTCCACCCCGAACGTATGGCAGACCGTATTCTGGGTATGGGCGATATCGTTTCGCTGGTGGAGCGTGCCCAGGAGCAGTTTGACGAGAAGCAAGCCCGCGAACTGGAGAAGAAGATTCGCAAGAACAAGTTCGACTTCAACGACTTCATGGCGCAGATTCAGCAAATCAAGAAGATGGGTAACATCAAGGATTTGGCAGGTATGATACCTGGTGTGGGCAAGGCGCTGAAGGATGTGGATATCGACGACAATGCCTTCAAGGGTATTGAGGCCATCATCAATTCGATGACGCCTAAGGAGCGTGCTAATCCGGACATCATCAACCAGAGTCGCCGCCAGCGTATAGCCAAGGGCTCGGGCACGAAGATTGAGGAGGTGAACCGACTGATGAAGCAGTTTGACCAGACTCGCAAGGTGATGAAGATGGTGGCAGGCGGAGGCAACTCGAAAATGATGCAGATGGCTGCTGCGATGAAGAATATGAAGGGCGGAATGCCGAAGTTTTAGTTGAAAGTTGAGAGTTATGCAGATAATTGACGGAAAGGCAACAGCAACGGCTATCAAGGCCGAAATTGCCGCAGAGGTGAAAGAGATTGTGGCTCGTGGAGGCAAACAGCCCCATCTGGCTGCCGTACTCGTGGGTCACGACGGTGGCTCGGAGACGTATGTGAAGAATAAGGTGCTGGCTTGTGAGGCCTGCGGTTTTAAATCGACACTCATCCGCTACGAGGATGATGTCACGGAGCAGGAACTGCTGGACTGTGTATCACGACTTAATCGTGATGAAGACGTGGATGGCTTCATCGTGCAGTTGCCGCTTCCCAAGCATATTGATGAGCAGAAGATTATCGAGGCTATCGACTATCGGAAGGATGTAGATGGTTTCCATCCCATCAACGTGGGTCGCATGGCTATCGGTCTGCCTTGTTTCATTTCAGCCACTCCGTTGGGTATCATCACCCTGTTGCAACGCTACGGCATTGAGACATCGGGTAAGAAGTGTGTCATCTTGGGTCGCTCGAACATCGTGGGTAAGCCTATGGCACAGCTGATGATGCAGAAACAGTATGGCGATGCCACCGTTACCGTATGCCACTCGCGTTCGAAAACGCTGAAAGAGGAATGTCGGGAGGCTGACATCATCATTGCCGCCATCGGACGTCCTGACTTCGTGACAGCCGACATGGTGAAGGAGGGTGCCGTGATTATCGACGTAGGTACCACCCGCGTGCCCGATGCTTCGCGCAAAAGCGGTTTCCGTCTGAATGGTGACGTGAAGTTCAACGAGGTAGCGCCTAAGTGCTCGTTCATTACTCCCGTTCCTGGCGGGGTAGGACCCATGACTATCTGTTCGCTGATGAAGAATACCCTTGCTGCCGGTAAAAAAGAGTATTATAAATGACGGCTCAAGAGTGGTACGAACAAGGTAACGCCTTTCGCAAAGAGTCGAAATGGCATGAAGCCATCAACTGCTATATACAGGCTATAGAACTCGACCCACAGAGTCCGGCCGTAGAAGCGAAGCGGATGCTGGAGGACATCATGGCGTTCTATCACAAAGACTATTATAATCCCTGAGCCTGCAAAGTTCAGGGATTCATGCTATAAAAAAACAAGCATTTCTTTGGTTTTCTTCTTACTTATTTGTACCTTTGCAGACCGAATAAGATAGAAAGCATTAAACTAAATAAAAATGGCAAAACTTAAAGGTGCTATTGTGGTGAATACCGACCGTTGTAAGGGATGCGTGCTCTGCGTGAGTGCTTGTCCGCAAGGGGTCATCGCACTGGCCAATCGTGTGAATGTGCACGGCTATCCATACGTGGAGCCCGTGCAGATAGACAAGTGTACGGGCTGCACATCGTGTGCAGTGGTTTGTCCTGACGGATGTATCACGGTCTATCGTAAAAAAGTAGAGGAGTAAAAAGATGGCAGAACAGGAAGTTACTTTGATGAAAGGCAACGAGGCGATAGCCCATGCTGCTATTCGTTGTGGTGCTGACGGATATTTCGGATATCCTATCACCCCACAGAGTGAAGTGATTGAGACGCTGGCTGAACTGAAGCCTTGGGAAACAACCGGTATGGTGGTGTTGCAGGCTGAGAGTGAGGTGGCTTCTATTAATATGATTTACGGAGGTGCTGCCGCTGGTAAGAAGGTGCTCACCTCGTCGTCGTCACCTGGTATCGCACTGATGCAGGAAGGTATTACCTATATGGCTGGTGCCGAACTGCCTGGCGTTTTCGTGAACGTGCAGCGTGGCGGTCCTGGACTGGGTACGATTCAGCCCTCGCAGGGTGACTATTTCCAGGCTACGCGTGGTGGCGGTAACGGTGACTATAACACCATTGTGCTGGCTCCTAACTCCGTGCAGGAGATGGCTGATTTCGTTGACCTCGCCTTTGAGTTGGCTTTCAAATATCGCAACCCTGCCATGATTCTGGCTGACGGTGTGATTGGTCAGATGATGGAGCGCATCGTATTGCCTCCCTATAAACCTCGTCGTACAGAAGAGGAGATTCGCCAGCAATGTCCTTGGGCAACCATTGGTCGCACGAAGGACCGTAAGCCCAACATCATTACCTCGCTGGAACTGAAACCAGAGGCGATGGAGGCTCGCAACCTGCATCTGCAGAAGAAATATGCTGAGATTCGTGAAAAGGAAGTGCGCTACGAAACCATGCAGACCGAAGATGCCGAGGTACTGATTGTTGCCTTCGGTTCGGCTGCCCGTCTGACGCAGAAAGCCATTGAGATGGCGCGTGAAGAGGGTATCAAGGTAGGCATGCTTCGTCCTATCACCCTGTGGCCATTCCCCTCAAAGGCTATTGCCGAGGAGGCTAAGGGTAAGAAAGGGGTACTGGTCGTGGAGATCAATGCCGGACAGATGGTGCAGGACGTTCGTCTTGCCATCAATGGTGCCGTACCCGTTGAGCAGTTTGGTCGTCTGGGTGGTATCGTGCCAGAGCCAGAAGAAATCGTAGCAGAAATCAAAAAGTTTATCTAATGGAAAATCAAATCATTTCACCAGAGAATCTGGTATATCAGAAACCGACACTGATGAACGACAACCACATGCACTACTGTCCTGGTTGTTCGCACGGTGTGGTTCATAAACTCGTGGCTGAGGTCATCGAGGAGATGGGCATGGAGGAAAAGACCGTCGGTGTCAGCCCTGTGGGATGTGCCGTCTTTGCCTATAACTATTTGGATATCGACTGGCAGGAGGCTGCCCACGGACGTGCTCCCGCTGTAGCTACGGCTATCAAGCGTCTGTGGCCCGACCGCCTGGTATTTACCTATCAGGGTGATGGCGACTTGGCTTGTATCGGTACTTGCGAGACCATTCACGCTCTGAATCGTGGTGAGAACATCACCATCATCTTTATCAACAATGCCATTTACGGTATGACGGGTGGTCAGATGGCTCCAACAACGTTGATGGGTATGAAGACCTCGACCTGTCCGTATGGCCGTCAGGCAGACCTGCACGGATATCCCCTGCATATCACGGAGATTGCCGCCACACTGGAAGGTACCTGCTATGTGACACGTCAAAGTGTGGAGACGGTAGCTGCCATCCGTTCTGCCAAGAAAGCAATCCGCAAGGCCTTCGAGGCTTCGATGGCAGGCAAGGGTAGCAGTCTGGTGGAGATTGTATCAACCTGTAATAGCGGTTGGAAAATGTCGCCTAAGGCTGCTAACGAGTGGATGCAGGAACACATGTTCAACTATTATCCGAAAGGAGATCTAAAAGACACGACAAAATGAAGAAAGAGATAATTATCAGCGGCTTCGGTGGTCAGGGAGTCCTCTCGATGGGTAAGATTCTGGCCTACTCAGGTCTGATGGATGACAAGGAAGTGACTTGGATGCCTGCCTACGGACCCGAACAGCGTGGCGGTACAGCCAATGTGACGGTGATTGTGAGCGACGAGAAAATCAGTTCGCCTATCCTGTCGAAGTTCGATATCGCCATCGTCCTCAACCAGCCCTCGCTCGAGAAGTTTGAGCCGAAACTCAAGCCTGGTGGTATTCTGATTTACGACGGTTACGGTATCATCAATCCGCCAACGCGTAAGGACATCACCATTTATCGTATCGACGCAATGGACAAGGCTGCCGAGATGAAGAATGCAAAAGTGTTTAACATGATAGTGCTTGGCGGACTGCTGAAGGTGGCGCCTGTAGTAAGTACAACAGGTGTAGAGAAAGCTCTGCGCAAGACATTGCCTGAACGTCATCACGACTTGATTCCATTGAATATGCAAGCCATCGAAGAAGGTGGTAAGATTATAGAAAAAACGGAAGGTTAAATGACCTTCCGTTTTTTGTTTGGTATCTGTTAGAAGCTAACCTGTAGGCCAGCCATTAAGGTGGCACGGGGCATCGGGTAACCCAGATTGATTTCGTAACTCTGAGCTAACAGATTTTCACCACGTACCCATAATGACAGATTGTTCAGCAACCGATAGCTGACGGTAGCATTCAGAAGCAGGAAGTTCTCTTTCTGTTCTGCATCGCCTACTGCTGTATATAGCCCGTTGATGTATTGCAGACCGGCTACAATAGATAGGCGTTGACAGCTGTAGTTGGCTCCTAAGTATCCCTTGTATTTAGGTGATGCAATCACGGGATTCTTCATGTGGAGCAACGAGTGATTGGTGGTTAGGTTCCAATGCTCATTGATGCGGTAGGCAGCCTCCAGTTCGGCACCGTAATTCTCTATTTTACCGGTATTCACATTACGTGGTTTCCCATCTACAGGCATCGTGACAATCATGTTGTCGCCTTTCAGGTAAAAAAGGTTCACGCCATAGTTGAAAGCACCGAGTCGATGGCGCCAAGAGAGTTCGTAGTTCATCAACCGTTCTGGTTTCAGATCGGTATTGGAGGGAGGGTAGAGATACATCTCACGCATAGTGGGATTGCGGAAGCCCTTGCTCACCATAGCCTTCAGTTCACCAGCGGCCATCGGACGAATCACAATACCTCCCTGTGGAATCCATTCCGTACCTGTGATGGAGTGGTGATCTACGCGGATGCCGGCATCAATGGTCAGCCACGAGGTCAGGTCTTGACGGAAATCCACATAGCCGGCTATCTCGTTGCGATACGACTTACCACTCTGCTTATTGGGAGTATCAAGGACCTCACCAGTCTGCTTGGAAGTATAGTAGGCATTGCCGTAGATATGCATATAGTCGAGACCAACCGTTATGCGATTGCCTTCGAAAAATTGGGCACTCTGATAGATAGAGATTCCTGTCAGCGCATCCTTGGAACGGAAATAACGCTGGGTAGGTTTGGAGGCATCGCTCGTACCGTCGTCAATCTTGTGGCGACCGAAGTTTGAATAAACGCTCACAGCTCCGCTTGTATGTCCATAGTGATTCTCAACAGCAGCCGAAACGACACCACGGGTAATCCATTGATCAGCGTCGTAGAGTGGGGAAGTGGTGCTGCCAGGCTGTGAGGCATTGAAATGGGTGATGTTGGCATCCACATAGGCATTCCAATGTTCATTGAAATCGTAGCCTAACTTCAGATAACCGCCATATTGTTCGAAACCCATGCGGGGACGGTGGTTGTCGGTACGCCCGTATTGAGCTGCTACCGTACTGGTGAACTTGCCGCTTCGTAGCTGATTGGATGCTTCAGCTTGGAAGGTTCCCCAACTACCTGCACCCAAATTGATGTTCGTTTTAACACCATCCTCTTTCATGCCTCGCGTCACGATATTGATGACACCGCCCATAGCATTCGAACCATAGAGCATGGAGGCAGGACCGCGCAGCACTTCTACGCGCTCCGCCATTAGCGTCTGATAGCTGTCGGAAATCGGATGACCATAGATGCCCTGATATTGAGGATGACCGTCAATGAGTACCATTAATTGACCACTGCCACCGGCAATGCCACGCATATTGATACCTCCTGCAGCACCACCTGATACACCGTAGCCCAACATGGAACGGCTGGTGATGAAGAGTCCGGGCACTTGCTGCATGACGGTGGGCAGAATACTGGTCTGATACTGCTCTGTCAGTTTTTCGCGACCTATCACGGTCACCGTCTGTGGCAGAAAGCGCACGTCCGTAGCATTACGAGTGCCTGTGACTACCACGTCCTGTAGCTTCATGGAGTCATTAATTTCTTCTGCCCGACTGCCCACAACCACCATTGTCAGCATCAAGATAAGAAATATTTTTTTCATTATATAAATCTAGTTTAATGTGACGGGGTTTATTTGTCCAGATTTATCAATTCGTACTTCTTTGAACCCAAACCGATTTTCTCAGCATAGTCGGTGATATAGGTGCCGTGCTGACGGTTGATACGCTGAATAAGTGGCTTGTTGTCATCACCTGGTTTTCCTTCGTAGTTGAATACTTTGTCGAGGCAAGCCTGATCAACAGCTACGGGGTCGAGCGAAGCCATGATACCCATATCCTGCAGTTCGGGTTTGGCAGGATGACCGTCACAATCGCAATCTACTGACATATTGTTCATCACATTGATATAGATAATCTTGCCACCGAAATAGTTATGAACAGCCTGTGCAGCAGCAGCCATCGACTCCAGAAAGTCGTCCTGTGTCTTGCCGGCAGCCAGATATTCGGGTCCCCAAGCCAGTTTCGCATCGTCGGTCTTACCAGCCGTGTGGATATACGCCTTACCAGCAGTAGAAGCCACACCGATGGAGGCATTCTTCATCACACCACCGAAACCGCCCATAGCATGTCCCTTGAAGTGTGCCAGGTTAATCATGAAGTCGTAGTTGGCCAAGTGCTCACCTACGATATCATAATTCAGGTGCTTCTGGTCTTGTATAGGAATACGGATGTCATGAAACTCGTCCATGATATCTACAGCAAATATCGAGTCGAAACCATGGTCGTGAATGGTCTCCCAATGCTTCTTAGGATCTTGGCGCGTGCCACCATAGGCAGTACAGCATTCCACGATGGTACCATTTACCTCATTGACCAGATTGCGGATGAAGGTAGGTTTCAGGTAATGCGTATTACCGCCTTCACCTGTTGAAATCTTCACGGCAACACGTCCCTGGGGTTCCACACCGAGTGCTTTGTAGATTTTTACCAATGACTCAGGAGTAATTTCTTTGGTGAAATACACTTTCGACTGGGCGAAAGTCATGGTAGCCGTCAATACCATTGCGGCCATCAAAAAAAGTTTCTTTTGTTTCATAATTCTATACTATATTTGTTTTTTCTGCTGCAAAGTTACACATTATTTATAATATAGAGACGCGAAAAGAATAGAAAGTTTAATGGAAGGAAGGGCTTTTTCTTGTCCTTTTTGTCCGTATTACGCATTTTTGTTTTCGTTTTTTCCGTTTTCTGCATAATTCTTTGTATCTTTGCAGCCGTAAACCTTATATAAAGTAAAAATGAGAAAATTATTATTGATGGCATTTACTGCCTGTTCTTTCCTGACAGCCCACGCAGGAGGACTGATGACCAACACGAATTACCACATTGCCTTCGACCGTATGATGGCTCGTGGTGCATCCTTTGACATTGATGCAGCTTATTCGAACCCCGCAGGATTGGTATGGGGGCACGAAGGCTGGCAGCTCTCGCTCAACTTTCAGAAACCTTGGCAGAACAGAGATATCAAGGTGGGAGGAACTACCTACGAAGGAAAAGCGTCGGCACCCATAGTTCCCGCACTTTTTGCCTCTTATAAGAAAGACCGTTGGGCCGTGTCCACCATGATTGGTATCGTGGGTAGTGGCGGTTTTGTAGAATATAAACAAGGTGTACCTATGTTTAATGTTCTCTTGGGTGGAATGCTCCAGCAGAATGGCATTACCCCCGACCAATATAAGTTTGACTCGGAGATGAAGGGCAAGCAGTATATCTATGGCGGACAAGTTAATTTCAGCTATAAGATTCTTGACTGTCTTTCGGCGGCTGTTGGCATTCGTGCCAATTATTACGACGGCTACTATCGTGGACATGTGAGTGCTACGGAACATCCATTGATGGGCGATTTGGCTTCGTTGGCATTGGATGTCGATCAGAAGGGGTGGGGCTTTACTCCGATAGTCAGTCTGAATTATCATAAAGGTCCTCTGACGCTCACAGCCCGCTATGAGTTTCGCACCAAAATTAATACGACCAATGAAACAAACTCGCTGGAGGCTGGTCTCGGTGTCAATCTGATTGCTGCTATGATGGCTGCAGACCCAGCAAATGCCCAAGCTAAATTGGAAGCTATCAAGGCACAAATGGGGGCATATACAGCTCCCTACGCCGACGGCGTCAAGACACGCTACGACATGCCTGCTCTGCTCTCTGTCGCTGTTGGATACGACTTTTCAAAGAAACTGCGTGCAACCCTTGAATATCATTTCTTCGATGATAAGAACGCCAAGATGAGTGGTGACCGCCAGAAAGAGCTGAAACATGGTACCCATGAGATACTGGCTGGTGTGGAGTATGATATTAACGAGAAGTTTACCGTCAGTTGTGGTGCGCAGCGTACGGACTACGGACTCTCCGACGGTTACCAGCAGAATACATCCTTTGCTTGCGACAGCTATTCGTTAGGTTTGGGCGGAGCATGGAATATCAATGAGAAAATCCGACTGAATGCCGGCTACTTTATCAGTCTCTATAGCGACTATAAGAAAGCAACCTCCTATGGCGAGGAAACTTATTCGCGCACCAATAACGTGATAGGTGTCGGCGTTGACTTTAAATTCTGATTTGGGACTATTCAAATGCCCCCGATGTTGCAAGATAAGTAACATAAATCAAGAAATTTAATAAAATAACGTATTTTTTACACGTTTTTCTTGGAACTTATTGTTTTTTTTATTTACTTTGCACCAGAAATTTAAGAAATAGGTAGATAAGTTTTATAATTTAACTAAGTTAGTAAAAAAAATGAAAAAGCTATTTTTAATGCTTGCTGTTTCAATGATGACAGCTTCAGTTTCTGCACAGAATACTGCAGTTACTGCAAACAAGGCTGGTGACAACTGGTACATTGGTATCAATGCCGGTGTTGCTACTCCTTTAATGAAAAATGGAGACTATGGTTTCATGAAGGGTGTATCTCCTGAGTTCGGAATCCGTCTTGGTAAGAACCTGACAACCGTATTCGGTTTGGCTTTGGATGTAAACGCTTACTTCCTGAACAAGAGTGATTCTAAGTCTTTGTTCGGTAGCAAGACTTTCATCAACGCTACAGACTTTGACATTCTGTCAACTTGGAATCTGAGCAATGCATTTGCTGGTTATACAGGTGAGCCACGTTCTTTCGAGGTTATCGGTTTGATCGGTGGTGGTTATAGCCGTGCATGGGCAGAGAAGCAGGGTGGTATCAACGCTAAGGCTGCTCTTGACTTTGCTTTCAACCTCGGTGCTGCTAAGCAGTGGCAGCTCTACATCGAGCCAGGTGTTGTTTTCGGACAGCCATATGTTCGTTACGCTAACCCATTCCGCAAGATTGAGACTGGTGCAGGAAAGAAGTTCAATGGCGCTCTCTCTGTGAAGGTTGGTCTGAACTACAAGTTCGGTACAAGCAACGGTACTCACAACTACAAGATTGCTGAGCTCCGCGACCAGGCTGAGATTGACGCTCTGAACGCTAAGATCAACGAGCTCCGTGGCGATGTTGATGCTAAGAACGGTCAGCTGAACGCTGCTAACCAGACCATCAACGACCTGAAGAAGAAGCTCGCTGAGTGCGAGGCTCGTCCTACTCAGATTGTAGAGGAGAAGAAAGAGACTCTCCTGCAGCCAATCGTTATCTTCCGTCAGGGTAAGAGCACTATCGACGCTGCTCAGTATGCAAGTGTTGAGATGGTTGCTAAGTATCTGAAGAATCATCCTGAGTCTAAGGTTCTCGTTAAGGGTTACGCTTCTCCAGAGGGTAAGGCTGAACTGAACCAGAAGCTTTCTGAGGCTCGTGCTACTGCCGTAGCTAACGCTCTCATCAAGCGCTACAAGATCTCTAAGGATCGCATCACCACTCAGGGCTTGGGTGCTACAAGCGAGATTTCTGAGGAGAACGACTTCAACCGTGTTGCAATGTTCGTTGACACAACAAAGTAATTTAAATCTTCTAATATAAATAAGAATCCCTGCAAGTAAGGCTTGCAGGGATTTTTATTTTTGTTCCAAAATAGTTTCAATACGTTTCAGATGTACATTTTTTTTGCGATTCGCTTGTTTCCTATTGTATAAAATTCTATCTTTGCAGAGTCGAAAATATCAAAAGTGTAGTATTTATGAAACTAAAAACATTCATTATTCATCCCGTTTTACGCAAAGCTATGCTCTGTGTCGTGTTAAGTTTGAGCATGTCTTTGATGGCAGCCCCACGTTTTGTGGATTTCAAAAGTGGTGACTTGTTGCTGTCCAGAGGTAATGTTACTATTGGTTATGATGCGTCGGATGCCAAGGCCGTATCCATCGCCGTAGAGTCCTTATCACAAGACTTTGAGCGAGTGACGGGAACGCCAGCGCAGATTGGACATGCAGCTGATGCTAAAATAATAATAGGTACGATAGGACAGTCTTCCCTGATTGACAAACTCGTGAAGCAACAAAAGATAGACGCTTCTCAGTTGAAGGGAAAGCGCGAGAAATTCATCATTACCCTTATCGGCAACCAGTTGGTCATAGCTGGTAGCGATCGTCGCGGTACCGTTTATGGCATTTATGAGCTGTCAGAACAGATGGGTGTTTCGCCCTGGTATTATTGGGCTGACGTGCCTGTTGAGCATCACGAGAACATCTATATAAATAAAGGTATATATACCGATGGTGAACCAGCCGTTGAGTTCCGTGGTATCTTCCTGAACGATGAGGCACCATGCCTGACATCTTGGGTGAAAAACACCTTTGGAACCGATTATGGTGATCATCGGTTCTATGCCAAAGTCTTTGAACTGATACTCCGTCTGCGTGGCAATATGATGTGGCCGGCTATGTGGATGTGGGCTTTCTATGCCGACGACCCACTCAACAGCAAGACAGCAGACGATATGGGCATTATCATGGGTACCTCACACCACGAGCCCATGGCTCGCAACCATCAAGAGTATGCACGTCGCAGAGCAGAGTGGGGACCTTGGAATTATCAGAAAAATCCCGACAAATTAAATCAGTTCTTCCGCGAGGGCATCCAGCGTATGAGGGGAACCGAGGATATGGTGACTATCGGAATGCGTGGTGATGGTGACGAGGCCATGAGTGAAGATGCTGATACGAAACTCTTGCAGCGTGTCGTCGAGAATCAGCGCAAGATTATTGCTAAGGAAACGGGCAAGAAAGCCAAGGAGACCACTCAGGTGTGGGCACTTTATAAAGAGGTGTTGGACTATTACGACAAAGGCATGCGTGTGCCCGATGATGTCATCATGCTGTTGTGCGATGACAACTGGGGTAATGTGCGCCGTGTACCTAATATGAAAGAGCGTCAGCATCCTGGTGGATGGGGGCTCTACTATCACGTTGACTATGTAGGAGCACCCCGTAATACCAAGTGGATGAACGTGACGCCTACCATCAATATGTGGGAACAGTTGCAGTTGGCTTATGTCAACGGAATTCAGCGCATGTGGATTCTGAACGTGGGCGACTTGAAACCCATGGAATATCCTATTACCTTCTTCATGGATATGGCATGGAATCCCAATCAATTTGACCAAAAACTTGTTATCAACCATACTCAAGCGTTCTGCTCTCAGCAGTTTGGCGAAGCCCAGGCTGTTGAGGCAGCTCGCTTGCTGAATCTGTCTTGTAAACTGAATGGACGTGTAACGGCAGAAATGCTCGATGCCAAGACCTATAATGTCCATACGGGCGAGTGGCGCCAGGTAGCCGATGAATTTATGCGCCTGGAGGCAGAAGCCCTGCGCCAGTATCTGACCCTTGACACTCGCTATCATGATGCCTACCAGCAGCTGATACTGTTCCCCATTCAGGCTATGTCGAATATCTATCAGATGTATTATGCTCAGGCTATGAACCATAAACTCTATGCCGAGGGTAATCCTGATTGCAATCTCTGGGCTGATAGGGTAGAGCAGGCTTTCCGTCGTGATTCCCTGTTGTGTGCCGACTATAACCACAAGATAGCCGGTGGTAAGTGGAATGGCATGATGACACAGAAACATATCGGCTATACTTCGTGGAATGACGATTTTCCAGCCGACAAACTGCCTGAGGTGAAGCGTCTGGCAGAAAGAACTCCAGGAGGCTATACATTCGCTATGGAGAATGGTGTGGTATCCATGGAAGCAGAACACTTCTTCGATGCCAAGAATGCCGACAAAGCCCAATGGACCGTTCTGCCCGATATGGGGCGTACCCGTAGTGGTATGGCTCTGATGCCTTATACCGAAAGTCCTGCAGGTGGCAGCCTGTCGTATCGTTTTACAACCAAGAACCAGGCTGCCCGGCAGGTAAAGGTGCATGTGGTGGTGAAGTCAACCCTCGACTATCTCAACAAGGGCGGTCTGACTTATCAGGTTTCTTTGGATGGCAGCCAGCCTGTCGTTGTGAATTTCAACAAAGATTTGAATGAGAAACCCGAGAATATCTATTCCATCTATTATCCTACCGTGGCACGTCGCGTGATAGAGTGTGTTGTGGAATTGCCTTTGTCTGCTGGCGATGTGCATACATTGACCATTCAGCCCGACGATCCTGCCATTGTGTTCGAGAAAGTGGTGGTAGATGCCGGTGGCTACAAGCCCTCCTATCTCTTCATGGATGAATCTCCATGCAAGATTGATGCAGGTCAAAAATAATGCCTGCGTATGCAAATTGCCCCCGTCCGTCGTATCAACATTAGCAGGATTGGTGTAAATTTGCATTAGAAAAAGCATAGAAAAAGAAATACAGAGGTGTTTGTTTTTGGGTAAGAAGATTGTTTTTAAGGATACAAAATCAGGTCGCTCGTGATGGGCGACCTGATTGTTTCTATTATTTAGTATTGATTTCCAGCGTTTTAGCTTTCAGCTTTCCTTTGCTGTCCTTGATGGTTAGTCGGATATTTCCAGGTTGCCGACCCGTACGCAACACTACCACCAATTCGCCGTTAAAGAGTTTCATTCGTGGTTGTTTGAATGATTCCAGCGAAGTGGCGTCGCCATTACAAACAGCTTCGAAACTGCCTGCCCCTGTTACCTCAAATGTCAGTTCGTTGTTACAGGTAGGAACAGCCACCCCTTTGCTGTCTGCCACACCGATGGTTACGAAAACCAGGTCTTCGCCGTCAGCCCGATAACTCTTTCTGTCGGCTTGAGCCACGATAGCCGTTGGCTTCCCTGCCGTACGTCTGCTGTCTTCGCCAATCTTATTGCCCTCGGCATCGTAGGCTACGACACGGATTTCTCCTGCTTCATATTTCACGTTATTCCAACGCAGGCGGTAACGGTCCAGACGTTCTGCAGGATTCTTGCGGATGCGCCCCTGACTCTTACCATTCACAAAGAGTTCGGCCTCTACACCGTCCGTATAGCAATAAACTGGTGTCACCTCGCCCTTGCGTTCCGGCCATGTCCAATGCGGCAACAGGTGAATGGTGTGCTCCTTCGTGTTCCATTTCGAGCGATACAGCCAGTAGCGGTCCTTTGGCAGTCCCGCTAAGTCCATGATGCCGAAATAACTGCTGCGCGAGGGCCAGTATTCGTCGTAGGGGGTTGGCTCACCCAGATAGTCATATCCCGTCCATACGAACTCGCCAATCACCCAGTCCTTGTCGTCCTGCCATACCCAGTCGTCGTCAGGCAGATTCGACCAAGAGCAGTATTCTACATCGTACGACGAACATTGTCCGTCAGCCTTCGTCAAGGCTGTCGGATCGTAATTGGGTGAATACGAGGCAAATTGTGAATTGTCCGTCGGTACGACAGGGAATTTATAGACGCCACGGCTGCTGACCGTTGATGCCGTCTCGCTGCCCAACAGGAATCCCTGCGGCAGTTGTTTGATGTTGTTCTCGTATTTATGTACGCGGTAGTTGAATCCGGGCACCTCCATCGCCTGAGCAAAACCGCTGTTAAGCGCGTCTTCTGCGCGATCCATGCCCTGAGTGACGGGTCGGGTAGGGTCCAGTTGGTGACAGAGTCCCTGCAGCTGTTTGGCTATCTGCCTGCCTTCCTCGCTCCATTGTTCAGGAATTTCATTACCAATCGACCACATCACAATACTTGGGTGGTTGCGATGGTTCAGCACCAGGTTGGTGATATCCTTCAGCGCCCATTCCTTGAAGAAACGCGCATAACCGTTCTTGCACTTAGGATAAATCCACATATCAAAGCTCTCAGCCATCACCATCATACCCATCGAGTCGCAAATCTCCATCTGCCATGTCGAAGGCATGTTATGAGCCGTACGGATAGCGTCGCAACCCATCTCCTTCAGCATACGAATCTGTCGGATGAGGGCAGCCTTGTTGATGGCAGCGCCCAGCGGACCCAAGTCGTGATGCAGACAAACACCCTTCAGTTTCCGTGTCTGTCCGTTCAGTTGGAAACCGCCTTCACGCGACACCTTAATCGTACGGATACCTATTTTCTGCTGTTTCTCGTCCAGCGTCTTCCCGTCCTTGGTTACCTTTGTGGTCAGCGTATATAAATAAGGTGTTTCTGGCGACCAAAGTCGTGGCGCCTTTACTTTCAGCGTCGTATTCACCAGTCCGTTCTTCACGGCTAAGTTCTGAGCCTCTGCCACCATATTTCCTGTTGCATCTGCCATCACGATTTGTGCCTTGACCTGCTCGTCATGTCCCCTTACCGTCATGTCAACTGCCACTTCCGCTTCGTCGCTTTTCAGACTGACAGTTCTTGCAAATACCGACCAATCGTCTATTGAACAATTCCGCTTAAGTATCAGCGTTACAGGGCGATACAATCCTGCACCAGGATACCATCGGCTGCTCTCTTCTAAGTTCTGCAGATGCACTCCGATGTCCATTTTTCCCGCCTTGATGTATGGCGTAGCATCCACGCGGAAGGCATTATATCCGTAAGCCCAATAGCCAGCCTCCTTTCCGTTAATCGTGACGCGCGGTTCAGCCATTGCCCCGTCGAACAGCAGTTCAGCAGCCTCGTAGCCTTCAGGCAGCGTGACGGTAGTGCGATACCATCCCTCGCCAATCCAGGGCAGCGCTCCTGAGCGTCCCGATTTCTCCGTAGCCTCTGTCTCGCCGTTCTGTGTGATAGCCACCTTCTGTAAGTCCCATTTCTTATCGAACGGTCCAGCAATAGCCCAGTCGTGTGGAATATTCACCTTCGTCCACGCTTGTCCGTCACGCGAGAATTCCCATGTTTTCAGATTGATTTCCTGCCGTGGTTGCGCCAGCGCAGCCACACACATCATCCACATTCCGATCAGTAGTTTCGTTTTCATACATCATAGTTTTAAATTTGCGTCCAAAGGTACAAACATTCCACGAAACTTCCAAAAATTATCCCCGCAATTTATGGAGTTGCGGGGATAATTCGTGTTATGACCAAGCTGATTCCAATTCCTGCTGGCTGGGCTTGTAGAGCGATTCGACCCAGCACATGGCGGTGACGATGCTAAAGAGGCGCTGCTTGTCGGTGGGGGCGATGGGTTCGCTGGCGCCGATGCCTGAGAGACGTTCCACATGGTTGATGTATGCCATTGTCAGGTTTTCCGTCTCTGGTGCCCACCGGCTGATGATGGCGCGGATGGTGCATAGCTTGTACTTTGTGATGTAGCGGCGAATCAGGATGAAGGCCGCACGCAGTCCGTATCGCATGTCGGTGAACTGTTCGAACACGCCGTCCGAGTTTGTAGGGCGCTCACCCTTCCAGTTGTTGCCGATGCGGATGTTCAGGGGGTTGCAGTTTCTAACTCCTCTTGTTTCCATCATTCAAAGATATTAGAAGTACAACGGTCCGTGTCCCATGCATGAGGTAGTACCGAGTGTTGTTGCAATTGCGGTGAGTATGCTCACTATGAGCTGAATCACCATTTTCCATGTTTCTTTTTTCATAGCCTTAAAGTGTGTTTTAAAGGGTTAATTATTAGGGTTTTATATCATGTACAAAGGTACGAAAAATAATTGAGACTGCCAAGTGTTTCCCCGATTATTTTCTCACAAAAACACCACCCAGACGAAAAGAAACGGAAGCCGCTGACTTCCGTTTCTCTATTCTCATCTTTGGGG